>Ga0065721_10005906_pt1 | contig 21030 bp, 18 predicted proteins | sample Mesricmetagenome_FD_59108 | JGI IMG/M metagenome (GOLD analysis project Ga0065721, IMG submission 59108) | Mesophilic microbial community from rice straw/compost enrichment Sample: eDNA_1 v2 (version 2) | ecosystem: Engineered > Solid waste > Grass > Composting > Bioreactor | place: USA: Davis... | reverse complement strand
GCCACGTTGTTTGTATCGTCAACGAACGAAAGGAGGTGATCCGATGTCGAGTGATTCCCTTAAGCCGGTTCAGTCCATGCGGTTCACCGGAGGTCGGGGCAGACCCTGACGCCGCGTTGATCGCCTGCCGCACGCGGCAGCGGATCGCCGGACGAAGGAATTGCGGGGCCGCTCGAGAGAGCGGCCCTTTGCATGTCATGCGACGCGATGGAGGCCTCAACAGAGGAGCGGCTTGCGCCGGCCGCCGTCATAGTCAACGGCGAGGCCGCGGGCCTTGAGCTCGAGACCGACATTGATGCCGGCCGGCGTGACGACGTCGGCGAGCACGCGGCCGAAATACTTACCGCCGGAGACGTTGTGAAGCGCGACCACGCCGCTCTCGCCGGCAAGGTCGACCAGGGCGGCCCGTGCGGCATGCGCCGCCTCGCGCTCGGCCGGGCATTTCGCCTTCATTTCGGGGGCGTCGACGCCCCTTAGCCGAACCGCGACGCGCACGTGCTGGTCCGGCCAGGGCATGGCGTCGACCAAAAGGGTGTCGCCGTCGAGAATGCGCAGGACTTCCGCCGGAACCGGTCCCTTGACGAAGCTCCGTCCGCCCCGCGGCTTCACTTCATCCGCATGCGTAGAAGGTGCAGCGAGCATGCAGGCGATCAGAAGCACGGGGATCATGCGAGTCATGAAAGGAATATATTCCATATTCTCACAAAGAAAACCGGAAAATATTCCTCATTCCTCTATCGGTCGCAGCGACTGCACCGCGGCGTCAACCCACTCGAGCCGCTTTGCCGGTACCAGCCCGTAATTGTAGAAGGACAGGCCGTCGGCGCCGCCGGCCCGGGCGACGGCCGCGCAGGCGGCGAGCGTCGCCGCGTCCGGCATCTGCGGATAGAACAAGGTTTGGCCGCAGCCGAGATAGCGCTCCGCGCCGAGAGCCTCCCGCATCCGCCGCATCAGCGCGCCGGTCTCCTCCGGCGCCATGCCGTAGGCGCAGATGATCGCGCCGTCGAGATGGCGTGCGGCCGCTTCGAGATCGATCGCTCCGAGCCAGGGGCGGGGACCCTCGACCAGGAGCACCTTGCTTGCCGGATCGGCCGCCGCGCGCAGCTCGGCGATCAGGCTCGTCACCGGCTCGCACCGCCACCGCAAAAAGGCGTGAAGCTCCGGATGAGTGGCGAAGACGTCGATGCCCCGCTCCGGAAAATCCGGAAACTGCGGTTCCGGCACCGCGCGTTCGCAGGCCTCGGCGATCAGCCGCGCCACCGTCCGGCGCGCCACCTCGAAAGGCACCCCGGCGCGCGCCGCCCGTGCCGCGCAATGGCCGCAGAAGCAGAGCGAGAGGAGATAGTCGTCCTCGGGCAGGAGCCCGACTCCATCCTTCTCGTGGTGGAATTCGTGCGCGAAGCTGAGGAAATTCGGGCTTTCGAGCTCGATCGCGTCCGGCCGGTAGCGGGCGCTGATCTCCCCGACCAGCGTCGTCGCATAGGCGCGCGCCGCCGGGCTCGAGGGGCAGAGATTGTACCAGTTGGGGTCGCCGAAGGCGTTGCGCGTCACATGCGCGGGATGGGCGAGACCGAGCCGGGTATTGTGCAGGCAGACCGTCCAGGCCGAGACCGCGAGCCCGCCCTTGTCGCGGGCGGCGACGGCGGCGGCGAGCATGTCGCCGGCCTCCGCGACATGCGCTGCCATTTTCGGCCGGATCTCGTGGTCGGTCCAGCGCGCGGCCTCCGGCGCGTAGTAGACCGTCCCGTCCTCCGGGAAATAGGCCTTGCGCACCGGGCTGCGCGGCTGCAGGAAGCGTCCGGCATGGTAGCTGGCGGCGATCGAGATGCGGTTGAGCCTCGCCCGCTCGCGGATATCCGTGCTCACCCGGTCAAGGCCGAGATCGGCGATGTCCCAGGGATAGGTCCACATCGAGAGCTGCATGGGCGTGGTCCGGAAGTGTGCGAAGCGGGAGGGACGGCGGAAAGGCGATCTGTCATTGCCGGATCGCTTTTCCATTATTATGGATAGTCATCCATTGCAATGGATTGACCGGGCGANTGCCCTTCGGCATTGGGAAGGCAGGGGCAGAGGAGGGGAAGNATGGCGAAACGATTGCTGTCGATCGGCGAGTGCATGCTGGAGCTGTCGNCCGGCGATGCGGGCCAGCTGCGCAAGGGCTATGCCGGCGACACGTTCAACGCCGCCTTCTACGCCCGCGCCGCGCTGCCCGCCGACTGGCAGGTCGACTACCTGACCGCCGTCGGCACCGACCGGGTCTCGGACGAGATGCTCGCCTTCATGGAGGCGAGCGGCGTCGGCACCGGGTTCGTCGAGCGCCTGCCCGACCGCAGCCCCGGCCTCTACATGATCCATCTCGAGAACGGAGAGCGCTCCTTCTCCTACTGGCGCTCGGCATCGGCCGCGCGGCTTCTGGCGCGCGACCCGGGTAAGCTCGCCCGCGCTCTCGCCGCCGCCGACATCGTCATCTTCTCCGGGATCACCCTCGCCATCCTCGAGAGCGACGGCGCCGAGGTGCTGATCGAGGAAATCGGCAAGGTCCGGGATACGGGCCGCATCGTCGCCTTCGACCCCAATATCCGCCCGCGGCTCTGGCCGGATCCCGACCGCATGCGCGCGGTGATCGAAAACGGCGCGCGCGCCTCGAACCTCGTCCTGCCGAGCTTCGACGACGAGGCCGCCCATTTCGGCGATGCCGACATCCCCGCCACGCTCAAGCGCTACCGGAGCCTCGGCGTCGAGCGGATCGTGGTGAAGAATGGCGCCGGCGCGGTCAGCGTCGCCTTCGACGGCAAGATATCGGAAGTCCCCGTCGTCCCGGTCGCGGAGATCGTTGACACGACCAGCGCCGGCGACAGCTTCAACGGCTCGTTCCTGGCGCATCTCGCGATCCATGGCGATCCCGTCGCCGCGGCCGGCTTCGCCGCGCGGGTGGCGGCGATCGTCGTCGGCCGCCACGGCGCGCTGGTCAGGCATGATCTGCGGCCCTGACGCCGGGCAGGGTCAGAAATCGATCGCCCGGCCGTTAATCTCCCAGTCGCCGAAACGGGCCGGGTCGGCGCCGCCGCGGCCGCCGATCTCGGGCTGGGCTGCAGCCGTCATCGCCTCCGCCGCCTTGCGGCGTTCCTCGGCCTCGGCGAGTGCGCGCCGGGCGGCCGGCGAAAGCTCACGCGGCTTTTCCGGCTCGGGGGCAGCGCCTTCGGGGTTTCCGGTTGAAGATGTATCGGACATAACCCACATTTAGCGCGCAAGCCCGGTCCTGCAAAGTCTGCAGGCCGGCCAACGGAGAAGAGAATGAACCTCGTACGCACGGCGATGCTCCTGGCATTGATGACCGCCCTCTTCATGGGGGTCGGCTATCTCGTGGGCGGCACGGGCGGGATGACGATCGCCTTCCTCATCGCCGCCGCGATGAACTTCTTCTCCTACTGGAACGCCGACAAGATGGTGCTCCGGATGCACCGCGCCGTCGAGGTCGACGCCCGCACCGCGCCCGAATATTACGGCATCGTCGCCGGCCTCGCCGAGCGCGCCAACATGCCGATGCCGAAGGTCTACGTGATCGACAACCCGCAGCCGAACGCCTTTGCGACCGGCCGCAACCCGGAGAACGCCGCCGTGGCCGCCACGACCGGGCTCCTCAACCTGCTTTCCTATGAGGAAGTCGCCGCGGTGATGGCGCACGAGCTCGCCCATATCGAGCATCGCGACACGCTGACGATGACGGTGACGGCGACCATCGCCGGCGCGATCTCCATGCTCGGCAACTTCGCCCTGTTCTTCGGCGGCAACCGCGACAACAACAATGGCGGCCTCGGCCTGATCGGCATGCTGGTGGCGCTGATCGTTGCGCCGTTTGCCGCCATGCTGGTGCAGATGGCGATCAGTCGCACCCGCGAATATTCGGCCGACCGTCGCGGCGCGGAAATCTGCGGCAACCCGCTCTGGCTCGCCTCCGCGCTCGAGAAGATCGCCATGGGTGCAAGCCGCATCGTCAATCCGGATGCCGAGCGCAACCCGGCCACCGCGCACATGTTCATCATCAACCCGCTCTCCGGCGAGCGGATGGACAACCTGTTCTCCACCCACCCGGCGCCCGAGAACCGGATCGCCGCGCTTCAGGCCATGGCCGCGGAAATGTCCGGCGGCTTCCGCGGCGGCGCCGCTCCGCGCCGCGGCGCGCCCGGGGGCTCCGGCCCCTGGGGCCGGTCGGGCGAACCGCGCGGCCCCTGGTCTTGACCGCGAAACCACGCCGTCCGGCCCGGGCCGCCGCGAAATCGGCCAAGCCCGGCCTCGCCGCACGCCAGGCGGCGGCACGGCTGCTCGCCACCGTCATCGAAACCCGCTCCTCGCTCGACGGCCTCCTCGACACCGAGCACGGCAACCCGCATTTCCTCGCGCTCTCCGAGCCCGACCGGCTGCTCGTGCGGGCGATCCTGCTCGCCGCCCTGCGCCATCTTCCAATCATCGACGCCTTCATCGACCGGCTGACCGACAAGCCGCTGCCCGCCGGCGCCCGGCCGCTCCGCCATCTCCTCGCCGTGGCCGCCGCGCAGATCCTCTATCTCGACGTTCCCGACCACGCGGTCGTCGACCTCGCGGTGACGCAGGCGAACGAGGACCCGCGCAATCGCCGCTTCGCGAGCCTCGTCAACGCGGTGCTGCGGCGCATGATCCGCGAGCGCGCGGCGGTCCTTCCCGAGCTCGCGGCGACCGTCGAGCCCTTCCCGGCCTGGTTTGCCGGGCGGCTGCGAGATATCCACGGCGCCGAGCGCGCAAGCGCCATCATGGCCGCGCTCGCCAACCCGGCCCCTCTCGATCTCACGGTCAAATCCGATCCCGAGGGCTGGGCGGAAAGGCTCGGCGGCATCGTCCTGCCGACGCGCACGGTGCGGCTCGCCGGCAATACCGGTCCGGTGACGACGCTGCCCGGCTTCGCCGAAGGGGAATGGTGGGTGCAGGATGCGGCCGCCGCCATCCCCGCGCGCCTTTTTGGCCCGCTCGACGGCAAGCGCGTCGCCGACCTCTGCGCCGCGCCCGGCGGCAAGACCGCACAGCTCGTTCTTGCCGGCGGCGCCGTGACCGCCTTCGACCAGTCGGCGAGCCGGCTGAAGCGACTCGAGGCCAACCTCGCCCGCCTCGGGCTCTCCGCCGAAACGCGGCTCGCCCGGGCCGAGGAGGTGACGGACACCGGCGGCTTCGACGCCGTCCTTCTCGACGCCCCCTGCTCCTCGACCGGCACGGTCCGCCGCCATCCCGACATCGTCTATACGAAGTCACGCGAGGACGTGGCCAAGCTCGCCCGCGTCCAACGTCGGCTCCTCGACGCGGCGGCGAAACTGCTGAGGCCCGGCGGCACCCTCGTCTTTTCCAATTGCTCGGCTGATCCCGAGGAGGGCGAGGAGCTTGTGCGCGCCTTCCTCGACGAGACGCCCGGCTTCCGGCTCGTACCGGTCCAGCCCCAGGACTGGCCGGGCCTCGAGGCGGCTGTGACGCCGTCAGGGGAGCTGCGCACCGACGCAGCGATGCTCGCTCACGCAAATCCGCAGCTTTCCGGCCTCGACGGGTTCTATGCGGCCGTTCTCGTGCGCGATTGAAACCATTTGTTTACCATGGGCAGGTGACAACGGACGGGTATGAGCTTGCCGTCCGGCGCGTCGCGTTATCGGTCCGGTCACGGCTGCGGACGCGGTTTCGGGAAAACGTGCTTGGCCTTCTCCATCGCTGAATCCAGGCGCTCGGCCTATTATTACGCTTCCGAGGCGTGGCAGCGCTTTGCGCACAGGCTGGCGCTCGGCCGCATCTCGACCATCCGCTTCGCCGGCGCCACGCCGGAACGCCTCGTCGTCGCCCCGATCGACCTCCGGATCGCCGATCCGCACATCGCCACCGAGATCTATTCCGGCCGCTTCGCACTCGGCGGCACCCAGCTCGACACAGGCGGCGCCAGTCCGTTCCAGATGCCGATGCCGAACGAGAGCTTCGCCCGTTCGCTCCACGGCTTCGGCTGGCTGCGGCACATGCGCGCCGCCGACCACGACCTCGCCTTCTCCAACGCCCGCAGTCTGGTCGATGACTGGATTTCCACCCACGGCCGCGACCTCTCCGGCTTCGCCTATCGGCAGGACGTGCTGGCGAGCCGGCTGATCGCCTGGTTCTCGCACTCGCCCGTGGTGCTGCGCGGCGCCGATCACGGCTTCTACCGCCGCTTCCTGAAGAGCATCGCCCTGCAGGTGCGCTATCTCCGTCACGTCGCCCATGTCGCGCCGGACGGCGAGACGCGCTTCCGCGTGCGGATCGCGCTCGCCATGTCGAGCCTTTGCCTTCCGGCCGGGGCCGGCGCGGTGAAGACCGCCGCGCGTCTGCTCGACGTCGAGTTCGAGCGCCAGATTCTTCCCGACGGCGGCCACATCTCGCGCAATCCACAGGTGCTGGTCGAGCTTCTGACCGACCTCCTGCCGCTGCGCCAGACCTACGTCAATCTCGGCCAGAAGCTTCCCGGCCGGATGATCGCCGGCATCGACCGCATGTTCTCGGCGCTGCGCTTCTTCCGCCATGCCAACGGCGAGATCGCGCTCTTCAACGGCGCCTCGACGCTTTCCGCCGACCGGCTGCTCGCGGTCCTGCGCTACGACGAATCGGCCGGCGTCCCCTACCGCGAGGCGCCGCACTCGCATTTCCAGAGGCTCGCTTCGCGTGGTACGGTCGTCATCACCGATACCGGCACGCCGCCGCCGGGCGCGCTGTCGCGCGGCGCCCATGCTGGCTGCCTCTCCTTCGAATTCTCCTCCGGCGCCAACCGCTTCATCGTCAATGCCGGTGCGCCGGTCCATGCGAGCCCGGCCTACGCATCCTATGCGCGGTTGACGGCGGCGCACTCGACCCTCGTCCTCGACGACCAGTCCTCGCTCTCCTTCTCGCGCTCCGGCTTCCTCGGCGCCATCGTCGTCGGCGGCGTGCGACGGGTGGAGGTGGCCGGCCTCGACGAGGCGGAGAACTGGCTCGGCTTCGCCGCGACCCATGACGGCTATCTCGATGCCTTTGGCAAATACCATTGCCGCGAGATCAGGCTTCTCGCCAACGGCGCCGAGATCCATGGCCGCGACCGGGTGATGCGCCCTGGCGACAAGCCGATCGCCAGAAGCGACGCCAGCGTTGCCGTCGTGCGTTTCCACGTCAATCCGAAGATCGCCGTCGAGCACCACGAATCCGGCGCCATTTACCTGACTGCGCAGGACGGCGAGCGCTGGGCCTTCGTCTGTCCCGACGTCCCGGCCGAGGTCGAGGAAGATGTGCATTTCGCCGACATTGCCGGCCCCCGCGCCAGCCGCCAGATCACCCTCACGTTCAGTCCGGCCGAGCGGCAGGAAGTGAGCTGGAGTTTTTCGCGCATCGCCCTGCCGCGCGGCTGATGCCGGCGCCGCGGATCGTCCGTCCCTTATCAACAATCGTTCAGGTTTCCATGCCGGGACCGATGTGCTAACCCGCGCGCAAAGTTTGGGCGGTACGGCAGGTCGTTTCCCATGGCAGTCTCCTCGAAGAAATATCCCGCGCCGGAGCTCGTCTCCGTGCGCCGCGCGCTCCTTTCGGTTTCCGACAAGACGGGCCTGGTCGATTTCGCCCGCACGCTGTCTGCGGCCGGCGTCGAGCTCGTCTCCACCGGCGGTTCGGCGAAGACGCTCGCCGAGGCCGGCCTTCCGGTGCGCGACGTCTCCGACCTGACCGGCTTTCCCGAGATCATGGACGGCCGCGTCAAGACGCTGCATCCGGGCGTCCATGGCGGGCTCCTCGCCATCCGCGATGACGCCGACCACCGCGCGGCGATGGAGGCGCACGGCATCGGCGCCATCGACCTCGTCGTCGTCAACCTCTATCCGTTCGAGGAAGTGGTCGCCGCCGGCGCCGACGCGGCGACAATCGTCGAGAACGTCGACATTGGCGGTCCGGCGATGATCCGCGCCTCGGCCAAGAACCACGCCTATGTGACCATCGTCACCGACCCCTCCGACTATGCCCGCGTGTCTGAGGCGCTCGCCGAGAATGGCGGCGCGATCCCGCTCGCGCTGCGCAAGGAGCTCGCGGCGCTCGCCTTCGCCCGCACCGCCGCCTACGACGCCGCCATTTCCGGTTGGTTCGTCGGCGAGACCGGGCTTGCCGCGCCGCGCCACCGCGCCTTCGGCGGCGTGCTCGCCGAATTGATGCGCTACGGCGAGAACCCGCACCAGGAGGCCGCCTTCTACAGGACCGGCGAGAAGCGCTACGGCGTCGCAACCGCCACGCTCCTGCAGGGCAAGCAGCTCTCCTACAACAACATCAACGACACCGACGCCGCCTTCGAGCTCGTCTCGGAATTCGCCGCCAGCGACGGTCCGGCCTGCGCCATCATCAAGCATGCCAATCCCTGCGGCGTCGCGGTCGCCACCAGCCAGGCCGAGGCCTACCGGCAGGCGCTCCGATGCGACCCGACCTCGGCCTTTGGCGGCATCATCGCGCTGAATACCGAACTCGACGCCGAGACCGCTGCGGAGATCGCCAGGCTCTTCGCCGAGGTCATCATCGCCCCCGCCGTCTCCGACGAGGCGGCCGCGATCATCGCCGCGAAGAAGAACCTTCGCCTCCTCGTCACCGGCGGGCTCGCCGATCCGGCCCAGCCCGGCCTCGCCTTCAAGAGCGTGGCCGGGGGGATGCTGGTGCAGGGCCGCGACACCGGCGTGACCACGGCCGCCGACCTCAAGGTCGTGACCAGGCGGGCGCCGACCGACGACGAGGTGCGCGATCTCCTCTTCGCCTTCAAGGTCGCCAAGCACGTCAAGTCGAACGCCATCGTCTACGCGAAGGCCGGCGCCACGGTCGGCATCGGCGCCGGGCAGATGAGCCGCGTCGATTCGGCCCGCATCGCCGCCCGCAAGTCGCTCGACGCGGCGGAAGCGGCAGGCTCCGCCGAGCCGCTGACGCGCGGCAGCGTCGTCGCCTCCGACGCCTTCTTCCCCTTTGCCGACGGCCTGCTTTCGGCCGTCGAGGCTGGCGCCACCGCCGTCATCCAGCCGGGCGGCTCGATGCGTGACGACGAGGTGATCGCCGCCGCCGACGAGGCCGGCATTGCGATGGTCTTCACCGGCATGCGCCACTTCCGGCACTGAGACCGGACGCTTCCCGCGCGACGGCGCGGGCGGTCAGGCGGCGGGAGGTATTCCCTCGTCGGCCGCCGAACGCGTGACCTTGTGCGCCGGGTAGGGCGTCGAGAGCAGGATCGCGAGCCCGGCAATGAAGAAGACGAGCAGCGCCGCCATGCCGACGCGCGCCGAGCCGGACCAGAGCGTCACCGTCGCCACCGAGAACGGCGCGAGGAACGAGGTTGCCCGGCCGGCCAGCGCATAGAGGCCGAAATAGCGCCCTGCCTCGCCGGGATGGACGCTGCGCGCCAGATAGGAGCGCGAGGAGGCCTGGACCGGTCCGAAGGAGAGGCCGATCAGGAGCCCGAACAGGATATAGACCTTCTCCGCCGGCGTGCCGAACAGCCCGCCGGAATCCTCCGNTCCCAANGGCACCAGTCCGAACAGGGTGAANCCCGGNCCGGTNGAGATGATGCCGAGCGTGGCGGCGAGCAGCGCCACCAGCGACAGGACGACGATCGCCTTCGAGCCGAGNTTCAGGTCGAGCCGGCTCGCCCACAGGCAGCCGCCGATCGCCACGACGTTGAGGATGATCCCGAAAATGCCGATCTCCATCGTCTGCCAGCCGAACATCAGCGCGGCGAAGGTGCCGCCGAGCGCCAGCAGGCCATTGACGCCGTCCTGGTAGATCATGCGGGCGATGAGAAAGCGCAGGATGCCGGCGCGCTCGCGCACCTCGGAGATGGTGCCGGCGAGTTCGGCGAGCCCGGTNNTGACCGCATGGCTGACCGAGGCCGTGCGGTAGATGTCGGGCGTGAACAGGAACATCGGCAGGACGAAGACGAGATACCAGATCGCGGCGAGCGGCCCCGTGGCACGCGCGCCCTCGCCCGTCGCCGGGTCGAGACCGAAGATCGGCTCGATGCCGATCAGCGTCTTGCCGGTCTCCGGGCTGCCGGCCATCAGCGCGATGACGGCGATCAACGCGATCATGCCGCCGAGATAGCCGAGCCCCCAGGCGATGTTGGAAATGCGCCCGACGCTGTCCGGACCGACGAGGCGCGGCATCATCGAATCGTTGAAGACGATCGAGAATTCGGCGGCGATCGAGGCGAGCACGATCAGGACGAAGGGATAGATCAGCGGCGTTCCCGGCGCCGCCCACCACAGGCCGATCAGCGCCAGGACCTTCACCACCGCGAAGGAGGCGATCCACGGCTTTCTCGGCCCGATCACGTCGGCGATCGAGCCGAGGACAGGAGAGAGGATGGCGATGATCAGCCCCGACACCGCCACGGCATAGCCCCACCAAGCCTGACCCAGATCTGGATCGGTGGCAAGCTGCGAGACGAAATAGGGTCCGAAGATGAAGGTGATGACGACGGTGAAGAAGGGCTGGGCCGCCCAGTCGAACATCATCCATCCGGCGATGCCGCGACGCGGAACCTTGCCCTCCGTCGCGGCGGCAGTCTCGGACATGTTCCCCTCCCATGGTCGCCCGGTACGGGCGATCCTGTCACGCCCTCAGGGAACGGGCAAGATCGCTCATCATCCCGGCCGCGACGGTGAGCCGCGCCACGGTCAGGTCGCCGCTTTCGGTCAGTCCGAGGATCTGGTCGCGCACGCGGCTGATGCGCGCTTCGTTGGCCGCCATAAGCGAGGCGAAGGGATCGCCCCCCTTCTTCGCGCCGCGCAAGGCCGCGACCGCGATGGTGCGGCGCGCCTCGGAGATCTCGTCGAGATTGCGCGCGAGCGCCAGGTTCTCGAAGTGGTCGGTGACCTGGAGCCGTTCGGCGGCGGCGATGATGCGGCCGATGCGGAACCGGTCGGTCGCGGCGAAATAGGTGTCGATCACCTTCGCCGGCTCGGCGCCGGAGAGCCGCGCGACGAGCAGGATGTCGGGCACGAGCACCCGTGTTGCCAGACCGGCAATGTCTGCGGCGACCTTATGGGGGACGCCGTGGCTGACGAGCTCGGCCGTCGTCGCCCTCTCCTCCTCGGCAAGCGAGGCNGGCGCCGAGGATTTCAGCACCGGGGCGAGCCGGGCGATGCCNGCCTGCGTTGCGGCGATGCCGGCCGTCAGGTCGCCCATCACCGCACCGGTCTTCAGCGCCCAGGCGGCGACGGCGCGCATCGCATCGCCGATGCGGCGGTAGAGGCCGTTCTGGACGAGACCGGGCACCTTGGTGTCGAGGCGGTCGACCTCGTCGTAGAGGCGGTCGAGCCCGAGCCCGTCGCGGGCGATGACGAAGGCCTTGACCACGTCGGCGGCCGTCGCCCCCGACTGGTCCTCGAGCTGCACGACGAAGGCCGGGCCGCCCCGGTTGATCGCGTCGTTGGCAAGCAGCGTCGCGACGATCTCGCGGTGGAGACGATGCGCCTCGATGTTGGCGGCATAGGTCTTGGCCATTTTCGGCGGGAAGTAGCCGATCAGCGTCTGGCGGAAATAGGGATCGTCCGGCAGCCCGCTCGCCACGATCTCGTCGAAGAGGACGAGCTTGGCGTAGGAGAGGAGCACGCCGATCTCCGGCCGGGTCAGGCCGCGGCCGGCCACACGCCGCTCGGCGATCTCGGCGTCGTCGGGCAGGTACTCGACCTTGCGGTTGAGGAGCCCGCGCCCCTCGAGATTGGTCATCAGCCGGGAGAGCTCGCCCATTCCCGCCACGCCCTCGGCCTCGCCGAGCGAGAGCGCCAGCGATTGCAGGTAGTTGTTGCGCANCACCAGCTCGGCCACCTGGTCGGTCATCGCCGANAGCAGCGTNTTGCGCCTGGCCCGCGTCAANTGGCCCGAGCGCATGGCNTGCGCCAGCGCGATCTTGATGTTGACCTCGACGTCGGAGGAATTGACGCCGGCCGAATTGTCGATGGCGTCGGAGTTGCAACGCCCGCCGCGCGCCGCATAGGCGATGCGGCCCTTCTGGGTGACGCCGAGATTGGCGCCTTCGCCGATCACCCGCGCGCGGACCTCCTCGGCGGCGACCCGGATCGGATCGTTGGCGCGGTCGCCCACCTCCGCGTCTGTCTCCGTGGCGGCGCGTATATAGGTGCCGATGCCGCCGAACCAGAGTAGGTCGACCTCCATCCTCAGGATCGCCGACATGATCTCCTGCGGCGTCACCTTGCCCACGGGCAGGCCGACGGCGCGCGCCGCCTCCGGCGTCAGGTCCACCGATTTCAGCGAGCGCGACACGATCATGCCGCCGGGCGAGAGCACCGCGCGGTCATAGTCCTGCCAGCTCGAGCGCGGCAGGTCGAACAGTCGCTTGCGCTCGACGAACGAGGCCTCGCAGTCCGGATCGGGATCGATGAAGATGTCACGGTGGTCGAAGGCGGCGATCAGCCTGATCTTGCGCGAGAGCAGCATGCCGTTGCCGAAGACGTCGCCCGACATGTCGCCGACCCCGGCAACCGTGAAAGGGGTCGTCTGGATGTCGATGTCCATCTCGCGGAAATGGCGCTTGACCGCTTCCCACGCGCCGCGCGCGGTGATCCCCATCTTCTTGTGGTCGTAGCCCGCCGATCCCCCGGAGGCGAAGGCGTCGTCGAGCCAGAAGCCCAGCTCCTGGCTGATGGCATTGGCCGTGTCGGAGAAGGTGGCCGTGCCCTTGTCGGCGGCGACGACGAAATAGGGATCGTCGCCGTCATGACGCTTGGTGTCAGCCGGCGGCACGACATGGTCGACGTCGATATTGTCGGTGATCGACAGGAGCGAGCGGATGAAGAGCTTGTAGGCCTCGCGGCCGGCCTCGAACACGGCGTCGCGGCCCTGATCGGTCGGCAGGCGCTTGGGATAGAAGCCGCCCTTGGCGCCGACGGGGACGATGACGGCGTTCTTGACCTGCTGCGCCTTGACGAGGCCAAGCACCTCGGTGCGGTAGTCCTGGGCGCGGTCCGACCAGCGCAGGCCGCCGCGCGCCACCGGGCCGAAGCGCAGGTGCACGCCCTCGACCTCGGCCGAATAGACGAAGATCTCGCGGTAGGGCCGCGGCTCCGGCAGTCCCTCGAGCGCCCTCGGGTCGAACTTGAAGGCGAGCGCCGGGCGCGGATTGCCGTTGGTGTCGCGCTGGAAATAGGAGGTCCTGAGCGTCGCCTCGATGGCATTGACGAAGCGGCGGATGATGCGGTCGTCGTCGAGGCTCGGGACTTTTGCGAGCGCTTCCTCGAGCGTCGCCTTCAGCGCCTCCGTCTTCTTCGCCCGGCTGCGCTCGTTCATCGCCGGGTCGAAACGCGTTTCGAACAGGTCGAACAGCTTGGCGGCGATGCCGGAATGGGCGACGAGGCTCGTCGCCATGTATTCCTGCGAATAGGCGATACCGGTCTGGCGCAGGTACCGCGCATAGGCGCGCAGCACCGTCGCCTCGCGCACGCCAAGCCCGGCGGTGACGACCAGGCGGTTGAAGCGGTCGTTGTCGGTCTCGCCGCGCCAGATCGAGAGGAAGGCCTCCTCGAGCCGGGCCGCGTCTTGCCCGAGATCGACCGGAACGCCGTCGATGCGCGCGATCTCCATGTCATGCAGCACCACGGCGTGGGTGGTGGCGTCGTCATCGACATAACCGAGCTCGTGGGTCTGCTCGCTGATGACGTTGAAGCCGAGATTCTCGAGCAACGGCACGCGCCGCGACAGTTCCAGCGGCGTTTCCGCGTGGAAGATCTTCAGGCCGATCTGGTTGTCCGGATCGCTGTCCTGCCGGTAGAAGGCGATGCGGATCGCATCGTCGGCGCGGCAGCTGGCTATGTCCTCGATGTCGGCGAGCGCGTCCTCGGGCCGGTAGCGCTCCTTGTAGGATTGCGACACGCGCACATGCGCCGCCTTGTCGCCGCCGAGCGCCTGGAACTGGTCCTCCCACCGGGTGACGAGCGCGCGCACGTCGCGCTCGAGCTGGTCCTGCGGGATCACCGGCGTCTTGCCCTCGTAGCGGCCGATGATGATGTGGACGCGCGCCACCCCGCCTTCCGGGAAGGCCGGGTAATAGGCCGAGACGCGACCGTTATAGGCGACCTTGAGATAGGTGGCGATCTTCTCGCGGGCGATCGAATCGTACTGGTCGCGCGGAACGTAGACGATGACCGAGACGAAGCGGTCGAAGCGGTCGATGCGCGGCAGGACGCGCACGCGCGGCCGGTCGTTCAACTCGTTGATCTGCTGGCAGAAGCGCGCGAGCAGCTTGGCGTCGATCTGGAACAGGTCGTCGCGCGGATAGGATTCGAGCGTGTTGAGGAGAAGCTTGCCGGAATGGCTTTCCGGGTCGTAGCCGAAACTGTCGATGACCGCCTGCACCTTGGAGCGCAGAAGCGGGATCGAGGTGACGGAGCGCGTATAGGCCGTCGAGGTGAACAGGCCGACGACGCGCAGTTCGCCCGCCACCCGGCCCTCGGCGTCGAAGCGCTTGATGCCGACATAGTCCATGTAGGCGCGGCGGTGGACGACCGAGCGCACGTTCGCCTTGGTGACGATCAGGAAATCCGGACCGTGCAGGAAGTCGAGCACTTCGGGGGTCGTCGTCACCTGGTCCTTGCCCTGGCGCAGCACCAGGACGTCCGGATCGGAGAGGATGCCGAGGCCCTTCCTGTCGGAGCGGCTGAGTTCGCCCGTATCGCCGGCNGGNGTGTAGACGTATTCGCGGATGCCGAGGAAGGTGAAGTTGTTGTCGCGCAGCCAGGAGAGAAAGGCGAGCGCCTCGTCGCGCGAGGCCGCGGCAGCTCCCTTCAGGGAGAGGCCGGCGAGATCGGCCGCGGCCGCGTCGATCGTCGCCAGCATCGGCTTCCAGTCGGTGACGGCCATGCGCACCTGGCCGAGCACGAAATCGAGCCGCTGCACGAGCTGCTCGCCGGCTTTCCGCGACAGGCGCGGCATGTGCACCTGGATGTGACTGACGGTGACGGCGCCCTTGGCGACCTTGCCGGGCTTGAACAGCTTCGCCGGCTCCTTGCCCTCGAGGACGAGGATGGGGTGGATCGACAGGAAGATCTCGCGCAACTGCGCGTTCACCTCGCCCATCACCGAATCGTAGAGGAACGGCTTGTTGCCGGTGGTGATCGCGATCACCGAGATCGGCTGGCCCTCGACGGTGACGCCCTCCGGCTCGATCAGCGAGATGCGCGCGGTCTTGCGGTCGAAGGCGCGGATTTCCTTCTCGGCGAGCTGGGCGATCGCAGCCAGCGCCGCGGGCGTGTATTCGGAGATGTCGTCCGCGCTCGCCCCGGAGAAGAGAGCGGCGGGATCGAGATAGGGCTTCTTCGCTGTCGCCGCGACCCTGGCCACCTCCGTGAATTTCGGATCGTACCGGTGCTTGCGATTCGTGCCCATGAGGTCCTCTCCCCGCTTGTCGTTGGGCCGGGGCTCCGACAGAATCCCAAGAAATGGCCCCCGCCTGATTTGCGGCATTAAACCTGAAATGGAAGGAAATGAAATGACACCGGAGGGAAATTTTCCGACTGCGCTCAAAATCGCGCAAGAAACGCCACTGAACGAGCCGATGCAGGCCTATTTTGCGAAATGTGAAGAGAAACTGGGTCTGATTCCGAACGTTTTGCGCGCCTACGCCTTCAATACGGCCAAGCTCGAGGCCTTCGTCGCCTTCTACAACGACCTGATGCTCGCCCCCTCGGGCCTCTCGAAACTCGACCGCGAACTGATCGCTGTCGCCGTCTCCTCGATCAACCATTGNTATTATTGCCTGACCGCNCACGGCGCCGCNGTGCGGCAGCTTTCCGGCAATCCGGAGCTCGGCGAGCAGATGGTGATGAACTACCGCGCCGCCGACCTCACCGAGAAGCAGNTAGCNATGCTCGACTTCGCCACCTTGATNACCGAGCGGCCGGACACGATCGTCGAGGAGGACCGGCAGGCGCTGCGCGACGTCGGCTTCACCGACCGCGACATCTTCGACATTGCCGCGGTTGCCTCCTTCTTCAACATGTCGAACCGGTTGGCCTCCGCCACCGACATGCGGCCGAACCCGGAATATCACGCGATGGCGCGCTGACGGCGATGGCCGGGGTTCGCGCGCGACCTGCCATGTGCTACGAACGGACCATCGCACGGGGCACGATGGAAGATGCGGGACGAGGAAAGAACCGAAGCGGCGCGCAGGGACCTGCGCAAGCTCGCCGACGAGGGCAACCTTTCGGCAAGCCCCGTCCTGCGCGCCAAGGCGAAGTCGGTGCGCGACCACTTCGCCGCCGCTGATGCCGACCAGGCGGATTCCGTCGAGCTCTGGGCGACGCGCGCAGCCCGCGGGCTCGCGCTCCTCGCCTTCGTCCTTCTCGCCGGCTGGCTGTATTTCCGGTATTTCCAATGAGTTCCTTCTCTGCGACCGACCCGGACACGCATCGGGCCGTCATCGTCGTGTCGAGCCATGTCGTGCGCGGCTCCGTCGGCAACCGCGCCGCCGTCTTCGCGCTCGAGGCACTGGGCTTCCCGGTCTGGGCGGTGCCGACCGTCGTCTTGCCCTGGCATCCCGGCCATTCCCGCGCCACCCGCATCGTCCCGCAGGACGCGGATTTCTCCGCGCTCGTCGATGATCTCTGTGCCGCCCCCTGGCTCGGCGAGGTCGGCGGGATCCTGACGGGCTATCTCGGCTCGGCGAGCCAGGCGCGCGACGCCGCCCGCCTCGTCGCCGCCGTGCGCGCCGCCAATCCCGACGCGCTCTATCTCTGCGACCCGGTTATCGGCGACAATCAGAGCCTCTACGTGCCGGACTCCGTCGCCGAGGCGGTCCGCGACCATCTCGTTCCGCTCGCCGACATCGCCACGCCGAATATCTTCGAGCTCGGCTGGCTCTCGGGCGCGGCGATTACCGATTCCGCCGCGCTCGTCGCCGCCGCGCAGACGCTCGGGCCAAACCGGGTGCTCGTCACCTCGGCGCCGGCGATGATGGCTGGCTCGACCGGCAACTTGCTTGTCGAAGCCGACGATGCACTGATGGCCGAGCACCGCATCATCTCCGATCCGCCGAACGGCCTCGGCGACCTGTTCTCGGCCATGTTCCTCGCCCGCACGCTCGAGGGCATGAGCGGCGAACGCGCGCTCCAGCTCGCCACCGGCTCGGTCTTCGAGATCCTCGCCCGCACCGCCCGGCGCGGCGCCGACGAGCTGACGCTCGAGACCGACGCGCAGAGCTTGAAGACGCCGATGGCGCTCGTGCACATGCGCCGCGTCGTAACGCGCCGCGGCAGGAGGACGTGACGGCGATCCACCGCAGATATGCGGGTGTCGATGGCTGTCCGGCCGGCTGGATCGCGGTTGCGGCCGACGATATCTCGGCGCCGGAAGTCATCGTTGTCGCCGATTTCGAAAGCCTCGTCGCCCGGCTCGGCCCGCAGGCGACCGTCGCCGTCGACATGCCGATCGGCCTTCCCGACCGCGTCGGCCACGGCGGACGAGGGCCGGAAGCGCTGGTGCGCGCCTTTCTCGGTGAACGCCAGTCGAGCGTCTTCTCGATCCCTGCCCGCGCCCCGGTCGAGGCCGAGGATTACCGCGAAGCCTGCCGGCTCTCGCTCGAAGCCTCCGACCCGCCGCGCAGGGTGTCGCGGCAGGCCTTCCACCTTTTCCCGAAGATCCGCGAGATCGACCGGCTCCTGCGCACGCGGCCGGAGCGGTCGGCCCAAATCGTCGAATGCCATCCGGAATTCTCCTTCTGCGTCCTGAAGGGAATGAAGCCGATGGCGACGCCGAAGAAGATCCGCGGCCGGGTCAATCCCGACGGCATCGGGGAGCGCCGCCGGCTGCTGGTCGAGAACGGGTTCCCGGCCGATTTCCTTGCAAGGGGTGCGCCGCGCGGGGCAGCGGCCGACGATTTCGTCGATGCCTGCGTCAACCTCCTGATCGCGCGCCGGCACGCGGCCGGGCTCACCCGCTCGTGGCCCTCACCGCCGCTCGTCGACCGCCACGGCATTCCCGTCGCCATCTGGGGCTGATGGAACGCTTGCGCGGCAACTGGCCCACGGAATTTGCCGCGACGCCGAGAGGCGCATTGATCTCGGCGGGCGACAGGTCTATGTCGCCTGTATGACCTCGTTTCCCGCACGGCTTCTTGACGGTTATTCCACCTTCATGACGGGGCGCTACAGCGCCGAGAGCGACCGCTATCGGCGGCTGGCCGACACGGGCCAGGAGCCGCACACCCTGGTCATCGCCTGCTGCGATTCCCGCTCTGCGCCCGAGACCATCTTCGATTGCGGCCCCGGCGAGCTCTTCGTCGTCCGCAACGTCGCCAACATGGTGCCGCCCTACGAGCCGGACGGCAATTTCCACGCGACCTCGGCCGCGCTCGAATTCGCGGTCCAGGCACTGAAGATCCGGCAGATCCTCGTTCTCGGCCATGGCCGCTGCGGCGGCATCCGCGCCGCACTCGACCCGAACGCCAAGCCGCTCTCGCCGGGCGACTTCATCGGCAACTGGATGAGGTTGCTCAAGCCCGCCGCCCAGCAGATCCAGGATTCGGTGCTGATGACCTCGTCGGAGCGCCAGACCGCGCTCGAGCGCATCTCGATCCGCAATTCGCTCGCGAACCTGCGCACCTTCCCGTGCGTGAAGATCCTCGAGGAGAAGGGCAAGCTCTCGCTGCACGGCGCCTGGTTCGACATCTCGACCGGCGAGCTGTGGGTGATGGACCCGGCGACCGGTGACTTCTCCCGGCCCGAGATCGCCCACGCCTGAACCCCACCCCGATACCCGGCTCCTGAACCGGGCAAGGAGTTCCGACCATGACCTTTCCGCGCACCCTCTTCACGGTGATCCTTATCCTTGCCGCCGTGCTGCCCGCCTCGGCGCAGGAGAGCGTCCATCCGGTGCTCGACGCCTGGTACGCCGCGCTCTTCGCGGCCGACAGGGAAAGGCTCGCGCCGCTCCTTTCCGACGACGCCGTCATCACGCTCGAGGATATCGGCATCACCCAGACCCGGGAGGAGTTTCTCGACTCGCTCGAGGAATGGGGTGATTCGATCGACGGAGCGGAGCTCTCCTTCCGGCTCGATGCGAGCGAGCCCGCGGATGAGACCCGCGCCACCGCCTTCGTCTGCTACCGTTTCCCGGGCAGCACGGTGATGACGCACGAGCGTTTCACCTTTGCCGGCGGCAAGGTGACGGCCAGCGCGCAGATGCCCGCCGGCAACAGCTGCGAAGGATTCTAGCTCTTTCGGGTCCGGCCTCTCAGCCGAGCCGCTTGACCTGGAACGGGCCGAAGCTCTGGGCGACCGGCATCAGTTCGATCACGTTGACGTTGACATGAGCCGGCTGGCTCGTCACCCAGCGCACGCTTTCGGCAATGTCCGCGGCCGTCAGCGGCTCCATGCCGGAATAGACCGTAGCCGCCTTCTCCCGGTCGCCGCCGAAGCGGACCTCGGAAAACTCGGTGCCGCCGCACATGCCCGGCTCGATCACGGTGACGCGCACGCCCGAACCGTGCAGATCGCTCCTCAGATTCTGGCTGAACTGGTGCACGAAGGCCTTGGTGGCGCCGTAGACGTTGCCGCCCGGATAGGGATAGGTGCCCGCCACCGAGCCGATATTGACGACATGGCCCTTGCGGCGCAGCACCATGCCAGGCAGGAGCGCGCGGGTGACGTGGACGAGGCCGCGGCAATTCACGTCGATCATCCGGTCCCAGTCGTCGAGGCTGGCGCGGTGCGCCGGATCGAGGCCGAGCGCGAGGCCCGCATTGTTGACGAGGCAGTCGATCTCCGCAAAATCGGCCGGCAGGCCGGCAAAGGCCTCGGCGATGGCGGCCGGGTCGGCGACGTCGAGGGGGAGCGGCAGCACCCGGTTGCGGCCGAACTCGTTGGCGAGCGCCTCGAGCCGCTCCACGCGGCGCGCCGCGGCGATCACCCGCGCGCCGGAAGCGGCGAAGAGCCGGGCGATCGCCGCGCCGAAGCCGGCGCTCGCTCCGGTGACGAAGACGCAGGAAGGTGACGTGTCGCTCGGTCTCATCAGGCTTTCTCCCCTTTGGCCACGTCGCGCAGGAACTGCGACAGCGCCGCGTTGAACTCGTCTTCCCGCTCCAGGTTCGGCATGTGCCCGACGCCTTCGAGCCAGACGAGCCGCGATCCCTGGAGGAGCTGGTGCATCATCGCGGCGTCGTCGCGCGTGGTAAAGCCGTCCTCGTCGCCGACGACGACCAGCGCCGGCTTGCCGAAGCCTTCGAGCGTCGCGCGGTAGTCCGGCCGCTCGGCGCGTCCGCGCATGGCGGCAGCCGCCCCTTCCGGCGGGGCGGAAACCATCATGTCCATCACCTGGGCGGCCACGGCGGGCAGGGCGGCGATGTTGCGCGGCGCGACCATCTTCGAAAGAATTTCCTCCGCATAGGGCCTCATCCCCTCGGCGAGGTAGCGCTCGGCCATGGCGCGGCGCTTGATCTTGCCTTCCTCGGTCTCCGCCTGCGGAAAGGTGGCGGCAAGCACGAGGCCCGACAGCCGGTCCGGATAGGTGCGGCAGAGTTCCATTGCGACCTGCCCGCCCATCGACAGGCCGGCGACGACGAAGCGCTCGACGCCGAGCCGGTCGACGAGCCCCACAATGTCCTCGGCGAAGCGCGACAGGGGCGTCTTTCCGGACACGACCGTGGTCTCGCCGTAGCCGCGCAGGTCGGGAACGAGCGCGCGCCAGCCGACCCGCCGCACCGTCTCGTGCTGCGGCGCCCACATCGAGCGGTCGAAGGGATGGCCGTGGACAAACACGATTACGTTCTCCCCGGCCCCGATATCGTCATAGGCAATGTCGATGTCGTCGATCTTCAGCTGCGGCATGGCTGGTCTCCCCGTTTGGTCGCCCTTCATTGCATCGCTTCTCAATCTCGGTGCAATCTTTACATTGCTCTCGGTGCAATAATCCCGCTATGCTCCGGGCACTGAAGGAGCCGGTATGGACAAGGACACCTACATCGCCATCGCCGAGGAGATCGCCGCCGACATCGAGGCC
>Ga0065721_10050338_pt1 | contig 21035 bp, 16 predicted proteins | sample Mesricmetagenome_FD_59108 | JGI IMG/M metagenome (GOLD analysis project Ga0065721, IMG submission 59108) | Mesophilic microbial community from rice straw/compost enrichment Sample: eDNA_1 v2 (version 2) | ecosystem: Engineered > Solid waste > Grass > Composting > Bioreactor | place: USA: Davis... | reverse complement strand
AAACAACTCGGTGACACGCCAAAAGCTTTTTTCCCACAAGCCGCTAATCCTGCCGTGATGCCGACAAGATTTTGTTCCGCAATTCCCACCTCAACAATCTGCTTAGGCAACGCTTTACCGAACGGTGCGAGCTTACCTGAACCGCGAGAATCGCTCGTCACCGCGATGATGTTCGGATTCGCTTTCGCCAGCTCTTCCAGCGTCGCAGCAAATTCTTCCAGATTGGCGCGACCCATTTTCAAACCGAGTTTTTCCGCCATCGTTTTTGCGGCGGGCGTGAACATGGAGGGGGCAGGCGCGCTCATTTGAAAGAAATGAATGGTGATCTGGAAAAACTGAGAGTCGCCTCTCCCGGCACTCCGTTGCTGGGAAAGGGAATCGGAAGCCCGCACATCGGTGCAACGACACGTTCGGGCGACCGAACATCGTAAGTCACGACCGCGACCGCTCCCTCGCCTCCATTCCGAATGGAGAAGGGGGCTGGGGAAAGAAGGTGCTCTTGAAAATAATGAATCACTGGGAATTTCCCTTCTTCGGAATTATTTGGTCAGGATTCGGTGGAACAAACCGATGGTTTTGTGCGTCTTGCTGCATTTGCGCAGGCAGACCATGGTGAAAACCATCCAGTTCAATAGACAACTTTGCGGTGGGGCAATAAAAGTCGAGGTAGTAATCGCCGACTTGATGTTGGCGGTGGAACTTGACCCCGGCAAAGCGGCCAGCTTTCAATGCGCGCCAGAGCTCTTTTTCCTCGTCGGTTTGATTGCCGCGCAGAAGGCAGGCGAGAGATGTAGATTTCGCTGTAGCCTTTCCATGCAGCCCCTCTCCCTGGACCGGAATCGCGCCGGCTTGAGTGGCAGCCTTCGACAGCGAGGGAATCACGCGCTGGGTAATTTGTACGTTGTTCGCCATGGTCACGCGCTCTTCAGTCCAGCTTCCGCCACATCCAGTTCGGCCAGCGCTTGTTTCAATTCCGTTTCATTCGGCACGCCGTGATGCCATTTGGCGACGTTTTCCATAAAACTCACGCCTTTGCCTTTCACAGTGTTCGCAATGATGAAAGTCGGCTTCCCGGATTCAGGCGGGTCGGTCAGAGCTTTCGTGAGTTCGGCATAGTCGTGACCGTTGACGCACCGAACCGTCCAACCAAATGCGCGCCATTTATCTGCCAACGGTTCATTGCACATCACCTCGCGCGTGTGGCCGGTAATCTGAAGCGTGTTGTGATCGAGAATGGCGAACAGGTTATCCAGCTTGTAATGCGCGGCGGCCAACGCCGCTTCCCAGTTTGAACCTTCGGCGAGTTCACCGTCACCGAGCAGAGTAAACACGCGATAATTTGCGGAATCCATTTTGCCCGCGAGCGCCATACCGATGCAAATCGGCAAACCGTGTCCCAACGCGCCGGTGTTCATCTCGATGCCGGGAATGTGTCGCGTCGGATGACCGACGTAATGCGATTGATAACGGCAAACCGTGTCCAAATCCGATGCTGGAAAAAATCCGCGATCCGCAAGCACGGTATAGAGCGCTTCGACGCAATGACCTTTGCTTTGCACGTAACGGTCGCGCGTCGGGCTGGTGAATGTCTGCGGCGAGACGTTGAGCACGCGGTTGTAGAGGACATTGAGAATGTCCATGCACGACAATCCGCCACCGGTATGTCCCGCCCCGGCATTGTGGATGAGCCGAAGCATCGTGCGACGCAGCGAAATGACTTTCAGTTGGAGCTCTTGGTCGGTCATGAAAAAGAAACCTAAACCGCGAAACACACGGAAATGGGAAAATCTTTCTGATCTTTGTTGTTCGCGTATTTGGCGTATTTCGCGGTTAATTCTTAACTACTTCATGGCGACAAACCTCCCACCCGAGATAATTCCCGAACGCCTCCGCCAGGATGTCCGCCGAGTGGGATTGCGTCATGACAACGTGGTGTTCAAAACCCTTCTCGCAGACATGGCGCAGGACTTTTTGCAGGTTCGGCACTTTGGCAACGGCACGATTACCGAACGTGTCGAGGTGGTCATTTGTCAGTTCACCTTCGCCGACGTAGCAACGGATTTTACCTTCGGCATCGGCGGTGGTGATGCGACCATAAGTCAGCGGACCGGCGGGCGTGCGACCGTCCAGTGCGCCGTAGGTTTTTTCGACACCAATAATGCTACCGAGGATCGGCGCACTTGCGATTTTGATGTCAGGCAAAAATGATTTCGCCCAGTTGCCGCAGTGGAAGAGAACGCACTTGTCGTCGTCATCCGCGTAATTGTTATTCCAATCCACGAGCGCAGCGGGTGTAACGCTGGCGAGTTGCATGGCATACATGGTGAGCACGCCGGTGACGTCCACTTCGCAGGCGCTGGGCATGAACTTCTCGCTCATCATGCTCATGAGTGTGCAGACGTTGCAGCCGTAGTTCCGCTGCACACTCGTCCAACATTGAATAGCGGTAGCGTCGAGGTGATTGACGTTCATCCAATCGGTGAGCACGACCCCCATCTTGGCCATCTGCAAGAGTTTTTCGTTCGGCACGCCGGGCGCGGGGGCGTAGCCGGTGATTTCTTTGAGCTTGGATACGACCGCTGAGGCAGATGCATCCATTTTGTTGGCGGCGCCGATGATTTCGGAGAGGTCAATCGTCGTAACGCTGATGCCGTGGCGTTCGAGAATTTTTTCGGAGTAACGCACGGTGTTAAACGCACTCGGCCGCGCACCTACGGCACCAAGCCGAACACCGCGTAATCCATTCACCACGCGACACACGCCGAGAAACTTTTGCAGGTCACGTTTAAAACTGTTGGACGTCGGATGCGAAACGTGTTTGCTGGTGAGCGAGAACTTGATACCGGCCTGAATGAGATTATTGCAGACGGAGATTTTCCCGCAGAACGAATCGCGGCGCCGCGACGGCATGAGTTGCTTCGGATCGTCCGGATAACCCTGGATGAGCACGGGCACGTTGAGCTCGGCAAGTTTGAGCGTGTCAGCCACACCCTTTTCATCGCCAAAGTTCGGCAGACAGACGAGCACGCCATCAATTTCGTCGCGATGTTTCCGGAACAGTTCCGCGCACTTGCGCGCGTCCGCATGCGTCTCGACGCCGCCGAGTTTGGAATCCGATTCGCCGAGCTGAATGGCTTTAATCCCCAACTGATTGAAGAGGGTTGCGATATCGGCACGTGCTTCGGTTACGAGTTGGTCGGGGAAAAATTCGCGATTGCCGTAAATGACGCCGAGAACAGGTTGTTTCAAAATAGTTTTCATGCGGTCAAGCTGTAGGTTGTCCGGGAATATATTTGAGTATGGCGGAACGCTTTCCGCGCGTCACTCAAAGAGTTAACTCGGTTACCCCCCGGCGTTTTCGGACGGAAGCCCACTATTGCACTTCGCGCGCCCGGCGGTAACCTTGCGCCCATGCGTTTCATTGGAACGATCATTGAAAAGCTGCAGCGTCACCCGAAACGGATCGTATTTCCCGAAGGAAGCGAACCGCGCGTGTTGCAGGCAGCACGACAATTTCATGCGCTGCGGTTGGGCGCACCGATTTTGCTGGGCGATCGCAGCAAAGTGAAGGAAACCGCAGCCGACCTGAACATTTCCCTCGACGGCATTCGCGTCATCAATCCTTCGGACAGCGAGGAACTGGAAGGCTTCGCGCGGCGGTTTCATTCTTTGCGCCGCGAGAAAGGCATCAAGGAAGCCGAAGCACGCGAAGCGATGTGTCAGCCAAATTATTTCGGCGCGATGATGGTCGCCATGCATCAGGCTGATGGTCTGGTGTCGGGCGTAAGTCATTTCACCGGCAGCGTGCTGCGACCGTTATTTCAAATTATTAAAGTCGCGCCGAAAACCACCGTGGCATCCAGTTGCATGGTGATGGAAGTGGAAGACACGCGCCTCGGCGAAAAAGGCGTGTTGTTCATGGCGGATTGCGGTGTCGTGCCAGACCCGACGGTGGAACAACTCGCAGAGATCGCATTGAATACCGCTCAACTCGCGCATCATTTACTCAACACCCGACCGCGTGTCGCCATGTTGTCTTACTCGACGAAAGGCAGCGCCACGCATCCGTCCATCGGAAAGGTTCAAGCCGCTACCGCATTAGCGCGGCAAAAGGCGGATCGCATCCACTTCCCTGCTGATTTTGATGGCGAAATGCAAGTGGACGCCGCGCTCGTACCAGAAATTGCCGATCGCAAATCGGCTGACAGCAAAGTGGCCGGCAAAGCCAATGTGTTGATTTTCCCTGACCTCAACTCCGGCAACATTGCGAGCAAACTCATGCGCCTGGTCGGTCACGCAAACGCGTACGGCAATATTTTGCTCGGATTGGATCGTCCGGCCGCCGACGTTTCGCGCGGTTCAAATGCGCACGACATTCTCGGCGTCGCAGCCATCGTTGGCGCGCAAGCCGTCAGCTACCAGGAATTGTTCCCCGGTTCCGGCAAACAATTACCCGGCGAATAAATCACGATGAAGAATAACACCACGCCGCGCGTGTTTATCGCGGCCACGCGCCAGAACGACGGCAAAACCACGACTTCGCTCGGACTGATTGCCGCATTGCAAACAAAGTTCCCGCGCATCGGTTACATCAAACCGGTCGGGCAACGATTCGTCGAAGTGGCTGAGCAAAAGATCGACGAAGACACGGTGCTGATGGACTCGGTGTACTCGTTGAATTGTCCGCTCGTGGACATGAGCCCGATTGCGGTCGAACCCGATTTCACACGCAAATATCTGCAAGCCGGTAAAAACGAAATCCTCGTTAAAAAAATTCACGATGCGTTCGATCGCGTCGCGTGGGAAAAGGATTTCGTCCTGTGCGAAGGCTCCGGACACGCAGGGGTGGGCGCTGTATTCGATTTGTCGAACGCACAAGTGGCGAAACATCTCGGCTGCAAAACCATCATCGTCTCGCGCGGCGGCATCGGCAAACCGATTGACGAAGTCGCGCTCAATCAGGCCCTGTTTGAAAAAGAAGGCGTCGAGATCATCGGCGTCATCATCAACAAAGTGTTGCCGGAAAAAGTCGATTTCATCGCAGACTTTGCGCGACGCGGTTTGAAGCGAAAAGGATTGGAATTGCTGGGCGTCATTCCGCATCAACCGATTCTCTCAAGCCCAACGGTAGAATCCATTCGCGAGGAGTTGGATGCGGATGTTTTGAACACACCGAAAACCATGCACGGTCTGATTGACGACGTCGTGGTTGGCGCGATGAGCGCGAGTAACGCTGTAAGATTCTTCAAGCGCGGCGTGTTGCTGATCACTCCGGGCGACCGCGAAGACATTCTCGCCGCCGCCGCCGCAAACGAGACACACAAGATGGCAGGCATTGTTCTTACCGGCGGACTCAAACCCGGCAACGGTTTGCTGCGTTCTCTGCGCGAAATGGAAATTCCGGTGCTGCTTGCGAATGACGACAGTTATCAGGTCGCATCTAAAGTTCACGATCTCACTGTCAAAACACGTCCCAGCGACGCGGAGAAAATCTCGGTCATTCGCGATATCATTGCGAAGAATGTGAACGTCAAAAAAATCCTCGAATCCCTCTGATGCCCCTGCCCTTTTCGCTCAATCCGGCGCTGGAGCAACTGCCCGTTTATCAACCGGGCCGCCCCATCGAAGAAGTCGCTCGCGAACTCAATCTTGAGCCTGATTCGATCATCAAGCTTGCTTCGAACGAAAATCCGCTCGGCCCGTCGCGACTCGCTCTCGCTGCGATGAAACGCGCGTTGACGCATGCGCATCTCTATCCGGACGGCAACGCCTTTTATCTCAAACAAAAACTCGCGACCAAACTTGGCGTTACGCCCGCACACTTGATTTTGGGTAATGGCTCGAACGAAATCATCGAGTTCCTCGGTCACGCGCTACTGTCTCCTGACGCCGAAGTAATCGTTTCGCAATATTGCTTCGCGGTTTATCCCATCGTCACCGCGTTGTTCGGCGCGAAACTCCTCGTCGTTCCCGCCAAGGATTACGGGCACGACCTCGACGCCATGCTGGCCGCCATCACGCCAAAGACGCGGATCGTGTTCGTTGCCAATCCCAACAACCCAACCGGCACCGTTGTTTCGCCGGAACGTTTGCAGCAGTTCATTGATGCAGTCCCGAAGCACGTCGTCATCGCGCTTGACGAAGCGTATATCGAATTCCTCGCGAACAAGCTGGACCTCATCCCGGCCATTGCCGGAGACAAATATCCGAATCTGATTTTGATGCGGACGTTCTCGAAGATTTACGGTCTGGCGGGTTTGCGCATCGGCTATGGCATCGCTCATCCGGAATTTGTCGCGGGACTCGAAAAAATCCGGCAACCGTTCAACATCAACGCCATTTCCCAGGCCGGCGCCTTCGCGGCGTTGGACGACACGAAACACGTCGAGCGAACCCAACGGCTGAATCAACGCGGCCTGAGATTTTTCGCGCGCGCTTGTAAACAGCTTAAACTCGAATTTGTTCCATCCGCTGCGAATTTTATTCTCATTCGCGTCGGCGACGGCGCGCGTGTTTTTGCCGCGATGCAACAGCTCGGCGTCATCACGCGGCCGATGGGCGGATACCAACTCGGCGAATGGATTCGCATTTCGATCGGCACGCCGAAAGAGAATCAACGTTGCCTCAACGCGCTGCGCCAGGCATTGGGACAGTGAAATAGTTATTGAATCGCCGCCGGAACTGCTTACTAATCTGCCCGTCAAATTGATGACGTATCAGCAAACGTGAAACCGACCGACCTGCGGGGCATCCTGCAATACATTCCGAGATTTCGGGAAAAAACTTTCATCCTCGCGCTCGATGGCGCGGTGATTACCGACGAAAATTTTTCCAACATCCTGCTCGACATCGCCGTCTTGCGTTCGCTGAACATTCGCGTGGTGCTCGTTCATGGTGCTTCCGCCCAGATTAAAACACTGGCGGATGAACAAAAAATTACCGCCAGCAATCTCGACGGCGCCGGCATCACCGACGCCGCGACGCTGAAACTTTCGCTCACTGCTGCGAATCGCCTGACGCACGAAATCCTCGAAGGTTTGAGCGCGAACGATCTCCGCGCCGCCAACACCAACGCCATCATCGCGCATCCGATGGGCATCATTCAAGGCGTGGACCATCTTTACACCGGCAAGGTGGAACGGGTGGACGTTGAGTTGTTGCAATCGTTACTCGCGCAAGGCGTCATTCCGGTATTGCCGCCGCTGGGATTTGACGGCGATGGCAAAACGTATCGCGTAAATTCGGATGGCGTCGCCGTCGCCGTGGCCGACGCGTTGAAAGCCGTTAAGCTGATTTTTATCACGACATCCGACGGGTTGTACTGTCAGGGTAAACTGATTCGCCAGATGATTGTCGGCGAACTCACCGCCGCGTTGGAGAAAAACAAATGCGAATTCAACGACGCGAATCTCTCCAAAGCTCAACACGCCGCCGCCGCGTGTTTGGCTGGCGTTCCGCGCGTGCATGTTATCAATGGTTGCGTGGATGAAGGTTTGCTCGCCGAAGTGTTTTCCAACGAAGGTATCGGCACGCTGATTTACGCCAACGAATATCAACAGATTCGTCCAGCCAAGAAGAAAGATATTCGCGCCATCCAGATTTTGACCGCGCAAGGTGTGAAATCCGATGAACTCGTAAAACGCACCCGCACCGTCATCGAAAAACAGCTGAACGACTACTACATTTTTGAAATCGATCGCAATCCGGTCGCCTGCGTGGCTTTGCACGTTTATCCCGAACAGAAGAAAGGCGAACTCGCCTGTCTTTACGTCAGCACCTCGCACGAAAATCAAGGCATCGGTCGTAAGCTGATTCAATTCGTCGAAAACAAAGCGCGAGAATTGAATCTCAATGAATTGATTACGCTTTCAACGCAAGCGTTCACGTATTTCCAATCCAAAGGCGGATTCGTCGAAGGCTCGCCGGATGATTTGCCACCAGCGCGACGCGAGAAATACGATCAAAGCGGTCGCAATTCCAAAGTGCTCGTTAAAAAGTTGAAGTAGCCGACGGCGCGGCGGAGTAGATTGGCGCGCGGAGTTTTCCAGTTCCTCGCTCAGACAGTTTTTGTCTGACTTCCGGTGATAATGTCCGGTCATGAAATTGATCGGGAAAGAACTCATGGCGGCGTTACGGGCGTTATTCACTTTTCCAGCGCGCATTCTTGGACATCCCGAAAACAAAATCACCCCACCAAAAGCTATCGGATTTCGCGCGACTTTGTTTCCCCGACTCTGGCTCGCCGACTGGCAACAAGTGCGACGCGTGCGAGTCAATGAATCCGTTCATCCGATTGCGCAACGCCTGATTCTCGCCACCCGACGCCACGAAATGTTGAACATCCGCTACTGGAGCGGCAGTACGCCCGGACAGATTCGAACCATCACTCCCACCATGGTTTTTCAGGTCAGCGGCTGCGGACCACTGTATGTGGCAGGGTACTGTCATCTGCGTCGCCAGGAGCGCGTGTTTCGAATTGATCGCCTCGAATTGTTGCCAGATGCGGATAACGCCATTCAGATCACTGAATAATTGAAATCATCGGCGTCAATCAACGAGAGCAACTTTCCTTTTGCTCCTGTTCCGCATCTCTGTTTTTCTTTTCCCATGGCTGTGCATTCATTGGCCGGCAAACCGGCGCCCGCAAATCTCCTGATCGACGTTGCGAAACTGGAACGCGATTACTACGAGAAGAAAGCTGATCTCGCTGACCCGAATCAACTCGTCAGCTTCGGCACGAGCGGACATCGCGGCACGCCGTTCAACGGCACATTCACTGAAGCGCACATTCTCGCCACGACTCAGGCCATTTGTGATTACCGGAAAAGTAAAGGCATCAACGGCCCGCTTTACATCGGCAAAGATTCACACGCCGCGTCCGGCCCGGCTCAACGCACCGCGCTCGAAGTGCTCGCCGCGAATGGCGTCGAAACATTCATTCAACGCGACGACGGCTTCACGCCCACGCCGTCGATTTCCCACGCCATTCTGACTTACAATCGCGGTCGCACGAGCGGACTCGCAGACGGCATCGTTATCACTCCATCGCACAATCCGCCTGAAGATGGCGGTTTCAAATACAACCCCTCCAATGGCGGTCCGGCGGATACCGACATCACCGGTTGGGTGCAAAATCGAGCGAATGAAATCCTGCGTGGCGGAAATAAGGAGGTGAAACGCCTCGGTTACGAATCTGCACTTAAAGCCAGCAACACGCATCAATACGATTTCATCACGCCTTACGTCGCTACACTCGGCGAAGTGATTGACGTAACCGCGATTAAAGCAGCCGGCGTGCGCATCGGCATTGATCCACTCGGCGGCGCGGCGTTGCATTATTGGCAACCGATTAAAGAGCGCTACGGTCTTGATCTCACAGTGGTGAATACGCAGGTGGATTCGCGCTTCAGTTTCATGACGGTGGATCACGACGGCAAAATCCGCATGGACTGCTCGAGTCCATACGCAATGGCGAGCCTCGTGGGCTTGAAGGACAAATTCAGTGTTGCGTTTGGAAACGATCCCGATGCCGATCGGCACGGCATCGTTACCCCGTCCGTCGGATTGCTGAATCCGAATCATTATCTCGCGGTCGCAATCAACTATTTGCTTACCCATCGCCCACAGTGGAACAGCAACTCCGCCGTCGGCAAAACGCTGGTGAGCAGCAGCATTATTGATCGCGTGGTCAGCGCGCTCGGACGTAAACTCATGGAAGTGCCCGTCGGCTTCAAATGGTTCGCGCCTGGGTTGGCCGATGGCTCGGTCTGTTTCGGAGGCGAAGAAAGCGCTGGCGCAAGTTTTCTGCGTCGCGACGGCAGCGTTTGGAGCACGGACAAAGATGGATTGATTTTAGGCCTTCTCGCCGCCGAAATCTGCGCCACCACGGGGAAAGATCCGGGCCAACATTACGCTGAACTCACGGCAAAATTCGGAGCGCCGAGTTACAAGCGAATCGATGCCCCTGCTACCCCGGAACAAAAGAAAGCGTTCAAGAAACTCACGCCGGAAGCCGTCACCGCAACGTCGCTTGCCGGAGACAACATCACGCAGAAGCTCACTCGCGCGCCCGGAAATAACGCGGATATCGGTGGATTGAAAATCTGCACGACGAACGGTTGGTTTGCCGCGCGTCCGTCCGGCACGGAAAACATCTACAAAATTTACGCCGAGAGCTTCAAAGGCGTGGCGCATCTGGACGACATTATTGCCGAAGCACAACAAATCGTAACGACCGCGCTCAAATAGTGGTGCTCGCTGTTAAGCAGATGCGCAGAATTTATTCGCTTCATCAATGATTTTTCTAAAGGCGTTCAAGGAGCTTTCATACGTACGCTTTCGCAGTAAAGCAGGCTGAATTCCGCACTTTGCCCCGGAATTGCTGTTGTTGCTCGGCGCAAGCTTGTCATCAGTGCCGACCTCCTCTACGTTTCGCCGCCTATGGAAAATGTTGTCATCATCGGTTCGGGTTGCGCGGGGTGGACGGCGGCGCTTTATACGGCGCGAGCGAATCTCAAACCGTTACTTATTACCGGCGAGCAACCGGGCGGATTGCTCACCACCACCAGCATTGTGGAGAATTTCCCCGGCTTTCCCGAAGGCATTGATGGCTATGAATTGATGACCCGGATGCAGCAACAGGCCGAGCGCTTTGGCACGCGCACGAAATTCGGCAGCATTGTCCAAAGCGTCGATTTTTCGAAACGCCCGTTCACGTTGACCGTGGACGATGAGAAAATTGAAGCCAAAACCGTCATCATCGCTACGGGCGCCGGCCATCGTCATCTCGGTCTCGAAAACGAATATCTGCTCGAAAAGAAAGGCGTGACGTATTGTGCGACCTGCGATGGCGCGTTGCCACAATTTCGCAATCAACCGCTCGTCGTCGTCGGCGGTGGCGATTCCGCCTGTGAAGAAGCCACTTACCTGACGCGCTTCGCTTCCGTTGTTTATTTGATTCATCGCCGCGACACGTTGCGTGCCTCGAAAATCATGGCCGATCGGACGCTCGCAAATCCGAAGATCAAACCGATTTGGGATACGGTCGTAACCGACATTCTCGACGTGAAACAGGACAAAGTCACCGGTGTACGTGTGAAGAACTTAAAGACGAATGCCGAAAGCGCGATTGATTGTGCAGGTGTGTTTGTCGCTATCGGCCACGTGCCGAATACAAAAATATTTCAACCGTTCATCAAAACCGACGAGAACGGTTACATCCTTCGCACAGGCGCTGCAACCAACGTGCCCGGCGTATTCGTAGCGGGTGATTGTTCCGATAACGTCTATCGGCAGGCGATCACGGCGGCAGGCATGGGTTGCGCGGCAGCGATTGAAGCAGAACGCTTCCTCGCAGCGGAAAACGCCTGAACGTTTATGGCCATCGATCGCAACGAAAAGGTTTACATCGCGGGTCATCGCGGACTGGTGGGCAGCGCGTTATGGCGGGAATTTGAATCGGCCGGATTCAAAAATCTTATCGGGCGCACTCGCGCTGAATTGAATCTGCTGGATGCTACGGCGGTGCAACAATTCTACGCGACCGAGAAACCGGCGTATGTGTTGATCGCTGCAGCGAAAGTTGGCGGCATTCTGGCCAACAGCACTTACCCGGCGCAGTTCCTTTACGAAAATCTACAGATTCAGAACAACCTGATTCACGGCGCGTATCAGGCCGGCGTGAAGAAACTTCTCTTTCTCGGCAGCTCATGCATTTATCCCAAACACGCACCGCAACCGATTAAAGAAGAACATCTGCTCACCGGCCCGCTGGAGCCGACGAACGAGTGGTACGCCATCGCTAAAATCGCCGGAATCAAAATGTGCCAGGCGTATCGCCGCCAATACGGTTGCGATTTCATCAGCGCAATGCCGACAAACATGTACGGGCCGAATGACAATTTCGATTTGCAGTCATCGCACGTATTACCGGCCTTGATCCGGAAATTTCATGAAGCAAAAGTTTCCGGCGCAAAAACGGTAACCTGCTGGGGCACCGGCACGCCGTTGCGCGAATTTTTATATGCCGACGACCTCGCACGCGCCTGCCTGTTCCTGTTGGAAAATTACAGCGAAGAACAGTTCATCAACATCGGCTTCGGCAGCGATGTGACAATCAAGCAATTGGCCGAAACCGTGCAACGCGTGGTGGGCTTCCAAGGCGAGATTGTTTGGGACACCACTAAACCCGATGGCACCCCGCGCAAGCTGATGGACAGCTCGCGACTGTTCGCACTCGGATGGAAACCAAAGGTTCAGTTAGAAGATGGCATCCGACTCGCGTACGAGTTCTTCTTAAAGAACCGACCGTCCAAGTAAGAATGTCGCGCCAGCCATTCATGCATCAAAGCGTGATGCGGCAGTTATTTTATCAGAAGATTTCGGCGAAGTTTTTCTACCGGTTGTTTGGCCATGGTTAATACCAATTGACGAACAATCGGCTTGAGCTTCCCTCTCCCGCTGCAGGCACTCGACTGAGCTGCGGGCCTAACCAGACGATCGCCGGTGCACAATTAGAATCTGTCTGAAGGTGATGCGTACCCACGGTGAGTTCCACCACCGTATGCTCAATCGGTTTTCCATTCAATGTACCCGGACAAATTTTAGGTTCCGGAATGATGGGAAAACCGAACGAGTCTTTTTCCATCGTGCCGGCAAGACAGGAAGTCTCTTTGGACGAAATTTGATAACGTCCGGGATGAATGATTTCAAATGTACCACCTCCGGGCGGCAGCACTTTGCCCAGCACCCAAAAATCTTCCGCCAGCGAAACATAACGGGTTTTGATGTAGTCGTGATCTTCCTTCGGCAGCCAGGATGTCCGGTAATTCGGAATAAAAACGACCGCTGGTTTTTCCGCCAACATCTCCCGAACCTTCGGCCCATCTCCGTTCCACAATCGATCGACAAAAAAACTGTGCAAGAACCAACGAGGATCGGTTTGACGCGAAACCACCATGAATATCCCGTCGTAGATAAAATCTTTTCCCGGCGTGGTAAGATTCTCGGCAATCCGCATTAGCTTTTCCTGACGATAATTTGTCATGGCGAGATGACGGCGGGTTGCAGTCCAGAACGGACCGAAATGCGTGAACAACACGAGCGCCACAAGAATCGGCAGCCACGGGATCCCATGCGATGGTTTCAAGGCATCTACTAATGCGACGCCGAAACGGAATGCAAAGATATAGGCAAACGGAACGAGAAAGAGGAGGTTATAGGCAAAAGGTGCCGGATTCACCAACAGTGCGGCCAACGCCAGTAACAAGAGCAATGCCTCAGGGAAATATCCATCCGGATCAAACCTGATGTTTCGGCGGCGGAAAATTTCTATGCCGACACATATCAATCCTGCAACGCTCACCCCCAACAACAATGGCGTCTGCGTTAATAATCGTCCGAGCGTTTGCCAGGGAGGAAACCGTCGCCCACCCGCAGACGTGTTGGCCAACGTTTCTGAGCCAACCATAAACAATTCCCACCAACCAGCATTCCCCAAAACAACCCGTAAGACCAATAAACTTCCTGCCGCGCCAAGCACCCACGCGCCAAGCAGTTTCAAGCGATTTCTTACCCTGGCATCTTGAACGAGAAAAATACCAATCAGAGAAATCGGCACAGTATAAACAAAGGCCTTAAACGCCACGAACTGCAGAGCCGCTGTCAGTATCCCCAATATAAAAAAAGCCCAAATGCCCGGAGCGCGGAGCCGAACCAGTGCCCACATGATTAAGAGTCCCGTCAGCAACAAATTATCATGACGTATCTCAAATCCGTAATCCCAGACCGGTGTCAGCGTTGCCGCGCCTAACACGGCGAGCACCCCTTGCCAACTCATTAAGGGAACCCGCGTAAGCAGTGCGATCAGTAAGAGATTAAACCAGAAGATTACAAACATCACCAATCGTCCGGTTGCCATCAAATCGGACGAGGATAGTTGCCCTCCCATCACCGGACTTAGCAGCACCTGAAACAAGGTAATGTGCCCGGGAGATTGAACCTTGTCCTGTCCAGTCCCCAAAATCCGAGCGACGTACACCTCGGTACACTCGTCCACCTGATAAATTCGGTTACCCGCCAAGTGAAAGGAAAACCAGACCAACCCTAAAACTGCAGCAACTGAAAGAAGTGCGATGAGTTTCCTCATCGTAGGTTTCACCTGCGGCAAGCTGCTTTCTACCGCTGGGGTCATTTCTTGAGCGCGGTTTACCCCAAAGTTTAACCGATCACCCGGATTTCGCCCTTCTGATGGCGACGGAGCAACTCAATATCCGCGTCCACCATCAATTTTGCGAGGGCTTCAAATTTTGTCTTCGGCTCCCAGCCGAGTTTCTTTTTCGCTTTGCTGTAATCGCCAATCAACAGGTCCACTTCGGCGGGACGATGATAACGCGGGTCGATTTCCACGTGCTTTTTCCAGTCGAGGCCAACGTGACCAAATGCCACTTCAAGAAATTCCCGCACGGAATGCGTTTCGTTCGTGGCAATGACGTAATCATCCGGCGTGTCCTGCTGCAGCATCAACCACATTGCTTCCACGTATTCCTTCGCGTAACCCCAGTCGCGCTTCGCGTCCAGATTGCCGAGATAAAGTTTGTCCTGCAACCCGGCTTTGATGTGCGCGACCGCACGAGTGATTTTGCGCGTAACGAAAGTTTCTCCGCGCCGCGGCGATTCGTGATTAAAGAGAATGCCGTTGCTCGCGTGCATGCCGTAGGATTCGCGGTAATTCACCGTAATCCAGTATGCGTAAACCTTGGCGCAACCGTACGGACTCCGCGGATAAAACGGCGTGGTCTCTTTCTGCGGCACTTCCTGCACCATGCCGTACATCTCAGACGATGACGCCTGATAAAAGCGCGGCTTGATGCCGACTTCGCGAATAGCTTCGAGCAAACGAATTGCTCCCGTACCGGTGATGTCGGCGGTGTATTCCGGGCTGTCGAAACTCACGCGCACATGGCTTTGCGCGGCGAGATTGTAAACTTCGTCCGGCTGCACCGTTTGAATCAAACGCGCCAATGCGCTGCCGTCGCTCAAATCGCCGTAATGGAGAAACAGCCGTTTATCGCTCGCGTGCGGGTCTTGATATATATCCGCCAACCGGCCCGTGTTGAACGTACTGGCACGGCGGATAATGCCGTGAACTTCGTAACCTTTGGACAACAGCAACTCCGCCAGATACGAACCGTCCTGTCCGGTGATGCCAGTAATTAACGCACGTTTCGCCATATTTGTGGGGCGCAAGATTCAGAAATTACCGCAGCAAGGCAAGCTTCGTTTACACCACAAACTCCAATTCCTGCCGATGCGGAATAAGTTTTTGCTCGTACGCACGACCGAGAAAACGCCGGATGGATTCACGCCCGCGCTCGCCGTAATCAAGCGTCCAGTGATTCACATACATGCCGACGAATTTATCCGCCAAGTCGCGGCCCATGTCGCGCGCGTATTGCAAGGCGTGTTGCACTGCTTCCGCTCGATGATCGAGACTGAACTGAATACTCGCAGTCAAAATGTTTGAAATAACGCGACGCACTTCTGGTTCGAAACGTTTGTGAATGACATTCCCGCCCAGCGGCAACGGTAAGCCGTCGTTCTCGCGTCCCCACCACACACCGAGATCTTCGCAGACAACGAGCCCTTCGTTTTGATAAGTGAGTTGTCCTTCATGGATAATCAAACCCACGTCCGCCTTGCCCTCACGCACGGCTTGAAAGATTTGATCGAACGGCACGACGACATAATTGAACTCCCGCGCCGGTTTACCGAGCCAAAGTTGCAATGCGAGAAACGCGCTGGTCATCGTCCCGGGCACAGCGATTTTCCGTTGGGCGATTTCCTCCCGCGTAAATTTCTGCTTCGCCACAAGCATTGGTCCGTACCCGTCACCCATACTTGCGCCACTGGGCAACAGCGCATATTGGTCGGACACGTAGGCATAAGCGTGGATGCTGACGGCAGAGATATCGAGTTCCCCGCGCGTGGCGCGTTCGTTCAACGTTTGAATGTCCTGCAAAATGTGTTCGAACTGAAAATCAGCCGTGGGAATCAATTCCTTCGCCAAACCGTAAAACATAAAAGCGTCGTCCGGATCGGGTGAATGTCCCAGCGTCAAGGTACGTTTACTCATCGCGAGCATATTTTCGATTTGCGTCGCGAGTGTCGAACAAATTTGCGGCGGTGTCTCAAGGCGAGACGCCGGCAACCCGGGTTACCCCCGGGGAACGCAATAAGCGGCATTTACGAGCGTTTCGCGGCGGGCAAGCGACATGCTCTTAGGGCGGAAACGTGAACAGTCATTCCACCGGCTTTTACTCTCATCCAGACGCTTCGCGTCGTGGTTGGCGGCGATTTTTCTCCTCCCACCGACGAGCGAAAGCCGTGGTGCAATCTGCTCCGGCGAAAGCTGCGCTCACTAAATCGACACCGCAATTGGCCCCGCACAATCACGCAGCACTGCCACTCGAAAAACCGCAGCCACGCAATGTGCTTTCCGGCTTGCGACTTCGCCTGGTCGGCACAGTTTTCCTTGCGATCGTTCCTCCGCTGCTGGCAATGCATCTCTTCGACCTGGGGAACTGGGCCGGATTCCTCGTAGGCCTGGTCGCGTTGGCTGCCGCGTGGTATGGCGGCGAGCGATTCATTCTTCGCCAATTGCATTTGCTTCTCGCCGCGACCGAACGATTGGCCAATGGAGATTTAGGCAGTCGCACCGGAGTCACTGACACAAAGAGCGAACTGGGCCAACTCGCTTACACATTCGACTCGATGGCGGAATCGCTGGAACAACGCGTTCGCGAACGTGAAGAATCCGAAAAGCTTCTGCTCAATCGCGCCCAACAACAAGCAGTCGTCGCCGCACTCGGTCAATTCGCTCTCGTCAGCCAGGACTTCAATTCGCTGCTCAATCAAGCACTACATCTCGTCACTCAGACACTCGAAGTTCAATTCGCGCATATTCTCGAATTGCAATCGGACGGCGGCTCGTTGGTGGTGCGCGCCGGCGTCGGTTGGAAAGCCAGTCTGTTAGGTTCCAATGTCGTCGAAGCGCACGGACGCTCTCAGGCCGCTTACGTTCTCGGTAGCGGCGATCCCGTTGTCATTGCTGACATGCACCGCGAACGCCGATTCATCGCTCCGAAACAATTGTTGGATCACGGCATCATCAGCGGCGTGTGTTTGATTATCGCCACACGCCAACGTCCGTACGGAATGCTCGGAGTTTATTCCGCGCAACCACGACAGTTCACCGGCGATGAAGTGCAATTCCTCGTCGCCGTTGGAAATGCCCTCGGCATGGCCGCAGAACGGCGACGCACGGAAAGCGAACTGCAAAAGCTCGCCGCATTCGCGCAGTTGAATCCCAATCCTGCCATGGAACTGACGGCAGACGGCAATATCACTTACTTCAACGACGCCGCCCTGCGCCTCGCACTTTCGGTAGATCAAACTCATCCCAGCGGTCTGTTGCCGGAAAATGTCAACGAAATCATCCGCGCGTGTTTGTCGAACAACACTGATTTCACACAATACCAGACGCATCAGGCCGGGCGCACATTCTCGTGGTTGTTCCATCCTGTGCCCGCCAGTCGCGTGGTGCATTGCTACGTCGAAGACATCACGGAGCGATTGAATCTCGAAAGCCAATTACGCCAATCGCAGAAGATGGAATCCATCGGCCAGCTCGCCGCAGGTGTGGCGCATGATTTCAACAACATGCTCACGATCATCCAGGGTCACGCCGGCATGTTGATGGCGCGCACGAATCTGCCTCCGCAAGCGTTAGACTCTGCTCAAGCGGTTTTCTTTGCCTCAGAACGCGCGGCAAGTTTGACGCGTCAGTTGCTGATGTTCAGCCGCAAGAACGTGATTCAACTCAAGCAACTCGATTTGCGCGATGTCGTCGGCAACATGAGCAAGATGCTGCAACGGCTCCTCGGCGAAACCATCGCGTTGCAGTTCACTCCGCCGACCGATCTGCCACTCGTTGAAGGCGACGCCGGTATGATTGAGCAGATTCTCATGAATCTCTGCGTCAACGCCCGCGATGCAATGGAAGGCAGCGGCTCGTTGACGATTACGCTCAGCAGCATCGATATTACCGAATCCTATCTCGAAGCGCATCCGGACGCGCAATTCGGTCGCCACGTCAGATTGCAAGTGACGGACACGGGTTGCGGTATGGATGCGTATGTCGTTTCGCGAATTTTTGAACCGTTCTTCACAACAAAAGAAGTTGGAAAAGGAACGGGCCTCGGATTGGCGACCGTTTACGGCATCGTGAAACAACACGGCGGATGGGTTGAAGTCACGAGCCAACCAGGACAAGGCACAACGTTCCATGTGTTCTTCCCTGCCAGCACAGCCACCGTGAAAACAGCAAACGAAGAACTCACTCCAACAACCCCGATCACCGGCGGCAACGAAACTATTCTCGTGGTCGAAGACGAACCAGTGCTACGCGAGATGGCGCAGATGATTTTGGAGGACTGCGGTTATCGCGTCCTACTCGCCGGTAACGGCACAGAGGCCATCTCGGTCTGGGAAGAACATCAAAGCGGAATCGATCTGCTCTTCACGGACATGGTCATGCCTGCCGGAATGTCAGGAACGGATCTCGCCAATCGGTTGCTCGCGGAAAATCCTCAATTGCGCGTCGTTTTTGCCAGCGGTTACACCGTGGACGACATCAGCACGGAATTTCTCGTCAAAAACAACCACGCGCGCTTTCTGCAAAAGCCGTACACGCGCACGAGTCTCACCCGCGTCGTGCGCGAAGCCCTCGACGGCAATCAGGAAGTGCAACGCACCGGACGCGCGTTGGCAATCCACGCTTAACGCTCGACTTCGAAAAGAACCCAGCAATTAAGCTGCATTCAGCCCGAGCAATTCGCGCAGCCGCGCCATCGCGTTCTCAGCTTTCACGAATTCCACCGTACCACGGCGTGGTTTGATTTCTACCTCACCTTTGGCCAGTGCCTTTTCGCCGATGCTGACGCGAATCGGGAAGCCTACTAAATCAGCGTCCTTGAACTTCACGCCGGGACGTTCATCGCGATCGTCCAAAATCACATCAACGCCGAGCGCCGTGAGTTCCGCGTAAATTTTCTCCGCTTGCTGTAAGCATGGATTTCCAGCCGCCACACTGAGCGGCGTAATGCAAACCTGATATGGCGCAACCGACAGCGGCCAGATGATGCCGTCCTTGTCGTTGCATTGCTCGATAATCGCCTGCAACGTGCGCGTGATGCCGATGCCGTAACAACCCATGACGAGCGGATTGCGCGCGCCCGATTCATCGAGGTAATTGGCATTCAGCTTCTCGCTGTATTTCGTGCCGAGCTTGAAGACGTGACCGACTTCAATCGCGCGACGGATTTTCAGCGTCTTGCCGCACTTCGCACAAGGCTCGCCTGCCGTAACCGTGCGCAAGTCATGCCACTCCGCGACTTTGATATCGCGTTCGATTGAAACATTGCGGAAGTGGAATCCGTCTTCGTTCGCGCCTGTGGTCATGTCGTTCGCACCACGCAAACGTTCATCTGCCAAAACTTTGACGTCCGCCGGAACATTGACCACCGCGCCAAGCGAACCGGGCTTTGCGCCGAGCAGCGGAACGATTTCATCGACGGTCGCCGGCCGCGCTGCCACTGCACCCGTGCGCGCCATCAATTTCGTTTCGTTCAATTGATCGTCGCCACGCACCAGAATAATGACCGGTTTGCTGTCCACGATGTAAACCAGCGTCTTGATCTGCCGGTTTGCCGCAACTTTGTAAGGCTCTTTCGTCAGCGCTTCGATCGTAACCACACCGGGCGTCGCAAATTTTTCGACTGCTGCACCGACTTCCCGTGCGGCTGTCTTCGGAATTCCGCTGGTCGCTTTTTCAATGTTCGCCGCATAGCCGCACGCTTCACAAAAGACCACGTCGTTTTCGCCGGTATCAGCCGGCACCATGAACTCGTGCGAATAGTTGCCCCCAATCACACCGGTGTCGGCTTCAACAGGAAAATTCTGCACGCCGCAGCGATCGAAGATGCGTTTGTACGCATCGTACATTTTGTGATAACTCGCCATCGCGCCTTCGTCCGTAGCATCGAACGAATACGCGTCTTTCATGATGAACTCTTTCGCGCGCATCAATCCGAAGCGCGGGCGGATTTCATCGCGAAATTTGCTGCCAATCTGATAAAAATTTTTCGGCAACTGGCGGTAGGAATTGATTTCACCTGCTGCGAGCGTGGTGATGACTTCTTCAGCGGTCGGACTCAAAAACCAGTGGCGACCGGAGCTGTCTTTCACCTTGAACAGAACGTCCTTCGCCGTTTCGGCGCGGCCGCTTTGTTCCCAGATATCGCTCGGTTGCAACAGCGGCATGAGCACTTCCACCGCGCCGGCGCGATTCATTTCCTCGCGCACAATCTGTTCAACTTTACGCAGCGACCGTAATCCAAGCGGGAGAAAAGTATAAACGCCACCTGCGAGCTTGCGGATCAATCCGGCGCGCAACAGCAGTTTGTGCGATAAAATTTCCGCGTCCGCAGGCGCTTCGCGGAGTGTCGGGATCAATGTTTGAGTCCACTTCATGCAACGAAAGCTTAATCAGAAGCCGAGGACGGAACGAAGTTTTTTCGCGCAATTCACCAACCGGTCATTTGACCGTATTGATGAGCGGCGCAAGACCGGAGATGCGCACTTCAAGACGATCGCCGGATTGAATCGGGCCGACCCCAGCGGGCGTACCGGTGAGAATTACATCACCGGGTTGTAACGTCATGTGCGCGGAGACAAAGCTCACGATTTCGTAGCAATTGAAAATCATCTGCCGCGTGTGCGAATTCTGACGGAGCTGCCCGTTTTGAAACAATTGAATCGTCAGATCAGTCGGATCGATTTTGGTTTCAATGTACGGTCCGAGCGGCGTGAAAGTATCAAACGACTTGGCGCGGCAATATTGACTTTCCGAATTCTGAATTGTCCGGTCCGTCACATCCTGCGCCGCAGTGTAACCGAAGATATAGCGCGACGCCGAA
>Ga0065721_10004738_pt1 | contig 21042 bp, 18 predicted proteins | sample Mesricmetagenome_FD_59108 | JGI IMG/M metagenome (GOLD analysis project Ga0065721, IMG submission 59108) | Mesophilic microbial community from rice straw/compost enrichment Sample: eDNA_1 v2 (version 2) | ecosystem: Engineered > Solid waste > Grass > Composting > Bioreactor | place: USA: Davis... | reverse complement strand
GCCATGGCGTGGCCGCCGCCCTTGACGAGCAGGCCGGCGTCGACCGCCGCGCGCACCGCCCGGCCGAGATCGACGCCCGGGATCGAGCGCCCCGATCCGGTGCCGACGCCGGCCTCGCCGAGGGCGACGGCGAAGGCCGGGCGGCCGTGGCGCTCCTTGAGACGCGAAGCGACGAGGCCGACGATGCCGGGGTGCCAGTCGGCCGAGGCGGCGACGATCACCGCGGGGTCGCCGGCGAGCAGCTTCGCCGCCACGTCGGCCTCCGCGGTCGCCAGCATCTCGGCCTCCATCACCTGGCGGTCACGGTTGAGGGCGTCGAGTTCGGCGGCGATGCGGGCGGCTTCCAGCGGATCGTCGCAGGTCAGCAGCCGCGCGCCGAGGGCGGCGTCGCCGATGCGGCCGCCGGCGTTGATGCGCGGACCGATCAGGAAGCCGAGATGATAGGCGCTCACGGGACCGGACAGGCGGACGACGTCGCAGAGCGCGGCGATGCCGCGGTTGGCCCGCGCCCGCATGACGTCGAGGCCGCGGACGACGAATGCGCGGTTGAGCCCCTTCAGGGGCACCACGTCGCAGACCGTGCCGAGGGCGACGAGGTCGAGCAGTGCCATCAGGTCCGGCTGCGGCCGGCCCTCGCCATACCAGCCGCGGCGGCGCAGTTCGCGGTTGAGGGCGACGACGCCGAGGAAGGTGACGCCGGCGGCACAGAGGTGGCCGAGGCCGGAGAGGTCGTCCTGGCGGTTGGGATTGACGAGCGCCGCGGTGCGCGGCAGCGCCTCGCCAGCCTGGTGGTGGTCGAAGGCGACGACGTCGAGGCCGACGGCGGCGGCGGTCTCGAAGGCCTCGAAGCTCTGGGTGCCGCAGTCGACGGTGACGAGGAGGTCTGCGCCCTCGCCGCGCAGCGCTTCGACCGCGCGCGGGTTCGGGCCGTAGCCGTCGACGATGCGGTCCGGGATGTAGATGCGCGGGGTCAGCCCCAGCTGCATCAGGAAGCGGGCGAGGAGGGCCGAGGCCGTGGCACCGTCGACGTCGTAGTCGCCGAAGATCGCGATCCTTCGGCCGGCGACGACGGCGTCGGCGAGCACCGAGGCGGCGGCGTCCATGTCACGCAGAACCGCGGGGTCCGGCATCAGTGCCTTGAGGCTCGGGGCGAGGAAGGTGGCGGCGCCGTCGGCGTCGATGCCGCGGGCCGCCAGCACCCGGCCGAGGATTTCGGGCAGGCCGTGGCGCTGGGCGATGCCGCGGGCGACGACGAGGTCGGCCTCGGCGAGCCGGTCGACCCAGCGCCGGCCGCCGATCGACCGCTCGACGCCGAGCACCGCCCTGCCCCCGCCCGTCACCGCTCCCGCCGCTGCGCCCACGTCAGGCGCCCTTCGCGGTGTCGGGCCGGGTGCCACGGATCGCGCGGATGATGCCGGAGTTGGAACCCATCACGATCGAATGGACGTGGACGCGGTCGTGGCGGAAGCGGACGCCGTCGAGGAAGTTGCCGTCGGTGATGCCGGTGGCGGCGAAAAGCACCGGGCCGGAGGCCATCTCGGCGACCGAGTACACCCGGCCCGGATCGTCGATGCCGTAGTCGCGGGTCTTGCGGAGATGGTCGTCGTTGAGGACGAGCAGGCGGCCGAACATCTGGCCGCCGGTGCAGCGCAGGGCGGCGGCGGCGAGCACGCCTTCGGGCGCGCCGCCCGAGCCCATATAGAGGTCGATGCCGGTCTCGTCGGGGCTGGCGACGTGGATGACGCCGGCGATGTCGCCGTCGCCGATCAGGCGGATGCCGGCACCGGCCTCCCGGACCTCGGCGATCAGGCGCATGTTGCGCGGCCGGTCGAGGATGCAGACGGTGAGTTCCGACGCCGGCACGCCCTTGGCCTCGGCGACGGCCGCGATGTTGCGGGCCGGCGGCGCGGCGAGATCGATCACACCCTCGGGATAGCCGGGGCCGACGGCGATCTTGTCCATGTAGATGTTGGGAACGCGCAGCAGGCAGCCGGGGCCGGCGACGGCGACGAGCGCCAGCGAGTTCGGCAGGTTCTTGGCACAGATCGTCGTGCCCTCGAGAGCGTCGGCGGCGACGTCGAGCCGCTTGCCCTTGCCGCGGCCGATGTTCTCGCCGACGTAGAGGTGCGGCACGTCGCCGGCGTCGCCTTCGCCGACGACGATGGTGCCGGCGATCGAAAGGCAGTCGAGAGCCTGGTGCATGGCCGCCATGGCGGCGAGGTCCGCGGCCTGTTCGTCGCCGCGCCCCCGCAGCCGGGCGGCGGCGATCGCCGCCTCCTCGGTGACGCCGACGAGATCCATCGCCAGATGCGAATCGAAGGCCGGATCGATCCCGCCAGCCGCCCGTGAAGCCATCGTCCCCGTCTCCCTGCCGCGGCGCCGCCTCCGGTTTCTTGGGACCGGCCGGCGCGTGCCGCCTCGTCGATTTCAGCCGAACCGCCTCCGCCGGATCCGACGAAGGGTCGCAGCCTCGTGCGGAGGACTGCGGGACGGTGGGGCCGAGAAATTTTTCCGTTCGGTCGATTACCGCAATTCGCCGGGGAAAGCGACGGCTTCAGTGCGACTCGCCGGCGGCGAGACGCTGGACGTGGACGACGAAGGTTCCTTCGAACGGCCAGACGTGCGGGATCAGGATCCGCGTCACCGGCCCCTCGACCGAGGCGCCGCGGGCCGCGACGAGGTCGGCGAGTTCCTGCGGCATCGGCTCCTCGTCCCGCCAGATGGCGATCCAGGGACCCGGCAGGTCCAGCCCCGGTTGGGGATACTCCGGCACGACCGCGACGAGGGACGGATCGGCGAGCCGCAGGTTGCCGGGCAGCGAATGGCCGTCGGAGAAGAGCGTGCCGACCGGCCCGACCGCTGCGGCGATCTCCCCCCGCAGGAGGGCGTAGTCGACGCTGGTCAGCGGCGGCCGGCGCAGGCTGCCGAAGCGGTCCTTGATCGGCACGCCGACGAGGATGACGACGGCGAGGACGGCGACGACGCGCGAAAGATCGCGCAGGAAGCGGTCGCCGAGCCTCGGCGCGAAGGCCGCGGCGACCAGCACCGGCAGCGGAAACAGCACCGGCTGCAGCCAGCGTTCCTTGACCTCGGCGGCGCCGGTGACGACGACGCCGGCGGCGATCACGGCGATGGCGAGGCCGACGCCGGCGGCGAGGCGGCCGAGGCGGGCACCCCGTCCGGCCGCGACGGCGAGGCCCTCCTCGCGCCGCGTCAGCACGACGAGGAGCAGGAAGACCGCCATCGTCACGGCGGAGAAGGAGAGCGCCGCGCCGACCGCGGTGACGACACCGTCGAGCGGGCCGGCGGCTTCGGCGAACTTGAACTTGTAGACCCGGCCCATGGTCGCCGCCCGGTGGGCGAGCATCCAGACCGCGGCGGGAGCGACGACGAGGAGGCCGAGGCCGAGGCCGGCGAGAAGGCGCCGGTCGAGGACGGACGGCCGTGTCTCGCGCATCGCGGCCATGACGGCGAGCAGCGCCAGCGGCAGCAGCGGTCCGGAGAGCTTGGAGAGGAAGGCGAGGCCGAGGGCGGCGCCGAAGCCGAGGTAATCGGCGGTCCGTCGCGCCTCGACGATCCGGAGCAGGAACAGGACGGCGAGCGCCGCGGTGACGACGACGAGCAGGGTGTGGATGTGGGAATGCTGGGATTCCCAGGCGATCTGCGGAATGGTGAGGACGCCGAGGCCGGCGGCGAGCGCGACCCGGTCACCGCCGATCCTGCGGCCGATCGCGGCGACGAGGACGACGGTCGCGGCGAGGCAGGCGTTGCGGAACAGCGCAACGGCGAAGACGCCCTCGCCGAAGGCCGCGAACAACAGCTTGAAGATCCAGGTCGCGAGCGGCGGCTGCGGGCCGTAGCCGAGGGCCCAGTCCTGCGCCGCGACGAACTGCTCGGCGTCGTCGAGCCCGAGCCAGGCCGGCTCGAGGGTGCGGATGACGAGATGCAGGCCGAAATACCCGAAGACCAGCAGCAGAAAGGTCGAGCGGCGCAGCGGGGCGCCGCCGACGGCCGTCATTTCGACAGTTCCTCGATCCGGATCAGACGCGGCGGCGCCGCGATGTGGCCGTCGGCCTCGATGGCGTCGAGCGCGGCGCGGATCTGGTCCTCGGTCGTCGCGTAGGTGACGAGGATGACCGGCTGCGGATCGTCCGGCACGGCGCTCGCCGGCGCGTCCGTGCGCGGCTTGCGCCGGCGCTGGACGATCGATTCCAGCGAGATGCCGTTCTCCGCCATGCGGGCGGCGATGGCGGCGAAGGCACCGGGGCGGTCGAGCACCGTCAGGCGGACGTAATAGCCGCCCTCGTGCGCGTGCATGTCGGACTGGACGTAGTCGGCGAGCCGGGCGACCGGGCGGCCGAAGACCGGCAGGCGCTGGCCGCGGGCGATGTCGACGACGTCGGCGATCACCGAAGAGGCGGTGGCGTCGCCGCCGGCGCCGGGGCCGACGAGCACCACTTCGCCGACGAGGTCGCCGTCGACGGCGACGGCGTTGAGAACGCCGTCGGTGCGGGCGACGGCGGAGGACTTCGGCACCATGGTCGGGTGGACGCGCTGCTCGATGCCGGTCTCGGTACGCCGGGCGACGCCGAGCAGCTTGATGCGGTAGCCGAGTTCGTCGGCCGCCTCGATGTCGGCGATGGTGATCGCGCGGATGCCCTCGACGTAGACCGCCTCGGCGTCGATCTTCGTGCCGAAGGCGAGGCTGGTCAGGATCGAGAGCTTGTGGGCGGTGTCGAAGCCGTCGACGTCGAAGGTCGGGTCGGCCTCGGCGTAGCCGAGCCGCTGGGCCTCGGCGAGGCAGGCGTCGAAGGAGAGGCCCTCCTTCTCCATCCGGGTCAGGATGTAGTTGCAGGTGCCGTTGAGGATGCCGTAGACGCGGCTGATGCGGTTGCCCGACAGCGACTCCCGCATCGCCTTGATGATCGGGATGCCGCCGGCGACCGCTGCCTCGTAACCGAGGGCGACGCCCTTCTGCTCGGCGAGGCCGGCGAGGTCGACGCCGTGGCGGGCGAGCAGCGCCTTGTTGGCGGTGACCACCGGCTTGCCGGCGCCGAGTGCGGCGCGCACGCTGGCCTCCGCCGCACCGCCTTCGCCGCCCATCAGCTCGACGAAGAGATCGACCTCGGGGTCGAGGGCGAGGTCCACCGGATCGTCGTGCCAGGTCGCGGCCGAGATGTCGATGCCGCGGTTGCGGCCGCGGCTGCGGGCGCAGACCGCCGCGACCTCGATCGGCCGGCCGGCCCGGGTCGCCAGCGCCTCGCTCTCGCGGGCGATGAGGCCGAAGAGCGAAGACCCGACGGTACCGAGCCCGGCGAGACCCAGTTTGAGCGGTTTGGTCATGGGTACCCTTGAACTGCAGAAATCGATGCACGCGACCGGCGGGGCGCCGGCCCCGGCCGCCCTGCCCTCGCGACGACACCGGGCCGGCCGCGTCCGGCCGACCCCGTGTCGAGGCGGGAAACGGTCCGATCAGCGGTGGGCGTTGATCGGGATGACGTTGTGCATGGTTTCGTCGGCGGTTTCAAGAAAGCGCCGGATGCCGCGGGCGGCCTGGCGGATGCGCTGCTCGTTCTCGACGAGGGCGATGCGGACGTATCCGTCGCCGTCCTCGCCGAAGCCGATGCCCGGAGCGACCGCGACGTCGGCCTTCTCGATCAGCAGCTTGGAGAACTCGAGGCTACCGAGTTCGCGGAACTTCTCCGGCAGCGGCGCCCAGGCGAACATCGAGGCCTGCGGCACCGGGATCTTCCAGCCGGCCCGGCCGAAGCTCTCGACCAGCACGTCGCGGCGTCGGCGGTAGACCTGGCGGACCTCGTCGATGCACTCCTCCGAGCCGTTGAGCGCGGCGGTGGCCGCGACCTGGATCGGGGTGAAGGCGCCATAGTCGAGATAGGATTTCACGCGGGCGAGCGCGGCGATCAGGCGCTCGTTGCCGACGGCGAAGCCCATGCGCCAGCCGGCCATGGAGAAGCTCTTCGACATCGAAGTGAACTCGACGCAGACGTCCATGGCGCCCGGCACCTGCAGCACCGAGGGCGGCGGGGCGATGTCGAAATAGATCTCCGAATAGGCGAGGTCGGAGAGGACGAAGATGTCGTGCTTCTTGGCGAAGGCGACGACGTCCTTGTAGAAATCGACGTCGACCACCACCGCCGTCGGGTTCGACGGATAGCACAGGATCATCGCGATCGGCTTCGGGGTGGAGAACATCACCGCCCGCTCCAGCGCGCGGAAGAAATCCGGCCCCGGCTCGGCCGGGATCGAGCGGATCACGCCGCCGACCATCAGGAAGCCGAAGGCGTGGATCGGATAGCTCGGGTTCGGGCAGAGGATCACGTCGCCCGGCGCGGTGATCGCCTGGGCCATGTTGGCGAAGCCTTCCTTGGAGCCGAGCGTCGCCACCACCTGGGTGTCGGGATTGAGCTTCACGCCGAAGCGACGGCCATAGTAGGCCGCCTGGGCGCGGCGCAGGCCGCTGATGCCGCGCGAGGCCGAATAGCCGTGGGTGTCCGGGCGCTGGACGGTCTCGATCAGCTTCTCGACGATATGGCGCGGCGTCGGCTGGTCCGGGTTGCCCATGCCGAGGTCGACGATATCCGCACCTGCTGCTCGCGCGCTCGCCTTCAGCCGGTTGACCTGCTCGAAGACGTAGGGCGGAAGCCGCCTGATCTTGTGGAATTCGTCCGTGGCCATTTCTCAAGTTCCCGAGTGGAGACCGGCGCGGCGCCCGTCGCGGAGCCGGGGACGCGGCCGCCCGTGGCCGAAAGCCCGGCCGCGGCGTCGCGATCCTGCGAATCCTGCGCGGAACCGGGCACGGTCCGGCGCATCTCGCATCGGGCTGTCTACCATCCTTCGCAGCGCACCGGGAGAGGGCATCACGTCCCGGGCCGGGGCGCGACAGTTTTTCCGGCGAAGGCGAAAGCGCGAGGACCCCGCGACGGTCCGGCCTTAACGCGCAGGCGGCGCAGCCTCCTCGGGCAGCGGCTCGGCCGGCATCTGCGCGGCGAGGTCGGGGTTCGTCTCGAGGAGAAGCCGGCGGGCTTCGTCCTCCTGCTGCTGGCGGATCAGGGCGAGGGCCATCGCCGGCGGAAGGACGGCGTCGGCGCCGTCCGCCGCCCCGGCCCGGCTGCGGGCCTGGCGGAGCAGACGGTCGCGACTGGCGTCCGCCTCGGCTGCGGACTTGACGACCTTAGGCTGCGGCTCGCCGGCCTCGACGGCGGCGAGGTCGGCGAAGTCGGACGGACCGCTGGCACAGGCGCCGACGAGCGTGGACAGAGCGATCGCGAGGGCGAGATACGGTCCCGCGCGGCGGGCCGATCGCCGGTTCGAATGTTTCACGTCAGCCCTCCCCCTCGCCCGGATCGGGCCGTCCCCGTGACGCCGGAGCCACGCCCCGCATATCGGATGCACCGACATCCGTCATGCACGGGATTCCTGACTTGGCTGGGGCAACGTATCATGCAAACTGGAGATGAAAAGAGGCGAGGAAGCGACCGAGCTCATGACAGAGGACCGCAAAGGCCCCGAGACGAATCCGCTGCTGCGGTACATCGTCAACAACCCCGAAACCTTCGCCCAGAACGTCGCCGCGATGATCGAGGCGGGAGGCAAGGCCGCCGCCGCCTATGTCGAGCCGCGCGAGAAGGGCGAGGCCAAGGCGGTCCTCGCCGACGAGATCACCGAGGTCGTGAAGACGCTGGCGCAGGTCGGCGACTACTGGATGCGCGATCCGGCCCGGCTCGTCGACGCCCAGTCGCGGCTGGCCGGAGGCTTCATGGAGCTCTGGCAAACCTCGCTGCGCCGGGCGATGGGCGAGAATGCGCCGGACGTCGCGACACCGCACCCGACCGACAAGCGCTTCACCGACGAGGATTGGACCTCGAACCAGTTCTTCGACTTCCTCAAGCAGGCCTACCTGATCGGCAGCCGCTGGGCCGAGCAGATGGTCGACGAGGCCGGCGAGATCGATCCGCACACCAAGCACAAGGCCGAGTTCTACGTCCGCCAGCTGATCGCCGCCCTGTCGCCCTCGAACTACGTCCTGACCAATCCGGAGCTGCTGCGCACCACCCTCGCCGAGAACGGCGAGAATCTCGTGCGCGGCCTGACGATGATGGCCGAGGACATCGAGGCCGGCGGCGGCGACCTCAAGATCCGCCAGTCGGACGTCTCGAAGTTCAAGGTCGGCGAAAATCTCGCTCTGACGCCGGGCAGCGTCATCTACGAGAACGACGTCTGCCAGATCATCCAGTATGCGGCGACCACCGAAAAGGTGCGCAAGCGGCCGATCGTCATCGTGCCGCCGTGGATCAACAAATACTACGTGCTCGACCTCACCCCGGAAAAATCCTTCATCAAGTGGGCGGTCGACCAGGGCCACACCGTCTTCGTGATCTCCTGGGTCAACCCGGACGAGCGCCACGCCGACAAGAGCTTCGAGCACTACATGCTCGAGGGCATCCTCACCGGCGTCGACGTCGCCTGCAAGGTGACGCGCTCCAAGCAGGTCGACACCGTCGGCTATTGTGTCGGCGGCACGCTGCTGGCGGTGACACTGGCCTATTGCGCGGCGGTCGGGGACGAGCGCATCGCCTCGGCGACGCTGTTCACCACCCAGGTCGACTTCACCGACGCCGGCGACCTCAAGGTCTTCGTCGACGAGGTCCAGATCAAGATTCTGGAAGGCCGGATGGCGGCCAAGGGCTATCTCGACGGCTCGAAGATGGCGGCGGCGTTCAATTCGCTTCGCGCGAACGATCTGATCTGGCCGTATTTCATCAACAACTACATGCGCGGCAAGGACCCCTTCCCCTTCGACCTGCTCTACTGGAACTCCGATTCCACGCGCATGCCGGCGGCGAACCACTCCTTCTACCTGCGCAACTGCTACCTCGAGAACAACCTCGCCAAGGGCGAGATGGTGGTGGCCGGCCAGAAGCTCGACCTCTCGAAGGTGACGGTGCCGATCTTCAATCTCGCGACGAAAGAGGACCACATCGCGCCGCCGCAGTCGGTGTTCAACGGCTCGAAGCTGTTCGGCGGCCCGGTCAAATACGTGCTCTCCGGCTCCGGTCATATCGCCGGCGTCGTCAACCCCCCGGCGCGCAACAAGTATCAGTACTGGACCGGCGGGCCGGTCGAGGGTGAATATGCCGACTGGGTGGAGAAGGCGACCGAAACCCCCGGCTCGTGGTGGCCCGCCTGGGACGCCTGGCTGCGGGAGATGGACCCGACCGAGGTCAAGGCCCGCCGCATCGGCGGCGGCCGCTACAACGTCATCGAGGACGCTCCCGGCAGCTTCGTGCGCAAGCGGGTGTGAGGCCACGGGGTGTTCAACACGACCGCCCCGCCTTTGCTGTCGCACGTTCCGCACAGTCCTCTCCGCCGTCATTTCGGCGAAGGCGGGACTCCAGTGGGCGGCAGGGGAACGGCCGGCGATTTCGTTCATCAGCCAGAGGCTTGGGCGCCGGTCGCGAGGGCTGCCCCGCGGAGGGCTGGATTTGCGCGTGCGCGGACATGACGACGGAGAGGATCTTGCCAGGGTGCCGACGCCGCGCGGTCCGTCGTGATCCGGCGCTGTCGTGTCCGACGCCACCGCCATAACCCCTCGCGCCCCGTCCGAATTGCTCCCCCGAAACAAAGAAGGCGCCGCCCCCCCGGCAGCGCCTTCAAAATCCTGCTCGTCCTGCCGGTTCGGGCGTCAGCCCGGCCGGTCTCTCAGTTGGCGGCCACGGCGACGGCTTCGGCGCCGCCCAGAAGATACGCCAGAACCAGAACACTCCCGAGGGCCACGACCGTCCAGGTGGTCACGCCCCAGCAAGACTTGCGTACGTGCTCGTCCATGTTGACCTATGCTCCATTCGGCCGGTCGTCGTTAACGATCGTCGCTGCGCTTTTGCCGCGTTGCAACCGCATTCATGACCGGACAGGCATCCTCTAGCCGTCTTCCCTATGCCCGGCAAGGGGCGAAAGTCGGCCCGGCCATGCGAAAATTGCAGGGATAAGGTAAACATAACCTTAATTCCAAGGCTTTGGGCCGAAAGCCGGCGTAGCGGAATTCGACCCATATCCACCAGATTTTCGCCAGATTTCGAACACATTGATGAATTGGACGTTCCGGCACCCGCACCGTCGGCCGAGAGGCCGGGGCGCGCGGGGATGCGACCCCGCAGCGGCGGCCGGTCCCGGTGGGCGGACGGCGAACACCGCCAAGATCCTGATCCGCCGTCTTTTCGCGCCGGGCCCGCCGACGCCCCATGGAGGCCCACGCGGCGATGGTCTAGTCTCGCACGGCCTCGTCCCTCGACCCGGGAGCCTATCACAGAGCCATGACCGGCCTTTCGCTCTTCACCATCATCGACGCGGTCGCGGTCGTCTGGCTGCTGGCGATCTGGCTGTTCTTCAACGTTGTCGTCGAGGGCCGCAGCGCCGGGCGGACGTCGCTTACGGTCGCGATGAACCGGCAGCGGATGGCGTGGATCCGCAATGCTGCGGCGCGGGATCTCAGGATGATCGACACCCAGATCATCGCCGGCCTTCAGAACGGCACGGCCTTCTTCGCCTCGACGTCGCTGCTCGCCATCGGCGGCTGCTTCGCCCTGCTCAACGCCGCCGACCGGGTGGTCGAGGTGGTCGCCGACATTCCCCTGCCCCTCGCCTTCGACCGGGCCACCTGGGAGATCAAGGTGATGGGGCTGATGCTGATCTACGCATACGCCTTCTTCAAGTTCGGCTGGGCCTACCGCCTCTTCAACTACTGCTCGATCCTGATCGGCGCGCTGCCGCCGCGCACCGAAGTCGGCACCGCCGAGATGGAACTGGCGATCGAGCGGGCGGCGACGATCAACATTCTCGCCGGCCGGCATTTCAACCGGGGCCTGCGTGCGTTCTTCCTGTCGATCGGCTATCTCGGCTGGTTCCTCGGCGGCATCGCCCTCATCGTCTCGTCGAGCCTCGTCCTCGCCGTCCTCGTCCGCCGGCAATTCCTGTCGAAGGCGAGTCGGACGGTGCGGGACTGAGTCCGCCACCCCGCAAAGAGCATGCTCCATGTCCCATTCCGACGCCGCGGTCGCCGAGGCGATCCGCACCCTCGTTTCCTCGAGCCCGCGCTCCGTCAGTCCCGACGACGTGGCGCGGGCGCTAGCCGGCCCGGAGCCGGCGAAATGGCGGCTGCTGATGAAGCAGATCCGCATCCAGGCGCTGGCGCTGGCGCGGGCCGGTGAGATCGCGATCCTGCGCAAGGGCAAGCCGATCGAACCGGACGACCTCGTCGGCGTCTACCGTCTCGGCCGGGCGGAGCCCGGCGGCGAGGGCTGAACCGTCGCGCCGCCGTCACGGCCCGGCGGCGACGGGTGCCGGCAACACCTCGTCGGTATAGCCCGCGAAACGATAGGCCAGCAGGCCGACCCATTCCTTGATGGCGATGTCGGTGAGGAACAGGCCGTCGGCGGCGTAGCGCCCGCCGAGCACGGTGTCCTGCGGCGAGGTACGGAAGTCGACGGGCCAGGGCACGAGGCCGGTCCAGCCGGCGCGGCGGAACACGGCGACCGCCCGGGGCATGTGATAGGCCGAGGTCACGAGCAGCCAGGTCTCGCCCGGTTTCGGCCTGACGAGGTCGCGGGTGAAGGCGGCGTTCTCGCGGGTGTTGCGCGAGGCGCTCTCGATCTCGATCCGCTCCGGCGCGATGCCGAACAGCGTGAACAGCCGGCGGCCGAACTCCGCCTCCCCCGCGCCGCCGAACAACGATCCGGAGCCACCGGTGTAGACGAGGCGGGCGTTCGGATAGTCGCGGGCGAGTTCCGTCGCCGCGATAACGCGCTCGGCTCCGTCGGTGAACTCGATGCTGCCGTGGCCGGAGGACAGGTCGGTGTCGATCGCCCCGCCGAGGACGATGATGCCGGTCGGCGGCCCGGCGAGGGGCGGGCTGGCGGGGAAGCGGTTCTCGAGCGGCCAGAGCGCGATGGTGGAGACGCCGCCCCAGCCGCAGGCGACGAGCAGCACCAGCCCGAGGCCGCCGACCGCGGCGCCGAAGCGGGGCCAGTCGAGATGGCGCAGCACGACTCCGGCGAACAGCAGCAGGACGATGAGGTTCGACGGCCGCAGGAAGAGGAACACCAGCTTCGAGAGGACGAAGAACATCGGGCGCCTTATCCCTGCCGCGTGCCGGCGGACGGGCGCGGCGCCGTATCCATGTCCCCTCGCCCGCCCCAGCCGGCGCGGCGCCGGGCCGTTCGGGAGGATCCATCGGGCGGATCAGGCGGATCAACGCCGCCGCGGTTTCATTCCGGGGCGAGCATCTTGCCCTGGACGTTGCCGACGTTGCCGTTCCACGACGCCTCGCACCAGGCTCGGTCGAGCAAGGCCCGCTGCACCTTGGCCCCGCCGAACTGCCAGTCGCCGAAGCTGAACTCCGGACGGCACCAGCGCAGGACGATGCCCTTGGCGCCCGAGGGAATGGTGGCCTTGACCGCCGAGCCCGCATCCATGGCGGCCCGCATCGGCACGCCCGAGGGCGCCTGATAGGTGGTGAAGCGGCTGTCGTATGGGCCGGCGGACTGGGCGTGGGCGCCGAGCTGGTCGACGAGCACGAGGGCGGCGGCACCCACGGCCGCGACGGACAACAGGCGGACCATCTGCCGCCTGAGATTGCGAAAACCGGTCATCAGCCTCTCCCGGATCGGAAGGCCGGCGCGCGGGCGGCCGGCGAGACGAGCACGACGGCCGGCCGGGCGCTGGCGCCGGGCCGGCCGGGAAGAAACGGGTCAGGAAACGTCGGCGGCCGAGTTGACGACGCGGCCGGCGAGGCCGTAGGCGATCGCCTCCTCGGGACCCATCCAGTAGTCGCGGTCGGTGTCCTTGGCGATCCGCTCCAGCGGCTGGCCTGTGGCGGCCGAGAAGATCTGGTTGAGGCGCTCGCGCATCTTGATGATCTCCCGGGCCTGGATCTCGATGTCGGTGGCCTGGCCGCCGGCGCCGCCGGACGGCTGGTGCAGCAGGAAGCGGGTGTTCGGCGTGCAGAAACGCCGCTCCACCGGCACCGAGACATAGATCAGCGCACCGGCACTCGCGACCCAGCCGGTGCCGATCATGTTCACCGGCGCCGGCACGAAGCGGATCATGTCGTGGATCATGTCGCCGGATTCGACGTGGCCGCCGGGCGAGGACACGATCACGGTGATCGGATCGGACGAGGCCTCCGACAGCGCCAGCAGGCGCGCGGTGACGTCGCGGGCGAGATCCTGGGTGATGCCGCCGGTGATGAGGACGGTGCGCGCCTTGAACAGATACTTGTCGACCTGGGGCGCCGCCGGCTCCTTCTTCCCGGACTTCTCGTCTTCGTCCTCGTCGTCGAGGCGGGAACGGGAAAATTCCGCGTAGCGATCTGAATTCATGAGACTGCTTCACCCGTTGGTCGGAGGCGATCCGGCCCGTCGCGGTACGCCCCCGAGGGGCGGGCGAGCGAGCCGACCGGCATCGCGCCACGGGAGGGAGGACCCGCGCGGCGACGCCTTTGGCGCGGACACTAGCCCAATTCCTCGGCCGGGGGCAACCGTCGGCGGCAGCGAGGGATGCATCCTCGAAACCGCCGCAGAATCAGATGCTTTGGACGGAAGGCCGTGGGATTTTCTCAGTCGAAGAAAGAGAAGCGCGCGGGACGACTCACCGAGGCGGTCGGAACGTCGATCTGGAGGGCGGCGAGGAAGCGCTCGAAATCGCGGTGCGAGCCGTCGAAGGTGTTGCGGTCGACATTGCCCCTGATGCCGGCGACGCGGCCGGTGGCGGTGTACTGCCAGAGCGCCCACTTGCGGTCGCCGTAGCGCAGCGAGGGATGCCCGGCCACCGAGCGCAGCCACATCGGATAGTCGTTGAAGGCGCCGACGAGGCGGTCGCGATGGAAGTCGACGGTGGCGTAGATGATCGGCCGCTTGCCGTAGTAGCGCTCGACGATGTCGAGGAAGGTCTTCATCTCGGCGTGGATTTCGGTCCGGCTCGGCACCCGCTTGCAGGTCTTGCTGTCGTGGTACCACTCCATGTCGAGCACGGGCGGCAGCGCGGTCGGATCGTAGGGCACGTTCTGGATGAACCAGGACGCCTGCTCCTCCGGCGTGCGGCAGAAGAAGTAGAAGTGATAGGCGCCGTGACGCACGCCGGCGGCCTTGGCGGCCTGCCAGTTCTGCTGGAACTTGACGTCGGAGTGGTCGCCACCTTCGGTGGCCTTGATGTAGGCGAAGGCGATACCCGCCGCCTTGACCGCGCGCCAGTCGATCTCGCCCTGGTACTTGGAGACGTCGATGCCCTGGACCGGATAGTCGTGCGGACCGGGCTCCTCGAAATCGAACAGCGCGCAGGCGCCGAGCAGGGACGCGGCGCCCGCCACCGTCGCAAGACGCCCGAAAACGCGAAGGGCCCGGCCCGGCCGCATCTTTGCGAAGGACGTGGTGACGGTGCGGATCAGCCGATCAAGAACCATGTCGCGAGCCCCAGGAAAGCAGAGAAGCCTACCACATCGGTCACCGTCGTCACGAACACGCTGGAAGCGACCGCGGGGTCGACGTTCAGTCGGTCGAGGACCAATGGGATCAGAATTCCTGCAAGACCTGCCACGACAAGGTTAATAATCAGTGCAGCGCCGATGACGCCGCCGAGTTCGGCGTCTGCGAACCACACGCCGACGGCGACCCCCATCAGCAGCGCGAAGAGGCAACCGTTGATGGCACCGACGGTCACTTCGCGGCCGACGGTGCGCCAGGCGTTGCGCCGGTCCATCTCGCGGGTCGCCAGCGCCCGCACGGCGACGGTCATGGTCTGGGAGGCGGCGTTGCCGCCCATCGAAGCGACCACCGGCATCAGCGCCGCGAGGGCGACGAGGCTGCCGATGGTCGCCTCGAACATCGAGATCACCGAGGCCGCGAGCAGCGCCGTGCCGAGATTGACGAAGAGCCAGACGAAGCGTCCGCGGACGGTGGAGATCACCGAATCGGAGAGTTCCTCGTCACCGACGCCGGCGAGCGCGCGCAGGTCCTCCTCCGCCTCCTGCTTCATGACGTCGACCATGTCGTCGATGGTCAGCACGCCGACGAGCCGGCCGCCGTCGTCGACGACGGCGGTGGAGAGCAGGTTGTAACGCTCGAAGATGCGGGCGACCTCCTCCTGGTCCTCGCTCGCCCGCACCGGGTGGCTGGTCTCGGACATGAGGTCGGCGATCTTGGTCGGGCGCTTGGCCCGGAGCAGCCGGTTGAGCGAGATCGTGCCGAGCAGGCGGAAGGCCGGATCGATGACGAAGAGCTCGTAGAAGTCCTCCGGCAGCTCCTCCTGATTGCGCAGGAAGTCGATGGTCTGGCCGACCGTCCAGAACGGCGCGAGGGCGATGAAGTCGGTCTGCATCCGCCGGCCGGCGGATTCTTCCGGATAGTCGAGGCTGCGCTGGATGCCGAGCCGGTCGGGGATCGGCAGCTGGGCGAGGATTTCGTCCTTGTAGGCCTCGTCGAGGTCTTCGAGGATGTAGACGGCGTCGTCGCTGTCGAGCTCGCGCACGCCCTCGACGACCGCCTCGGTCGGCAGTTCCTCGAGCAGCGCGACGCGGATCGATTCGTCGACCTCGGTCAGCGCCGTGAAGTCGAAGTCCTTGCCGAGCAGGGTGACGAAGGGCGCGCGGTCGTCGGCGTGCAGGGCGACGAGCAGGTCGGCGGTGTCGGTCTCGTGCAGGTCGCCGGCGAGGGTGCGGACGCGGTCGGCGTCACGGGCCTCGACCGCCTCGACGAGGGCTTCGTAATACTCCCGGGTGATCTCGCCGTCCTCGTCGCGGAAGGCGATCTCCTCCGCCACCACGGGCACGGGATGCCCTTCGGGCGCGGTCGGCTCGTCGTCGGCCATGGCGTCCTCTGTCGTCGGTGGCTGTCGGGATGGCGCATGCCTCGTCCGCGCTCGGAGGGGCACACGCGCAGAGCTTTAGAACAAGCGGGCGACGGGTGGAACCACCCACGCCGGCGAAATCGAACGACGCGCCGAAAAGCCCCGCCCGGCCAGCGGGCGGCGACGGGCTCAGGCGACGTCGCGGCGCGGCAGGAAGCGCATGCCGGCGAGCAGCACGAGGCAGCCGCCGACCACCGGAAAGACCAGCAGGTTGATCGTGTCCCAGCCGCTCGCCGTCAGGATCTTGCCAGACGAGAACGAAGCCAGCGAGACGATCGAGAACAGCAGCACCTCGTTGGCGGCCTGAACCTTGGCGGCCTCCTCGGGCCGGTAGCAGTCCGCGACCATGGCGGTGCCGCCGACGAAGCCGAAGTTCCAGCCGACGCCGAGCAGGATCAGCGACGTCCAGAAGTGCGCAACCCCGGTGCCCGACAGCGCGACGACGGCGCCGAGGGCGATCAGCGCGAGGCCGGCGCCGACCACGGCCTCCTTGCCGAAGCGGGCGATCAGCGAGCCGGTGAAGAAGCTCGGCGCGAACATGGCGATGACGTGCCACTGGATGCCGAGCGCCGCGTCGCCGTGACTGTGATGGTGGTGGATCATCGCCAGCGGCGAGGCGGTCATCACGAGGCTCATCAGCGCGTAGGAGGCGACGGCGCAAGTGAAGGCGACCATGAACTGCGGCCGCAGCAGGATGGCGGCGAGCGGCCTGCCGCTCCGCCCGTCGGCGCTTCGCGGCGGCGGAGGCGGCACCTTCAGCGTCGAGAGCACGGCGGCCGAAGCGAGCGCGAGCGCGACGACGATCGCGAAGGTGCCGGCGTAGGGCAGATCGAGGAGGTTGCGGCCGACGATCATCGCCTGCGGCCCGATCACGCCGGCGACGATGCCGCCGATCAGCACGATCGAGATCGCCTTCGGCTTGAAGGTCGGGGCCGAGGCGTCGGCGGCGGCGAAGCGATACTGCTGGGCGAAGGCGTTGGCGGCGCCGAGGCCGGCGGTGGCGAGGCAGAAGACCAGGAACGAGTGCAGCGCCAGGCCGGCGACGGCGAGGGCGGCGGAGGCGGCGGCGAGCAGGGAGCCGGAGACGAAACCGAAGCGGCGGCCGGTGCGGGCCATCAGCAGCGCCGCCGGGGCGGCGAGGACGGCGTTGCCGACGATGAAGGCGGTCGCCGGCAGGGTCGCCAGCGACTTGTCCTCCGCGAGCAGAGACTCGCCGATGACGCCGCCGAGGCCGATCGCTACCGGGTTGGCGCCGCCGCCGATCGCCGCGGCGGCGGCGAGGGTCCAGGCGATGCGCTTGGCCGGGGCGTCGGCGGCGGGTCCAGCGGCCATCGTGCGCATCGCAGCGTCCTCAGAAATGGGAGAAGGAAGCATTCGCAGGATCGAGACCGTCGGCTCCTTCGACGGCGATCCCCTGCCCGGCCTCGACGCGGCCGACCACACGGGCGCCGCAACCGGCCTCGTCGGCGGCGGCGAGAAGACCCGCCATCGCCTCGGCGCCGGCGGCGAAGGCGATCTCGTAGTCGTCGCCGCCGGTGAGCGCGACGGAAAGCAGGCCGGCGTCGGCGGCGACGGCCTCGGCCGCGGCCTCCGACAGCGGCACGGCGCCGGCGTCGACGACGATGCGCACGCCCGAAACCTTCGCCATCTTGGCGAGGTCGCCGACGAGGCCGTCGGAGACGTCCATCGCCGCCCGCGCGCCGGCGAGCAGCGCGGCGGCGAAGGCGTTGCGCGGGCGCGGCAGCAGGTAGCGGTCGAGCAGGTGATAGCGCGCGCCGGCGGTGAGGCCCAGGCGGTCCGCGAGCGCGGGGTCGAGGCGGAGCTGGAGGCCGAGGGCGGCGTCGCCGATCGTCCCGGTGACGGCGACGAGGTCGCCCGGCCGGGCGCCGCCGCGCGGCACCATGCGGCCGGCCGGCACGGCGCCGATCGCCGTCACCGACAGGGTCAGCCGCTCCGGCGCCGCGACGGTGTCGCCGCCGTAGAGGGTGATGCCGTAGGCCGTCTGATCGGAGGCGAGGCCGCGCGCGAAATCGCGCATCCACGACGCGGTGAAATCACGGGGCAGGCCGAGGCCGAGCAGATAGCCGAGCGGCCGGGCGCCCTTGGCGGCGAGGTCGGAGAGGTTCACCCGCAGAGCCTTGCGGGCGATGGCGTCGGGGGGATCGTCGGCGAAGAAATGGCCGCCGGCGACGAGCAGGTCCTTGGTGAGAACGAGGTCGCATCCCGGCGGCGGGGAAAGCGCGGCGGCGTCGTCGCCGAGGCCGAAGGCGGCCGGGTCGGCGGCGAGCGGGGCGAGGACGTCGGCGATCAGCGTGAATTCGTCCGGCAGCCGGTCGCCGTCGGTGCCGGTGCCGCTCACCGCGGTGCCCCGCCGAACTCCTCCGGACGCACTTGCTTGGCGATGCGGTCGAGCACGCCGTTGACGAGCTTGGGCTCGTCCTCCTCGTAGAAGGCGCGGGCGACGTCGAGATATTCGGTGATGATCACCCGGCCCGGCACGTCCTTGCGGCGCAGCAGTTCCCAGCTGCCGCAGCGCAGGATGGCGCGGAGCGTCGAGTCGACGCGCTTCAGCGGCCAGTCCTCGACGAGGGCGGTGTGGACCATCGGGTCGATGGTGCGCTGCTCGTCGACGACGCCGCCGACGATCGCCCGGAAATAGGCCGGGTCGGCGGCGCGGTAGGCGACGCCGTCGATCTCGCGGCCGAGGCGGAACTGCTCGTATTCGGCGACGACGGCGAGCACGTCCTGCCCGCTCATCTCGAGCTGGTAGAGCGCCTGAACGGCGAACAGCCGGGCGGCGCCGCGCTGGTTGGCGGGGCGCGGTGCCGGGCGTTCGCCCTTCGGGGAGGTCGGTTCGGTCATGGTCGTCACGATCCGAATCTGGTCCTCAGCTCGATCATCGCCAGAGCGGCCCGGGCGGCGTCGGCGCCCTTGTTCTTGTCGCTGCGGCGGGCACGGGCCCAGGCCTGGTCGCCGTTCTCGACGGTGAGGATGCCGTTGCCGAGGGCGAGACCCTCGTCGATGACGAGGTTCATCACGGCGCGGGCGGATTCGTTGGCGACGATGTCGTAGTGGGTGGTCTCGCCGCGGATGACGCAGCCGAGCAGCACGTAGCCGTCGAAGTCGGCTGTGCCCTCGTCGACCGCGTCGAGCGCCATGGCGAGCGCCGCCGGGATCTCGAGGACACCCGGCACCGAAACCCGCTCGAAGGTGGCGCCGGCCGCTTCCAGCGCCTCGGAAGCGCCGGCGAAGAGCTCGTCGGCGAGGTCGTTGTAGAATCGTGCGTCGATGACGAGGAGGTGGGGCGCCCGGTCGGCCATGGGTGGCGTGCTTTCTGTGGAAATTCGGTGCCGTGATTGACCACGACGGGGCCGTTTTGTCCAGCCCCGACGGCATCAGCGGGCCGAAGGTCAGCCCTGCGGTCCCGGCCCGTACCCCTGCCCGCTCAGCCCGCCGGAAGGCCCGGAATTCCGCCGGCCTGGACGAGGCGGGCGAGGTAGCGCGCCATCATGTCGATCTCGATGTTGATGCGGTCGCCGACGGCGAGCTCGCCCCAGGTGGTGACCGCGAGCGTGTGCGGGATCAGGAACAGGGTGAAGGTGTCGCCGGAGACGGAATTGACCGTCAGCGACGTGCCGTCGAGGGCGACGGAGCCCTTGGCGGCGATGAAGGGTGCGAGGTCGGCGGGGGCGCGCAGGGTCAGGGCGCGCATGTCGCCCTCGTTCGCGATCGCCACCACCTCGCAGACGCCGTCGACATGGCCGGTGACCATGTGGCCGCCGAGTTCGTCGCCGAGCTTCAGCGCCCGCTCGAGGTTCAGCCTGCGCCCCGGCTTCCAGTCGCCGAGGGTGGTGCGGGCGATGGTCTCGACCGACGCCTCGACGTCGAACCAGTTGCGATTGCCCTTGCCCTTGGCGACGACCGTGAGGCACGGACCCGAACAGGCGATCGAGGCGCCGAGGTCGATGGCGTCGGGGTCGTAGGAGCAGGCGATGCGCAGGCGAAGGCCGCTCTCGCGGGCTTCGACGGCGAGCACTTCGCCGACGTCGGTGACGATACCGGTGAACATGAGCCTTGGATTTCCTTGCGTGAGCCTGCGGAGGAGAGCGGTCGCCGGATCGGCGGGCGACGTTCGAGCAGACGCCGGTTCCCGCTCCGCCTCGCGCACGGAGAACCGCTTTCGGCGATAGCAGACGAGGCGGTCGCGACCAAGCCGTCTTTCGTCGGCGACGGCGTAGGTGTCGACGACGGCGTCGAGATCGAGGCCGGCGAGCGCGGGGACGCCGCCGGTGCCGACGGTGACGGTACCGCGCACGAGGTGGAACTCGTCGACGAGGTCGGCCTCGACGAGGCGCCGGGCGATGGTGGCCCCGCCCTCCACCATCAGCCGGCCGATGCCGATGGTCGAGAGCTGGGCGAGGACGTCGGCAAGGTCGAGCCGGCCGGAGCGGGTTTCGGCGTAGCGCACGTCGACGAAGGCGGCCCTGAGCGCCTCGATGCGCTCGGCCGGCGCCTCGCGGCCGACGAAGGCGATCACCGGATAGGACTGGGCGCTGCGGGCGAGCCGGCTCGACGGCGGCAGGCGGGCGGAACCGTCGAGCACCACGCGCAGCGGTGTGCGCTGCTCCATGCCCGGCAGGCGGCAGGTCAGCATCGGGTCGTCGGCGAGGGCGGTGCCGACGCCAACGAGGATGGCGTCGCTCTCGGCGCGCAGCACGTGGGCGTAGTCGCGCGATTCCGGCCCCGAGATCGCGACCTGCCCGCCGCCGCGCCGGCCGATGTGGCCGTCGGCGGAGACCGCGAGCTTCAGCAGCACGTGGGGCCGGTGGCGCAGCACGCGCGAGACATGGCCGGCGTGGGCCGCCCTCGCCTCGCTTTCGAGTACGCCGACGGTGACGGCGACGCCGCGACCCGCGAGGAAGGCGTGGCCGCGGCCGGCGACGCGGGGGTCCGGGTCCTCCATCGCGGTGACGACGCGGGCGACGCCAGCCGCCGCCAGCGCCTCGCAACAGGGGCCGGCGCGGCCGTGGTGGGCGCAGGGCTCAAGCGAGACGTAGGCGGTTGCGCCGCGGGCGGCCTCGCCGGCCTCACGCAGGGCGATCGCCTCGCCGTGCGGCCGGCCGCCGG
>Ga0065721_10005202_pt1 | contig 21044 bp, 8 predicted proteins | sample Mesricmetagenome_FD_59108 | JGI IMG/M metagenome (GOLD analysis project Ga0065721, IMG submission 59108) | Mesophilic microbial community from rice straw/compost enrichment Sample: eDNA_1 v2 (version 2) | ecosystem: Engineered > Solid waste > Grass > Composting > Bioreactor | place: USA: Davis... | reverse complement strand
TGGGTGCCTTTTTCGAGCGTTGCGCTGGCTATCGGCAATAACCAGGCAGATATTCTGGATGCAATAAAACAGGATGCCAAAGGCAATGGGCGCTATTGGTACGTAAGAGCTAGCGTTCTGAAGAAACGCGTTCCGCCAGCGGAGCTTGTTTTGTACACCGAAATGTACGAAATCACGATTACCGAAAATAAGCACGGGTCTTGGTATGCGCTGTTCAGAGAGGGCTTGCTTCTAACGCCTAAAGAATACGATACGAACTCCGTCAACCCGTACGGCCGTTTCGACAACGAAATCGACGGCATGATGCGAATCATCGAGGTGTCCCCGTCGCATTTGACCGGCTACAAAAAGTATTTTAAAAGTTCCGACGTGGCGGAGCTTCTTCATCATCCCTACGAGCTCGTAAGCAAAGCTCCCTCTCTCAGCAGCTGGAAGCCTGTCAGCGTAGCTTCCAATTACTCCGTTTATGTCCCGGCAGAAACGAATTTAGAGATGCCGTTTCCGTCGAAAAATATCGTCAGCGGCGTCCATGAAGCTTATTTTGAAAAAAAGGATATGGAGATTCAGTATGTACAACCCAATAAAAGGCGGACGCTGAGCACCGTACTCACGGCATCGGATATTCAGGCTTGGTCGGGACAAGCGCGTTACCCGCAGCAAGCAACGGTGATGAACTCCAACTCTGCCTTGAAGGTCGCCAAAGCCTTGGCCTTGCCGACCGACCTGGATTACGACTGGCTCCATCTGATTGCCTTCTCATTCGGACCCGCGGAGAATTTGGACACGCAGCAGCATCCTCACAATCTTGTTTTGGGCACGAAAGCCGCCAATACCAAAATGCTGGAAACGGAAAGCAAAATCAAGAAATTGGCTTCCAAGAGCTACGCGGTGTTGGTGACCGTAACCGTTACCTGTACGGAGATAAAGGGGGGGCAGTACGCCACTTGGCTGGCAAAAGAAATTAAATACTCTTACAAAACATTGGATATAAACGGATCGAATACGATAGCGGAAGAAATCACGTTTAATCCTTTTTTACGGGTTACGCCTTCTCTATGCGAATACATGGCGACCATGTACCACTTGGATAAAATTTCGGAAGGGAAGAAGCCAGGAACAAAACAGAGCAAAGCCGATCTCTCAAAATTCAAACTTTCCGGAAAAAGGCCGCTTCCGTCGGATGACGATGACGAACTGTTTGCTTTTGCCGACAACTCCCTGTGGGCGGATTTGAAGCTGGAGGACGTCTCCGTTCAGAAGACGGACTCCTTGGGGGACTCCATGCTGTTCGAGATGGCACCCTCCAATCCGCGGCTGCGCCGCAGGATCAGCCGGAGCCTCGAAGAAAGCCCCGGCCATCTGTATACGGCCGAAGCCAGCGTCTTCGGTCAATCCGATATCCCCGTTACGGGCGCGGTGCTGGAGAGCGGCGAACAGTTTGCCTTGTTGAATTTGGCGAAGGACGGCTTTACGTTCGCAAGTTTGTTTCAGGATTTCCGTTGCGACCATACGGATTTATTCATGCTTGACGATGTCAACGTTCATTTCGGCCTGGGCGAGGAAGAAGGGGACTCAACGCTTTCCTTCAGCGGCTTGCTGCGTTTGGAGAACGGGCCGCTAGCGTCGATCAAATCTCTGCTGAATTTGAACAACGGGCTTCTGATCAGCGGGGAGATCCAATTCGACGGCTTCTCCGATGCCGGCTTAATCCGGCCGACATCCTTTACGCTGACCAGCGCGGCCTCCATGTTCCTGCCGCTGCCGGGAGGGATTACCCTCACCTCCGGCTCGCTGCAAATCAGCGTCGGACCCAGCGCGAATAACCTTACCATGACCCAAGGCTGGCACATCTCTGCGATCATTGCCGGAACGGTTGAGATCCCCGCCTTGGGCGGCGATAAACCGGCCGTTCTGAACGCTTCTCTCGGTTATCAAGGCAATAATCTGTTTATGACGGCGGAAGTCGAGGGGATCGCCGATGTATTGGGCATTCCCGGCTTTACGCTCGATTCTCTTGCCGTTCAGGGAAGCGTCGGTGCCGATAACCGGCTGCAGGTAGCGGCAACCATGATCGGCGGGACGCAAGTGTACAGCTTCTTCGGGGAGATCTCGAAGGAGTACGCGGGGATCGCTGCCTCGGCGGAGCACTTCACGATCAAAGACGTTGCCGAGCTGTACTATATGCTGTCCGGAGAAAAACTGGCTCTGCCCGAACATGAAGTGGCCTTTGACAATGTGTTCGTCGGCCTGGCGACCCGCGATTGCACGATCGCAGGAAGACCTATGTCCAAAGGGTTGACGTTGCGAGGCGATCTGACCGTGGAGGGCCATCGGTTCGGGATCGAAGCCGTCATCTCTTCCGACGGCGTGTCCTTCAACGGTTCGATCGACCGCTTGCAGATCGGGCCGCTGGAGATCAAGGAAGCGAAGCTGTCGCTGGAGCTGTATCGTGCTTCTTCGGGCAAACCGACGAATTTGGCGATCTACGGAGCAGTTGCGATAGAAGGGATCGAAGTCGATTGCGAGGTGCGCTTCGAGAAACGGCCGGAAGGCTCGAACGTTCTCGTCTACGCCAGAATTGCGGCTGACAATCTGAAGCTGTCAACGATTATCCCCGCGGTCGAGGACTCCTTTGCGGACAGCCTGGCCTTCGAGGAGGCGGTCTTCATCTACGCCTCCGGCGACGGCCTGTCCCACTCGACGCACTTCTCCTACCCGGTCCGCCAAGGCGTTCAGCTCATCGGGAAGCTGAAGGAAATCCCGGCGCTCTCCTCGTTAAGCCGCTCCCGGCAGTCCGGGCTGCTGTTGAGCGCCCATCTCGGCTCCCAGACCGACATTACGATCGATATGTCCGGTATCAAGCTGGAGCTGGGAAGCGGCGTCGACACGGATTCGTTGTACGCGCGCGTCGTCCTGCTGCCCAAGCCCGCACTCCAATTGGCCCTTGGCCTAAATGTCGCTGTCGCCAATCAGGCCGGGCCGCTGCATTTTGACCTCATCCTGGAGATCGACGCCCTTGGGGCTCGCGGCTCGGCAACGATGAAGAATTGGTGGGTGGAGCCGTTCGGCATCGAAGGCCTGAAGATCGGCCCTGCAATCGCGCTGCAGCTCGGCATTATCTACGCTCAGTTTGCCGCCACCGGCACGCCGTCGGAATTCGGCATCGCCGGCGGGCTTGCCGTCGGCAGCGTGGAAGCTCAGATGGCCGTCAACATCTCCGAAGACCCGACCCGCGAAATTTTGATGGGTTCTTTGACCAGATTGACCTCCCGGGATCTGGTCCAATTCGCGGAGCAGTTGACCGGGCTAAGCTTGCTTGGCGAAGACGCGCCGAACTTCTTCGAGTTTGAAGACCTGCTTCTTTATATCGCCCCTGCGGGCGGTTCGATCGGCACAATCACCTTTGAGCCGGGCTTCAGCTTCTCCGGCAAGATGGTCCTGTTCGGCAAACGGGCGTCCATCTATGCCCGAGCCTCCAAAACGGGCGTTTCCGTCAAAGGCAGCCTGGAGCACCTGGAACTCGGCCCGCTGGAGATTCGCGGCCATCAAGGTCCCGACGCCGCGATCGATCTCGTGATCGACGAGAAAAAGCAGAGCCTGTTCGTCGACGGAGCGCTCTCGCTCTTCGGAATGAATGTGGAGGTATTCGCCGACATCTCCAATCGCGGCGCACACTTCCACTTCGAACTGGCCTTCGGCGACGTTATGAAATTCGTGGTGAGGGGCGACAGCGAAGGAGAGATGTCGAAGCCGGAGACGCTGGATTTCTCCCTTTACGCGTTGTGGCAAAACGATTTGACCGCTTATCTGCAAACGACGGTTGCCCGGAAACTACGCGACGCCATCCATGCCGTGGAGCATGATATCGATGAGGCGAAGGAACGGGTGAACGAAGCAGAGAGAGCTTACTTGGGGCTGTTTACCCCCGCTTGCGACAGACTTGACGAAGCGGAGAAGGAAGCGAATCGCTATTTGCGGCAGCTGACGTTGAAAGTAGAGGAAGAGCGGCGCAAATTCGACTCCTCTTTAAATGACGCAAAGAAAGAAGTAGAAGCCTGCAAGGCCGCTTATGACGAAACGCTGCTGGAAGCGGAAAGCCTGGTTGCGCAGGCGCAGGAGGAATATGATGCGGCGATCGCGCAGGCCGAAGCGGTCGTAGAGCAGGCGCAGGCGGAGTACGACCAAGTCTTGTACAGCGCCGAACAGATTGTCGATGACGCCCAGAGAATATACGAGGAGGCGATGGACTCCGCCATTCGCGACGTGCGGAATGTTCGCAACCAGATCAGCTCGATCCAACAGGACATCGACGCTGCCTCCTACGAATTAAGCCATCTTGAATGGTACGAGGTTCCCTATATGGCTCCGATTCTGTCCGCCAAAATCGTCAGTCTGGAAGTTGCGATGCTGACCGCGCAAAGCCTGTTGGACGCGGCGGAAGGCGCTCTGACCCTGGTCAAGTACGGCCAAAGCTATCTCGTATTAGGGGCCGCCAAGCGCGCTCTCGAAACGGTTCGCGTCGGCGTGCAATATACGGCTTTGGGGAATGCGAAGCAGGCGCTGGCCTTGATCCGGTTTGGCGGGCAATACATGGTTCTTGATAACGCCAAGAGGGCTCTCGCCGCCGTTCGGCTAGGAACGGACTATCAGGCATGGACTTTGGCGCTTAAAACCTTGGAGCTTGTGCATATGGCGGGACAAACCGCATTAAGCGCCGCCGAATCGGCTCTGGCTGACTTCGGACAGTCGGCGGCTCATCTGGCCGTAGGAATTGCCAAGCAAGCGTTGGAAGCGATCAAAACGGGCACTGCCGCGCTTGCTTTCGAGAACGCCAAGGTGCTGCTGGAAGCGGCCAAATATGGAGCGGCGACGACGTTGAAGCTGGCCGAGTTCGCCGCCGAACATGCGGGCGACTTGCTCGACGTGAGGAAGGTGGAGCTCTCCGGCTCGTTAAAGGAGGCGAAGCAGGGCAAGCTCTTGTCCGTCTCCATCGAAGCCGCCGTCTTCGGGCACGAGTTCCGTCTGGACATCGATTTCGACGTCCGCGAGCCGGCTCGCTTGATCGAAGACCTGTTCCGCCACGCGCTGAATCAGGCGACAAGCTTCATAACCGGGTGAGTCCAATGCGGCCGTCGTCAGCACTTTAACCAAAAGACCTCAGACTCTCTGCAAAGCGGAGGCTAGTCCATCGCCTTGCGAATATCGTAATCGGCCAGGTCGATCTCTAGCGAATGCTTCAGCGCCAGCTTCGCCAATTGGCTTCCCAGAAAAGGCCCGACCGTCAGGCCGGACGCCCCGAGCCCGTTAGCCGCAAGAAGGCCGGACCATCCGGGGACGGCGCCGATGACCGGCAGAAAACCGGGGGTGAACGGCCGGAACCCGACGCGCACCTCCGAGAAGGCCGCGTCGGCCAAGCCCGGCGCCAGCTCCAGCCCTTTGTTCAGGACCTCCTGCATTCCGCTGGCGGTCGCTCTCGTATCGTAGCCTTCGATATCGTTCTCGTGCGTCGCCCCGATGACGATTCTCCCCTTCTCGAAAGCGAGCAGGTATTGGTCGGTAGGCGGCATGACGACGGGCCACGAGTCGGTATCCGCGTCATCCTCCAACTCAAGGTGCATGATCTGCGCTTTCTGATAACCTACGTTAAAGCGAACTCCCAAAGGCAGCAGCAGCTCTCTCGCCCAGGCGCCCGCGCATACGACCGTAGCGTCCGCCGCGTAGAGCTGCCCGCCGACGCTAGCCCCCGTAACGCGATTCCCCTCATAAGTCAGCTCCGCATCTCCGCGGACCAGACGGGCTCCGTTTCGGACGGCCGAGCGAATGAGCGCATCTCGCAGCGCGCGGCCGTCTACCCGGGCAGCGCCGCCGACCCGAACGGCAAGATAGCCCTCCGCCAGCAGGGGAAAAAGATCTCGAGTCTCCTGCTCATCAAGCCTCGCAATCTCTCCGATCTCCGGAGCCTCTTCTCTCCTCGCCGTCGCGCGCTCCTCCATCTTTTTGATTTTCTCCGAGTCGCTATGAATGCTCAGGGCCCCGACCCGGGCATAGCCGGTTTCGGTCTCCCCTTCGCTCTGCAGCTGCTCGATCAGCTCCGGATAAAATCGCGCGCCCGCCTTGGCCAGCCGGTACCAAGCCTGGTTGCGCCGCTGCGACAGCCAGGGGCAAATAATGCCCGCGGCGGCGTCCGTCGCCTGTCCCCGATCTTGGCGATCGATAAGGGTAACGTCCGCACCCATTCTGGCTAGCTGATAAGCAGTCGACGCTCCGAGAATTCCGGCTCCGACGACGATGAATTTGTTCATGGCGTATTCCTTTCCGATCCCTATGGCTCTATTCATAAATACTACCATCGGATTCATCGGGCCTTCAAGCAAACGCCTGCGTAAACTTCCTGCCTGCCTCCGCTATGGCGCCTCTCCCCTTCGTTCAGGCGGGAACCCGGTATGGCCCTTCCATGGGGGTAAAGGAACCGCGTGGTTCTTCATGGGAGAACATACTCGGCTGTAGGCGAATGCGAGGAACGCAGTTGCCTACTTTGGCGGAATCATTCGACTATAGGTGAAAGTGGGCAGTGTAACTACCTACATTGGCGAATTCGGCCGACTATAGACGAAAGAGGGTAGTGTGACTACCTACTTTGGCGGAATCCACCAGCTGTAGGCGAATGTGGGTAGTGTGACTGCCTACTTGCGGCTGAATCGGCCGACTATAGACGAAAGAGGGTAGTGTGGCTACCTAGCAGAGTCGGAAAAGCCCCCTCCCGACGACCGAGGGTCGCCAGGAGAGGGCCTTACTTTACATCTTATAGATTCGGTACAGAACGACCGCGGCTTCCGCCCGTGATGTCGTTGCCGTCGGGTTCAAGCGGCTGCCGTCCCCTTGGACGATGCCGGCTTTAACGAGCGTCGCGACTCCTTCCTTGGCGTAAGCCGAGACTTTCCCGGCGTCCGCGAAGGCGGCGAGATCGTCGGGCGTTCCCGTCTCGTCCAGCTTCCCGTTCGCCTTGAGCGCTCTCGCGATCAGGACCATCATGTCCTGGCGGGAGATCGGGCTAAGCGGATCGAACTTGCCGCCCGAGCCTTGGACGATGCCCAGGCTTTTCGCAATCGCCACCGCTTCGGCATAATAGGCATTCGCCGGGACATCCGAGAAGGAGCTGGCTGCCGGATCGCCGCTCGACAGCTTGAACGCCCTTGAGAGCAGCAGGACAAAGTCCGCTCTCGTCACCGGCTTGGCGGGCTCGAACGTATCCTTGGAGGTTCCCTGGATAATCCCTTCCGCCGCCAGCTTGCCGATGGCTTCGGCCGCCCAGGAATAGCTCGGTCCTACGTCCTTGAAGGTTACGGTCGCCGTGCCGTCCGTCCCTTGCTCTCCCGGATCGGGAGTGTCCGTTCCCTCGGAATCGTCCGGATCCGGGTTCGTCGTGGCCGGAGGAGTCGGATTGCCGCCTCCGGACGAACCGACGAGCTGAAGGCTGTCCACGCGAATGTCCGGATTCTTGAAGACGAGGTACAGGTCATGCGTGCCGGACGCCGAAGCCAGCAAGTTCTCGGTTACTTCCGCGTAGTCCAGCTCGACGATTTTGAAATCGCTTCCCGCTACGTCGCGGGTCGCTACCGGCGTCGCATCGAACGTCAGGACGGCCAAGCGGGTTCCCGTCGGAGAGTCCGCCCGGACTTCCACGACCGAGGTTGCGTTCGTCGAAGCGCCGCGCAGCTTAATTCCCGTTGCTCCCGTCAGGTTGACTCGGTTCAGGGCAACCCAGGAACCGCCGTTCTTGGACATGACCGCATAGTAGCCGTTCTCGGACAGCTTGGCCTTCAGGCCTTCGGCCGTGCGAAGCTTGGAGACCTCGCGATAGACCACGTCATTGGACGCAAAAGCATGATCGAACACGCTCACCGCATCCGTCGTCGCATCCAATGCCGCGATGGCGGAGCCGTTATAAGAGAGAGTCGCCGTCAACGGAAGATCGTCGGACGACCGGCCCGCCATCAAGGTGTAGCTGCCCGTCTCGGCGACGTATTCGCCGCGGTTGACGTCCCACACCGCGAAGTCGGACGGATCCACGGTCAGATGGACCGTCTTCTTCTGTCCCGCTTCTACATAGACCTTCTCGTAGGAAACCAATTGTTTCTTCGGCACATAAGCACCGTACGAGGAGTTATTGTTCCGGATGTAGAGTTGAACGACTTCCGAGGTGTTCACGGAACCCGTATTCGCGACGTCCACCGTCACCTCGAAGGGCTGGTCCCCGGCAGCGACGGACGGCGCCGCGAGATTCGAATAATCGAAGCTGCCGTAGCTTAGCCCGAAGCCGAACGGATAAGTCACCTTAGCGTCCGTGTACATGTAGGTCATTCCGCTCTCGGCCGGATCGCCGTTCGTCATGTCGACCGTAAAGCGAGGGTCGATCTGGTTCAGGGAAGTCGGAGAGCTTGCCGCCGGAGGCAACGAATAAGCGTTCAGCGCCGGGAACGATTCCGTGCCCGCGTACCAGGTCGACGTCAGGCGACCGGTCGGCGCGTAATCGCCGAACAGCACTTCCGCCAGAGCCTTGCTGTCGTATTGGCCCGCATACGGCTGATACAGAATGCCCGCGACGTTGTCGTTGTCCTGGATCTCCTGCATATTCACCGGCGCGTTGGCCTTGACGATGACGATCGTTTTCTTCGGGAACGCTTCGGCTACCTTGGATACGATCTTGTATTGGTCTTCGCCCAGGTTCAGATCGGAGCGGTCCGCGCCTTCGCCCGAGCTGTGGCGGGCCGGAGTGCCGACGACGACGACCGCGTAGTCGTTATCGGTCGCCCACGCCTGCGCGTCCGCGCCCGCTTCCTTCAGGACGATCTCGCGGAATTTCTCGCTGCCCTTACGTGCCGCCGCTCCGGCCGCGTCCTTCAACGGCGTCGCCGCCAGGGCGAGACCGCCATCGCCGTTCACCGTCACGAACTTGCCGGACGTGTAATAGGCCGTCTCGAAGCCGCCCGTGAAGCTCTCGGTGTACGTTCCCGCGATCAGGGATACGGTGCCGTCCGCATTCGTCTCGACGCGGAAACGTCCGGGAAGCGTACTCGCGTCCGCCACGTTGGAGAACGGATTCTCCTTAAGGTTAAGCGTCGTCTTGTCGCTGTTGCGGATCGTTCCGTCCGTCTCGTTTTTTAACCAGTTGCCGTTCGCTTGGGACAGGAAGCTGTAGCCGCCTTGGCCCCAAGCATAGGCTTCGAACGCTTCGGAAGCCGTGTACGCCTTGCCTTCCGCCTTGTAGGCATAAACGCTGTCCGTCACGCTGCCCTCGTCGGGCGCTTCATAGGACGCCATTACCTGCTCGCCGCCGGAATAGACGGAAGCGGTGACGGAGCGCCCGTTCGAGACGGATTCGAACGCGACGATCGGAGCGCCGGTGCCGTAATCGACGTTGTCCTCGCCGATCGCTTCGCGAATCGCCCCGAGCGGGGACAAGCCGGCGTCCGGAAGCGAAGGAGTGGACGACACGGAATAAGTCGCCTTGAACCGGGTGTCGGCCAGAAGCCCCGTCACCGCGACCTTGTCGGACTTGTCCAGCGGCAGCACTCCGTCGTCGTTCTTGAGCAGCACGATGCTCTCGCGCGAGGCATCTAGGGCAATGCTCTGGCTGTCGCTCAAAGAATAATTTCGAGGAGAACGATCCTTCGCCAGTTCCGAGAAAGGATAGCTGACCGGCGAGCCGTCGTCGTTCTTCTCGTTGAAGTAGCCCGTCCGCACCCACATCTCGATCTGGCCGCGAACGTTGTCCTCCAGCTCCTTGCGCGTGACTCCGTATGCGCCCTTCGTCACTGCGCTTACGATGTCGGCTTGAGTGGACCCGAACGTGTTCGCGTGATTGCCGCTAAGCAGCAGCAGGGCGGCTTTGCCTTCCGCGTCCGTGTAATTCTGATACCCGTTGTTGAAGCCGCCGGTCATGTTGCTGTCCGCGCCGACAAAGTCGCCTACCGACATCATGTTGTACGGATTCGCATTTGTGGCCCGAATGATATTCGGCGAGATATGGTTCGGAATGCCGTTCGTCCGCCCGTAGGTCGTCATCAGGCTCTGAACGGTTCCGGCTTGAAGCGGATACAGGAAGCTTTTCAACTGATACTCGTTAAGAGCCCGGGCGCTCGCGTCGAACTGCCCGCTCTGGCGGAACCATTGGGCCAAATAATTCGTGTAATGCTTCGTGCCGAGCTGCGCCTTCAGCCAGAAGCCGTCCTCGTTGCCCGCCTCGCCGTAGCCCGTAATTCCTTTTGCCATCTCGTTCACGAGCGTGCCGGCCAGAACCGGATCCTCCCCGTAGCCCTCCTCGTACCTTCCGCTGAGCGGATTGGTCCGCATGTCGGATACCGCCGAGTACATCAGCGTGTTCGGATCGGACAGGTTCACCTCGCCCCGGCGCTCGTTGCCGATCACCGTGCCGACTTCGTTCACCAGCTCCTTGTTCCAGCTCTGCCCCAGGGCAAGCATCGAAGGCATGTCGGTGCTGACGCCCATGACGCGGTCGACGCCGCCCGCCGCGGTACCCGGAAGCGTGTAGCCGGCCGCGATCTTCCGCGGGCTTCCCGCGCTTTTCTGATCCGCGTAGTAAGCCAGATCCTCGATGCTCATGTCGGACAGGATCAAATCGACGAACGCGTCCAGATGACCGGCCACTCCGTCGAAAATCGGCATGCCGGAGGCGTCTCTCCGGAATTCCACCGCCGAATCCCCGGCCGCCTTCGCCGCTTGCGGCAGCGCCGCCCAGACCATCGAGCTCATAAGGGCCAGGACCAAGCCGACCGCCGTCATCCTCTTCAGAAGGCTGTCTCTACTCATTGCTCTCATACCGTGACTCCTTTTCCCCTGAATTTGTTGAATCGCTTACATTGGCTGTCAAACCCAATTGTAATCGCTTACCTAATCGGGGATAAGCCACGCTTTTTTCGGCTTTGATCCGGATTTTTTGGATATCCTTCTTTGTTCTGCCGACCGTTCGGCGGCTTCCAGCCGTCCTAAACGGGTTTAACGGAACTGAGAGACTGTATTTAGCTTCCAAATCCAACTTTAGTAATTTAACGGAACTGAGAGCCGCTATTTACAAGGAAATGATGGAAACGGAGTCGTTTTGACTGAAATAAGGGCTCCTGCTTCCGTTAGAATCGAAAATGACTGATTTGAACTCGAATAGAGGCTCTCAGTTCCGTTAGGGCAGGTGGTTGCCTTGAAAAAAGGAAAAACGCCCGGCTAACGGAAGCCGGACGTTCTCGGTTATGCGGTTGAGTTCGGTTAATCGGGCGAAAAAAGGGCATTCGTACGTGGAGCTAATCCGCTGCAACCTCCACGCCGTTCGGCACCGTATACTCCGTCCGGACGCTGCCGTCCGGGGCGCGCTCGTGGCGAACGCGGATGATCCCGCGCGGCGTCGGATACGTGCCCTCCGCCCACTCCAGATCGCCGAGCCGCGGGCGAATCCGCACCTTGCGGAAGCCCGGCTCCGCGGGCGTAATGCCGAGCACGTATTCCGACAGCCATGCCGTCGGACCGGAAGCCCAGCCGTGGCACAGGCTGTGCCGGTAGCCTTGATAGCAGTAGCCGCCGTAGGTGCCGTGCACGTCGATTTTGCCGGGCGGCGTCAGCTCGTCGATGCGCGCCGCGTTCTCCATCCAGGCGATGTCGAAGTCCTCCCAGAACGTCGTGGCCCCAAGCTCCAGCATGCCGCCCCAGTACGAGCGGATGCTGTCGAGGCTGCCGGCGATGTCGCCCGCTTCGGCGCGGGCGCGGAGCATGTAGTAGCCGTAGAACGTGGAGTAGCCGCCGGGAGCGTTCGGCGCGATAACCTCGCGGTTCGCGGCGGCCGCGTCCATCAGCCCGGCGAGAGCTTGCAGGGCGGCCGCCTGCTTGCTGTTCGCATGATGCGGCACGCGCTCGCGCAGCCTACGCTCCAGCGATTCGCAGAGCGTGACGCTCTCTTCTTCGCCGAGCAAACGGCATAGGCGCGCCCCGGCCTGCATCGCGAGAACGAACAGCGCGTGAACGCCGGCGTTTACGCCCTCCGGATTGGACGAAGCCGGCCAATCCAGGAACGGGCGGAACACATGGATCGTTCCGTCCGCCTCTACCTTGCCCGCGAGCTCGCTCAGCAGTCCGGCGATATACTCTCTTTGTTGTTCGAGATAAGCGAGATTGCCATGCTGCATATACCAATCGTGCTGGACGAGCAGCCACCAGATCGAGTAGGTCGGCATGTCCATGAACATCGGCAGCGGAGAACGGTCCCTCTTGAAGTCCATGCTCCGAGGAACGACCTCCTGCTCGCCGAACACGGCGCAGATCGTCGCGACCTCGGGATGCATGTCGCCGGTCCACACCATCCGGTCTCTCTTGATCCCGTCCCACAGGTATTCCTGCATATTCAGGTGAACCGTGTACGCTCCGGTTTCCCAGATGCGATCCAGCAGAGGATCGCTGCAGCGGAAGCTGCCCTTGTACTCGATGTCCCGGTACACGAACGCGGCCTGAACGCTCTGCAGCTCCAGCTCGCCTTCGTCGAGCAGATCGAGCCGCGCGAAGCGGAAGCCGGTAGCGCCGAACTCGGCTCCCCCGAGCAGGCTGACGTCCACGATGCTGTCGCGGGCCGCATGGTGATTGGTTGCGTTCGCTGGTCCTCCGAGCTCGCTCATCGCCTCCATGGCGGATTCGCCGAGCCGGACGCGAACCCGCGCGGTCCGCGAAGGGAACCCTCGGCCTTCGACGACCGCGATCCGGATCCCGCCGTGCAGTTCCGTTCCGAAGTCCAGCAGAACTCCGGGCGCCTCCCCTTTATGGCGAAGGATGCAGGCGTTCAGCGCCTCCTTCGTGACCTGACCGCCATTAGCCGTCAGCAATCCCTCCGGATTCACCACCTCGGAGGCGGCGCCGGAGCCCGAAGTCCATACAATACGCGTCGGCTCCACATAGGCTCGGGTGCGAGGGTCGATCGCGAGCCCTCTATCCTTCCATTTTCGCATGCTCATTCGGTTTCACCTCCAAGTTTGCTTAGAGCCCGAAAAACTCCTCAAGCCGGAGAGCCAGCTCGTCGTCCGACAGCGGGTTGCGATGCGTGTTCTCGAGGTAAATGTATTTCTCCGTGACCGGCATGAGGAATTCCTTATACCAGAGGAAAAAGTCCGGACTGTCGCCGTGCAAACGAAGCCACCGGCGGAGCGTGTCCACGTTCTCCACGGTGCTCCGGATATTCGTCAGCCAGTCCGCTTGATAGAAACGGTTCCATTTTCCGCGTTCGGAATCCCGTAGGATCTCAAGCCCTCTTCGATAGCTTCGCATCGATTTCGAAGCGAGGACGAACGCCTGGGGATAACGCTTCTCCGCATACTCCCCGTAAGAACGGCACAGCCAATAGAACCCTTCGCAGCCGGACAAATGCAGAGCGCCGTGGAACCGCAGCTGGTCCAGCGCCCTGCGATGGTCGTTCGGGCCTAGCTTCGCCAGCGCCTCGTCGCACCGCTCGAGCCAGGCTTCCCAGCCCTTCATGCCAGGCTCAAGAAGCCTCTCGAACCCCTTCACCTGCTTGCCGAACGCAGCGTCTCCGACCGCCCAGAACAACCGGGAATCGGGCTCGGCCCCTTGCCCCGTCAGCCAATGCCCGATGATCTGCCTCGCTGGATGGTGATAATACTCGTCCCCGGCCCGATCGTCCGCGTTCGGCCCGTACGGAATCGCCGCTTCGGAATACGTGCGGTACAGCTCCTCCAGCTCCTCGTGACCGTCCCGATAATAGCTTCGGACGAATCGCCGCAGATGCTCGCCGGCATCGGCTTCGCCCTCGTTCCAGAGCTCCCGGACGAGATCCAGCGCGTACACGTGGGGCCGGATGTTGCCGCCGTTCACGAGCAGATACTCGTCGGCTCCGGACGCGAACGCCGCTTCCAGCTCTTCCTTGATAAATTCGGCCGAGCCCGGGAACGCCGTTAGATGATTGGAGGCCTGAAGGTCATGGAACGTCACGTGATAATAAACGCCATGCTTGCCTCCTTCGTCCTTCGCAGGCAAGGCCGGTACGCGATAGTTCTGGTTGCCGTGCCGGCGGGACACCATTTTGCCGTAGCCGTTGTCGGCCCACACCTTGATGACGTCATCCGGCAAGTCGACGTAGCCGCCTTTATACAATTCGGAGATCTCGCCGTAAAGAGCCGCGCAGAAGACCGGATTCTCTATCTCCCGGGAGATCATGTCGTACTGTTTCCGGATGACCTTGCCGATCATGGCCCCGCGCTTCTCCGGCGTATCGAAGGAAGGATCGTCGATCCAGAACGGCTTGTCTCCTTGGCCGCGGAACGAGAGCACCCAGACGACCTTCTTGTCCTTCTGTTCCTCGATCGCTTCCCGCCACAGCTTCTCGAACAGCTCCGGCTCCCGTTGGTAGCTCGGGGATTTGCCCGGATAAGCGCGCAGGAACATCTCGGCGCCTAGCGGCTCGGCGTGATGATGCGTGACCCACAGGCCCATCTCCGCGGCCAGCTTATAATGGATCCCGTCCCTGGGCAGATCCGTGCCGGGAATGACCATGTTGCCTCCGCAGCGCAGCAGCGCTTCGAAGACGGGCTCCCACACCTCCCGGCTGGGCGGGTAGGGATCCTTCCAGCCGATGAGGCATACTTCGTCGTTCACGAACCAGCCGCGGTACCGAACCTTCGGCTTGGGCGAGTCGAAATCTTCGCCATCGAGAACAACTTCATCGCGACGAACGATCTCCTGGTCCGCCCAGAACCAGAAAGGCTGGATGCCGAGAAAACGCCGGCTGAATTCCAGAATGCCGTAGACGAGGCCCAGCTCGTCACGGCCGATGATGTTCACGTCCGCGCCGCATTCGTCCTCGCTAGAACGGAACCGGAACCCATACGCCTCGGGACGCCTCGGGATGCCGTCGCTCTCCTCCGCCCAACGAATCGCCAGCTCCGCGGCTTTGCTTTTCCTTCCGATAATCGCCAGCTCCGCCGCTTTGCTTTGCTCCCCGCCGATCTCCTGCCCTGCATCCCTCGCCGTGCCCTCGGCAATCTCGGGTTCCGCACCCAGAACGGCCTCGAAGTCTCTTGCCAGCATTCGGAGAGCATGCCGAACCGGGGAAGGCAACCCCTTTGGAACATCCATTCGAACTCTCCCCGACAGCCTCAGTTGCTCGTTTGCTCGATGCGCCATTTTCCTAGCTCCTTTTAACGAATGCTATCTTTCTAATCCTATTAACCAACCGCTTATTAAGATCGAGAACGCACCCAGTACCCCACTTTGGCCAGAAGCCCCGCATTCCCGCCAAAGTGGTGCACCCAGTACCCCACTTTGGCCAGAAACTCCGCAATCCCGCCGATGTGGTGCACCCAGTACCCCACTTTGGCCCGCTGCCCCGCAATCCCGTCGATGTGGTGCACCCAGTACCCCACTTTGGCCCGCTGCCCCGCAATCCCGTCGATGTGGTGCACCCAGTACCCTACTTTGGCCCGCTTCCCCGCGTTCCCGTCGATGTGGTGCACCCAGTACCCCACTTCCTAGGCCATAGAGCTACTAGTTGCCGGTTCCAGGCAATATACGGTTGCCCGTAATCGTCAAGGCCCTCACCCCGCATCGGAACCCGCGCTCTTCAGTTGTTCCTCCCGGTACTGGCCGGGGGACAAGCCGACCATTCTCTTGAACACCCGGATAAACGAAGTCGAGTTGGAGTACCCCAGCAGGTCCGAAATCTCCTGCACCGTTACGTCCGAATCCCGGAGCAGACGCTTGGCGTAGTCGATCCGCAGCCCGATCAGGAAGTCGCTGAAGTTCTCTCCGATACTCTCTTTGAACAGCTGGCTTAAGTATTTCGGGTTGATCTGGAACCGGTCGCTGAGCAGGGTCAGGGAGAGGTTCGGATCCATGAAGTGTTCCGCGACGTAATCGCGAATCTCCCGCATCAAGGCGTTATAGCGGCGATTCTGCGACAGCTCGGCGATCTGCTCCGAGAGCAGTCCCAAAGCGTGCGCGAATTCCGCCTCAAGCTGCTTTAGCGTGTCCGAACTTTCCATAGCGGCCAGCAGGGCAGGCTTGGCGTCCCGGCTCCAGCTCTTGATCGCTTCGGGCAGAGCGCCTTCCAATTCATACTCCAAGTGGAAAACGAAATAATGCAGAAGCCGATCGACATCGTCTTTGCGCAGCCGCTTCGCCGCGATCTCTCCGAACAGCCGCTTCAGCTCGCCCGCCCACTCGTTCTCCGACAAGCGAAGCTGGCGTACGACGGTCCGGATGATCTCCAGGTAGGCGAACCATTCGCCGTCCGGCTTCCCCTTCACTTCCACCGCGTCGATGATCTGGTTGAGGCCGAGCGTCACCTTGCGGCTGACCGCCGCCTCCGCTTCCTCGTACGAGCGCCCGATGGAAGCCTCGTCCCCGGCAGCCGTTCCGATTCCGATCGTGACGGTGAAGTCGAGGTGGCCCTCTACCCAAGAGCGGACCTGCTCGCAGAGCTGCAGCATCCGATGCTCCAAGGCTCCGCCGTCCTCCGAGATGAGAAGAATGACGAATTGGTTCTTGGAGACCCACTCGGAGACGATCTTGAGGCCGTGCTGCTCGGCGGTCTCGATCGTCACGCTGCTGACGATAAACTTGAACAGGGATTGGTCGTTCGGATTGTATTTAAGGCCGAATTGAACATAGTGGTCGAGCTCCAGAACGGCGACGATAAAATGGCCGTCCGACAGCCCGAAGTGCTGCCGTTCCTCCTCCCAGGCGGCCTTGTCGCCTTCGTACTCGCCCTTCAGCAGGAGCTGGAGGAATTGCTGCCTCCGAATGACCAGATGCTCCTGCTGCTGCTCTTGAAAGGCCATGTTGTTCGTAATCAACCGTTCGATCGCCTGATCGATGAACGCGAATTCCGTCTCGTCGGCCTTCCGATCGGTCCCCTTGACCGCGGAAGAGAACCGCTCGATGCGGTTCATGATCGATTCGATCGGCTTATAGCTTCTCCGGGCGACGTAGAAGGTCGAACCGATGGCGAATACGATCGAGCCGATTCCCAGCCAAACCCAGACCGTGCTCCCGTGAAAAAGGAATTCGAGCAATTGCCCGCCTTTGATGCTGATTCGATAGGTCCATCCCGTATAGTCCGAGACGATATCCGCTCCGAGCTTGGACTTCGGCGCTTCCGGCTTGCCCTCCCCGTCCATGGAGAGGCCTTGGGCATCGTACAGCTTCGCTTCCGTAATCTTCGGGTCGATCATTTGATTCACGAACGAGTTCAAAGAAGCTACCTTCACGTTAATAATCAAGTACCCCAGGCTTCCCGAGTTGCGCGGAACCCGGAAGCCGAGGGTCGTGACCAGGCTCGAAGCCGTTCGCTTGCCTAAATATTCGTTCTCCTTAAGGCGCGGAGACGACCAAACTCCCGGATACGCGCGCTCCAGGGATTCGAGAATATAGTCTCGGTCCGGGAATTGGCCGAGCGGACGCAAAGCGCTCTGGTCGAGCACCCGGTCGTCTTTGGCGCGGTACAGGTAGACGGAATCGATCAAGCCGTACCGGACCATAAGGCCGCTTAACAGGTTGGACACTTGGTAATCCAGCAGCCGATCCGACGGTTCATCCAGAAACTTCTGCAGCGTGCCGCCCGGCTCGATGATTTCCTGCGCGTCGAAGGAGATGTTCTTGAGCGAGCTGTCCACCATATTGGCGACGTATTCGGCCGTCAGGCGGTTCGCCTGGATCGCGTTGCGGACGTAAAGCTGGTTCATGACGGAGAAAAAAATAAAAATCAGCACGCTGACCGTGATAAACAGGATGGGGAGATAAGAGAACAGCATCCTTCGAATATAGTGGTTGTTGCCTTTCATCCGCCCCATCCCCCGTTTCAAGATAAGAGGGACAAACCCCATGCCCGGCTGTGGGGTTTGTCCTTCCGATTGCTTACTTCTTCATGTCCAGATAAGCGGCCCTTCTCTCGTCGATAATGGCCTGCCCGCCCAGCTTCAGGTATTCCTGAACGCCGGCGTCGAACGTGTCGCTGAATTTATCCGGCTTCGCCAGGATGCTCTTCACGACGATCTCGACCACCTTGCTCTTGAGCGTCGTGCCGTATTTGATCTCGGCCTCGATCGGGCGGTCGAAGCGCGGCAGCGTGTAGCCGTCCTTCAGCGCGTTGACGATCGTCTGCTTCGCGAGCTCCGAGTAGCCCGGGAACTGGAAGCCTGTCGCTTCGATATTCTTCTCCTCGGAGCCGAAGTCCTTGCCGTTGGAGATAATCGCGATATCGCTGTTGTTGTAGAACGTCTTCTTCGCCTCGTCGGTCGTGATCGCCTTCGGGTAGCCGTTCTCGAGCGTGTAGTGCTCGCCCTCGTTGCCGTTCTGGAGCTTGAACAGAACGTCCGGCTGGGACATCCAATCCAGGTACTTGATCGCTTCCGCCGCGTGCTTGCTCGTCTTCGGAATCATGATATGGGCGCCGATCGGGTCGTAGATCGCCTTAGGCGTCTTGCCCTCCGCGTCCGTGAACGGGTCCATCGCGACGTACTCGGCCCCGGGAACGTTCTTCTTCAGCGTATCGAACACGGCGCCCGGAGCCATCAGGTTCTGGTGAGCGGCCAGCGCGGTGAAGGCGCCGACATAGCCGTTCGCCACGTCGCTCTCGAATTGCTTGCCGTCTTTATCCAGCGCGAAGTCGGAATTGATGAGGCCCTCCGCATTCATCTTGTTAAGGAACTGCAAGCCTTCTTTGTAGCCCGGCTTCATGATCTCCGGGATATTGCTCGAGGACGACAGCGCGTAGAAGTCTTCCTCCGACTGCGGCTCGTTGAACGAATTGATGAGGAGACCGGGGCTCGTGATCGTCGTGCCGTCCCATGCGCTGAAGTCGTAAGGAATCGCCTTGCCGCCGGTTTGTCCGGGATCCTTCTCTTTAAACGCTTTCATAGCGTTGTAGAACTCCTCCGTCGTCGTCGGTACGGGCAAGCCGAGCTTATCCAACCAGTCCTTGCGAATATAGGAGGACTGAGTGAACTGAAGCGTCCGCTTGGCCGGAATGGTGAATTGCGTTCCGTTGAATACGCCGTAGGACAGAACCTCGTCTCCGAGGAACTTCTTCAGGTTCGGGCCGTACTGGTCGATCAGCGCGCCGACGTCGGTCAAGCCGCCGTCTTTGACGTAGTTATAGATCGTGTTCATATCGTACGTGAAGACGATATCCGGAGCGTCTCCGGTCGCCATGAGCACGTTGAGCTTGTCGACTTCCTGATTCCGGGGAACCGGGACGAATTCCATCTTGATATTGTTCGGGTCGCCGAAGTTCTTCTGGATCCATTGCGTCCAGTAGTTGTCGGTGACCGGCCCGGCCCCAGCGGGGGCGTTGCCCCGATCGAACACTTCCACTCTTAGGGTAACGGGATCGACTTTCGGCGCCGAGCCGCTCGTTTTGCTTCCCGAGGATGCCGAAGCGGAAGCCGACGACTCGGAACCGCTTTCATTTGAATTCCCGGAGCAGCCCGTCAGCACGCTCATCAGCAGAGCCGCGGCAGTCGATGCAACAAGCCATTTCTTTTGCTTTGCTTGCATTTTTTTTACTCCCCTTTACGAATATTTTAGGCCAAACCGCTATGTTTTTCACCTCTTAAAAAACAGAGGGAATAACCAAAAAACAGACTTTCCCCAGCGGGTCCCGCTTATGGAGACCGGGTATCCAAACTATACGGGGAGGCCCGCCGGCGGAACAATAGTCACTTTTCCAAGCATGAACCGAATTCCGAATCCCTTGATGCGACAGGGCTCTGCGGCCTCAAATAGAAGCAGCGCCCGTCCACCGGGGACGAGCGCTAACGTCTTCGGACTCGACTTCGCGGGAGCGGCCGCAGCCTTTCCCGAGGAGCCAATCTGAATTCGGTATGTCTCTTGAAATCGGTCAGCCTTGCGCTGCAAACCATGCGTATTTCCGGCTTGAATGGGTTAAACTAAAAAATGTCGAACAATATTGATTGTTCGACATTTTTAGGTCCTTTTTTCCTATTGATAAGCATTATAGCCTAGATTTGGTATCAAGACAATGCTTGATCCAATAGATGCCGCATGCTTTCCGCCACGAAATCCGGAGCGTTCTTCTTCATCAGCTCCACGGTGTGCAAGTACCTCTGGGTCGTGTTGATCTGAGTATGTCCGAGCGTATGCTGAACCTGCTGGAGCGAAGCCCCGTGCAGCAAAGCCATCGTCGCGTTGGTATGCCGAAGCCAGTGGGGAGTCACCTTCTTCCCGATCCCGCATTCCCGGCAAGCTCTTACGATGATTCTCTCTACCTGCCGGCTCGAGATAGGGAAGACGCGATGCGACTCTTCGGCCTTCAGGCCGCGATGCTTAAGCTTCTCGCGTATGGCCGGATCGTTGAGCAGCTTCCAGAGCGCCTCGGGAACCTTAACCTGGCGGCTCTTCCCCCCTTTGCCGTTGACGATGCTCAGCCATACGGCGCTCTCCGATGGATCCGTCATGAAGTCCCCCCATTTTATCTGCGTCAATTCGGACACCCTCAACCCCAGAATGGCCATATTCAAAGCCATCAACCATTCCCTCGCGCCTTTCCCGCGAAGATGCTCAAGCAGCCGCGTCAGTTCCCCTTGCGTCAGATAGTGATGCCCGCTCGTCACTTGAACCCGCGGCAATCGGACCCGCGAAGCCGGATTGTGCGCGAATAATCCGATATTGGCGTCGCTCCCCCACTTGAAGAAGGAACGGAGCGGCGCGATCAGGCTTGCGATCGCCGAAGGAGACAACGGCTTGCGGGTCTCGTTTCCGCTGAGCAAGGATGTCTTGAACCGTTCCATATCGTGCCAGGTCACTTCTTTGAACGGTTTGGATCCTATGAATAACCTGAACTCCAACAAGGCTCTTCTGTAATTCCTTACGGTATTCGGCCTGTGATAGCCGCCAAGAAAGATTTGAATCATCTGTTCGTCAGTCAACTCAAGCCGTTCCCCCACGGCCCGAACCGCTTCGGTCTCCGCGTGCACGATGCCAGCCCCCTTTCTGATTCGAACAATCAATATTGTTCGACA
>Ga0065721_10050337_pt1 | contig 21053 bp, 17 predicted proteins | sample Mesricmetagenome_FD_59108 | JGI IMG/M metagenome (GOLD analysis project Ga0065721, IMG submission 59108) | Mesophilic microbial community from rice straw/compost enrichment Sample: eDNA_1 v2 (version 2) | ecosystem: Engineered > Solid waste > Grass > Composting > Bioreactor | place: USA: Davis... | reverse complement strand
CGCCCTTCCGACGGGCGCGCAGACGAGCCACGAAGCCGCCGAACCGCTGCTTGAAGAAGGTCTGCCCGGTCAGGTCGCGGACGATCTTCCGTCGCAGCGAGACCGCGGTGATCGGAAAGGGCGCCGACAGCACCAGGTCGGGGTCTTCGCTTTGCTGGGCGAACCTGTGATGGCCGAGGTGATAGGGCCGATAGCGCGCAAGCCCACCGCTGGTCAGCCACTCGCCCATCCAGTCGTTGAGCTTGAGGTTCTTGTGTAGCGCTCCGTGAGCGGCGTCGTGCATCAGGATCGCCAGTCCCAGCTGGCGCGCGCCGATGATCATGATCGCCAGCGGCAGGGTCAGGGGCCAGATCACCGCCATGGCGCCGGCGGCGATGATGACCGCCCAGGCATGGGCGATCAGCGCCGGTCCCTTCCAGGCCGAGCGGCGCGCCAGCGGCGCCCATTCCTCGGCGGTGAAGAAGTCCTTGGGATCGAGGCGGGCGGCTGCGGCCATCACGCGCTCCTGTTGGTTTGAAGAAGAGCCAGCATCTCCTCGACCTCTTCCTCGCTGCTGGCGCCGGTCGCGCCCTCTCGAAGGGCGATGCCCAGGGCGAGCGTCCAGAAGCGCCGGGCTGTGGTGGCGGTATCCTCGCCGCCGGTCCAGCCGCGCTTGGCGCGGGTTTCGGCATAGGCGCGGTCGCCTTGGGAATGCAGGCGATCGAAAGTTCGCTCGATCAAAGGCGCCAGATCCTGCCGGCGACGGGTGAGCGACAGAGCCTCGACGAAGAGCGTCAGGCCGGGCGAGCCGATCACCGTCTCGACCAGCCGCCGATTGTAGGCCGAGCCGGACGGCGCGCGGCCTGCTGCGTCCTCCGCCTGCTTGGCGACGTAGAGCACTTCCCGGCAGGCGGCCTCGACGAAGAGCGCCTCCTTGGTGCGGAAGTAGTAGGTGATCTGGCTTGGGAACGCGCCGGCGGCCGCGGCGATGTCGGCCACCGAAACGCCGGCCAGACCCTGCGTCTTGAAGAGTTCGACGGCCGCATCCAGCAGACGCGAGCGCATCCGCTTTCCGGGTTCTCGCACGCCCCGCGGTTCGGCCAAGGATCGCACGTTCGACATGGCTTATTTGTACGCCATACAAACTTGCGGATCAAGACCCTTCAGGCGTTCCGCGCCATCAGCCCTCCGTCCACAGGGATCACCGCGCCGGTGATGTAGGAGGCGGCGGGCAGGCAGAGGCTCAGTGTCATGTGCGCCACTTCCTCCGGTTGCCCGTAGCGGAGCAGGGCGGTGCGGCGCTTGGCGAAGATCTGCTTGTGCTCGTCCGGCACCGCGGCCGTCATGGCCGTGGCGATCGGACCTGGGCAGATGCAATTGACCGTGATGCCCTCGCGGCCCAGCTCCACCGCAAGCGCGCGCGTCAGGCCGGTCACACCCGCCTTGGCCGCGCAATAGGGGCTGTCCTGCGCGGTTGCGCCCAGGGCCTCGGTGGAGGCGATGTTCACGATCCGCGCGGCTTGAGACGCGCGTAGGAAGGGCAGCGCCGCGCGGATCACCCGGTGATGTGCGCTGAGCAGGATCGCGAGCGATCGGTCCCACACGTCCTCATAGTTCTCGCTGTCTATGGGCGAGAAGGCCGATATGCCGGCGTTGTTGACGACGATGTCGAGCCCGCTGAAGGCCTCGCCGATCTGCCGCGTGACCGTGGCGATCTCATCGGCGCTCGAGACGTCCATCTTCCATGCCCGGGCGGAGAAGCCCGCGGCCGCCAGCGGCTCGGCGACCGCAGCAGCCGGCGCAAGAAGGTGGTCGGTCACCGCCACCAGGGCGCCTTCCCGGGCGAAGAGTTCGGCCGTGGCGCGGCCCATGCCCGATCCGGCGCCCGTCACCAGCACCTTCGAACCTTTCACGGAGCGACTGAGCGCGGTCATAGGCTGAGCCCTCCGTCCACGATCAGGGTCTGGCCGATCACGTAGGAGGCGAGGGGCGATGCGAGGAAAAGCGCAGCGCCCGCCATGTCGGCCGGCTCCCCCATCCGGCCGGCGGGGATGCGCGAAAGCGCGCCGCGCAGACGATCCGGATGTTCGGTGGTGACCTTGGTCAGCTTGGTGTCCACCAGCCCCGGCGCCAGGCCGTTCACCCTGACGCCTTCCCGCGCCCAAGCCTGACCGAGGGTCTTGGTGAGGCTGACGGCGCCGGCCTTCGACGCGGCGTAGGCCGGATTGCCGAGATTCGCCTGGAAGCCGGAAACCGAGCTTACGATGATGATCGAGCCGCGCGCCTCCGCGAGCATTTCGCGGAACTTCATGGCGCAGGTCATCAGGCTGTCGAGATTGACCGCCATGACGTGATCCCAGCCTTCCCGCTGGAACTCCCCGCGCTTGTAGACGACCGTTCCCTGGCAGAGCACCAGTACGTCGAGCCGCTTGAACGGTGGGACGTGCGCCTCGATCTCATCGCGCTGCGCCACGTCGACCTTGGCGTAGTGAAGGCCCGTGAGGTCGGAACCCTCGATCCCGTCATAAGCGGCGGCATCGGGCCGTGTGCCCCACACGTGGGTTTCGGCGCCGCGCTCTCGGAAACCGTGGGCCACGCCATTGCCGATGCCGCTCGACCCGCCCACGACCAGCACCGTCTTGCCGGTGAAATCCAGCTCTCCCAAGGCTTCCTCCCTCTGGTTTTTGGGGCAGTCTTGGGTGGCCGGACGCACCCGGCAAGCCTCACGCCGCGTCAGCCTTGACGCGCACGTAAGCTGGTAGGAGGGTTTCAGGGTGACGGGCGCGTAATGACGCCCCACGGGAGGTACAGATGCTACAAAAGCTTCGCCGTCCGGCGACCACCTTCACCATCACCCAGCTCTGCCGAGAGTTCTCCACCACCCCCCGCGCGCTGCGCTATTACGAGGAGCAGGGACTGCTCTCGCCGACCCGTGACGGGCAGGCGCGGGTCTACTCCTACCGCGACCGCGCGCGCCTAGTGCTGATCCTTCGCGGCAAGCGCGTCGGGCTCTCGCTCGCCGAGATCCGGGACATCTTCGAACTCTACGACCGCGGTGACGGACTGGTGGCCCAGAACACCCACGCCCTGCGCAAATACCAGGAACGCATCGCCGCCTTCGAACGCCAGCGCCAGGAGATCGACGCCGCGATCGAAGAACTGCACGCCGCAAGCGCCCGCCTGGAGGCGCAGTTGGCCACGGCCGCCGGCCACGCCGCCTACGCCTGACCTGCGAGGGCTCGGTCAGAAGCTCGCGACCGGGCCCTTCCACATGCCGGCCACCAGCGCGAAGAACAGCAGCAGCCCGGCGAAGCTGTTCGACCTGAAGAGCGTCAGGGCCAGTGGGCCGTTCTCGATATCGACACGCGCGGCCTGGCGCGACAGGTGCATGCCATAGAGCGCTGCGAGCGGCAGGAAGAGCGGGCCAAGGCCGCCCGCCCAAGCGGCCGCCAGGGCGAAGGCGAAGGCCGCCACGTAAAAGCCAAGCACGCCCTTCTGCACCCCGGCGCCCAGTCGCCGCGTCGAAGACTTGACCCCCGCCAGCGCGTCGTCCTCCAGATCCTGGATCGCGTAGATGGTGTCGTAGCCGAGGGTCCAGAATATGCCTCCGGCATAGAGAAGGATCGCCGCCCAGGACATCGTGCCGGTCGCGGCGGCGAAGCCGAGCAGAGCCCCCCAATTGAAGGTGAGCCCCAGCCAGGCCTGCGGCCACCAGGTGATGCGCTTCATGAACGGATAGGCCGCCACCAGCGCCAGTGAAGCGACGCCGAGCACGATCGCCAGGATCGGCATGGTGAGCAGGATCGCCAGCGAGGCGAGGCTGCAGGCGACGATGTAGGCCCAGGCCTGCTTCACGCTGATCTGGCCGGAGGCGACCGGCCGCATCGCGGTGCGGGCGACCTTCGCGTCGATGTCCCGGTCGACGATGTCGTTGAACGCGCAACCGGCCGCACGCATCAGGGCGGCGCCGACGAAGATCTTGGCCAGCAGCAGAAGGTCGGGGAACAGCCCCTCCATCGCCCCGGCCAGGGCCACGCCCTGCCAGCCGGGCAGCATGAGCAGCCAGATGCCCGCAGGCCGGTCGAAGCGGCCGAGCTTGAGCCAGGGCTGCAGCGCGGCGGGCGCATGGCGATCGACCCAGTTGGCGGGCGCGGCGTCGGGGAGCTGAGCGGACATGGATGGGCCTTTACCTCGCCTGTGCTCTTGCGGCCACTCCTGGCCTGCAACTTGGCGGTGCAGGTGAAATAACGCCGGTCAGCCTGGTTGACAGGGCCGGATCGGGCGCGCAGGGTGCCGCTCGTCGTCGTCCGGCCCGCAACCATCTGAGAGGGAGGTGATCAACGTGTCAGCACTGAATCATCGTCCACAGATGCCGCTTGCCGCCGTGATCGCCTACGCTGGAAGGTTCCGCGACTAAGTCGCAGCCGGCCCCAGCGGGCCGATCTCCCGTCACATCGCCAGTGTCTCCGCGCGGGTTTCCGCGCGCGTCTGGCCGTCCCCGATATCGAGGATTCCGCATCGCCTGAGCGCGGAGTCCGTCCGTTCCGAAAGACGACGACATGACCAAAGCCAAGACCTCGACGCGCCGCATCCACGTCGCTTGCAGCCGCCCATCCGAGGCCCGCCGCAGCGCCGCTCGTCTTGGCCGATGCGGCCGACCTTCTCCTTCCGAGGCCCGGCGACCCGCCTAGGGGCGCGGCTGAGGCGCCGGGGTTCGTGCTCCCCCACGAGCCCCGGCGCCGACCTCGGCATCCGTTCAACCCGACCTTCGGGTCGGCAGCTTTGTGAAGACACCCATGTCAGAACCTCACGATGAGGACGAAAAAAACCGCTCCCGAAGCCTCTCGAACCTGCAGGTGCTCGGCTTCATGGCCGGCCACTGGTTGCGCGAGCCGGGCCGCTTCTCGGCGATCATCGGTTTCGGGCTGGTGGCGACCGCCTGCGACCTCTCTATTCCTTGGGCGACCCGCGGCCTGATCGATGCGGTCTCGAATCCGGAGCGGGTGACGACCACCGCCTGGGCCGCCTGGGCGGCGCTCTCGGGGCTTTACCTCGCCTTCTATATGAGCCGGACCAGCATGTTCCGGGTCATGAACGGCTTCTACGCGCGGATCATGTCGCGGATGGTCAAGGAGGGCTTCGCCCGGGTCCAGGCCTATTCCGCCGACTGGCACGCGTCGAACTTCGCGGGCGCAACGGTCCGTCGCGTCAGCCGCGCCATGTGGGGCTATGACAGCGCGTCCGACGCCCTGCTCGGCATGCTGCTCCCGACGGTGCTCGTGCTGGGCGGCCTGGCGATCTCGCTCGGACTGCGCTGGCCGCTGGCCGGCCTTTTCGTTGCGGTGATCATCGTCGCCTTCGCAGCCTATAACGTCCTGATGTCGGTGCGTTTCGTTCGCCCGGCGAACCTGCGCTCGACGGCCCTGGATTCGGAGATCGGCGCGGCCCTGGCCGACGCCATCGGCGCGAACCCCACGGTCAAGAGCTTCGGCGCCGAAGCGCGCGAAGAAGCCCGCTTCGGCCAGACCGCGGACGCCTGGCGCTGGGCGGTGAACAAGACCTGGGACCGCTTCAACGTGGTCGGCCTGGGGCAGAACCTCCTGCTGATCATCTTGCAGGCCGGTCTCACCGGCTTCCTGGTCCACGCCTGGGCGCAAGGAACCGCCACGCCTGGAGACGTCGCTTTCGCGATCACCTCCTTCATCGTGATGGCCGGTTACATGCGGAACTTCAGCGAGATCACCCAGATGCTCCAGAAGGGCCTGGACGACATGCTGGACGTGGCGACCTACATGCGCACCGAGCCCCAGCTCAAGGACGCCAAGGACGCAGGGCCCTTCCGCGGCGATCTCGGCGAGATCGTCTTCGACCGCGTGACCTTCGGCTACGCCAACCAGCCGCGGCCGCTCTACGAGAACTTCAGCCTAGTGGTGGCGCCTGGCGAGCGGATCGCCCTGGTCGGCGCCACGGGCGCCGGCAAGTCGACCTTCGTGAAACTGATCCAGCGGCTCTACGACCTGCAGGGCGGCCGGATCCTGATCGATGGCCAGGACATCTCCAAGGTCACCCAGGCGAGTCTCCGGCAGGCGATCGCCGTGGTGCCCCAGGACCCGGCGCTCTTCCATCGCTCGATCGCGGAGAACATCGCCTACGCGCGACCGGACGCCACGCCGGACGAGGTGATGCTGGCCGCCAAGCGCGCTCGCGCCCACGAGTTCATCGCCAGGCTTCCCAATGGGTACGAAACCCCCGTGGGCGAGCGGGGCGTGAAGCTCTCCGGCGGTGAGCGCCAACGGGTGGCCATCGCCCGGGCCTTCCTCGCCGATGCGCCGATCCTGGTGCTGGACGAGGCCACGTCCTCCCTCGACGTGGAAACCGAACGTCAGGTGCAGGCGGCGATGGAGGAACTGATGGTGGGACGCACCACGATCGTCATCGCTCACCGGCTCTCCACCATCCGCAGCGCCGATCGGATCCTGGTCTTCGAACAGGGCCGGATCATCGAGGAAGGCGGCCACACCGAACTCATCGCAAAGGGCGGCGCCTATGCCCGGCTGCACGCCGTGACCGAAGGAATGATCTCGTGACCGAGCATTACGAAGACGCCGAGGAGCAGAAGCAGCGAACCCTGCCCAACAGCAGGGTCATCGCCTTCGTCATGCGCTTCTGGCTGCGTCGACCGGCCTTGCTGACCGGCATGACGGTCTTCACCCTGCTGTCCATCGCCGCGGACATGGCGATTCCCTTGGCTGCCGGCCGTCTTGTGGACGCTGTGGCCGAGGGGCCCCAGGCGGCGAACGTCGCCTGGGCCGCCTGGGCGGTGTTCGTCGGCCTCTACCTGTTGCTGTCGGTGGTGCGGAACATCGCCAACAAATTCTGGAATCCGCTGGCGGCCCTGAACATGCGCGACATGACCAATGAGGGCTTCGCCAGAGTGCAGTCCTTCTCCGCAGACTGGCACGCCAACGCCTTCGCGGGCGCCACGGTGCGCCGGCTCTCGCGGGCCATGTGGGGCTATGACCTGGTCTCCGACGCCATCGTCATGTGGATCGGGCCTGCCCTGCTCGTCCTCGTCGGTCTTTCGGTCATGATGATCGTCCGCTGGCCGATGGTGGGGCTGTTCTCGCTCGCCATTGTCGCCCTCTACATCGCCTCGAATGTCTTCCTGACAGCAAAGTACGCTCGGCCGCTGAACCAGCGCTCGGTGGCCCTCGATTCCCGCATCGGCGGAGCGCTTGCGGACTCCGTCACGGGCAATCCTACCGTCCGCAGCTTCGGAGCCGAGGCGCGCGAAAGCGCCCGCATCGGCGAGATCACCGAGGCCTGGCGCGGGGCCGTAGTCCGCACGTGGAACCGCTTCACCGACCTGTGGCTCGTCCAGAACGTCCTGCTGGCGGTCCTGCAAGGCGGCCTCACCGGCTTGCTGCTGATGCTATGGGCTGATGGCAAGGCGACCCCCGGAGACGTGGCATTCGGGATCACCGCCTTCCTCGTGATGAGCGGCTATCTGCGCAACATCGGTGAGAACGTCCGCATGTTGCAGAAGGGCCTCGACGATGTGGAGGACGTGGCGCGTTTCGCGGAGATCGAGCCGCAGGTGGCGGATATTCCCGGCGCTGAACCGTTCGTGGGGCAACTCGGCGAGGTGGTCTTCGAAAATGCGACCTTCCGCTACCAGTCGGTGAACGAACCGTTGTTCCGGAACTTCTCGCTGACCATCCGTCCCGGTGAGCGCGTCGCGCTCGTCGGTCCCACCGGCTCGGGCAAGTCGAGCTTCGTCAAGCTAGTCCAGCGTCTCTACGACCTGGACGAGGGCAGGGTGCTGATCGACGGCCAGGACATCGCAAAGGTTCAGCAGGGCTCGCTTCGCCGCGCGATAGCCGTGGTGCCGCAGGATCCGGCTCTGTTCCACCGGAGCATCGCCGACAACATCGCCTATGCCCGTCCCGACGCCACGCACGAGGAGATTGCGCTCGCCGCCCGCCGCGCTCGGGCCCATGAGTTCATCATGAAACTGCCCCAGGGCTACCAGACCCTCGTGGGTGAGCGTGGCGTGAAACTCTCGGGTGGCGAGCGGCAGAGGGTGGCCATCGCCCGTGCGTTCCTGGCCGACGCTCCGATCCTGGTCTTCGACGAGGCCACCTCGTCGCTGGACGTTGAAACCGAGCGCGATGTCCAGGCGGCGATGGAGGAGCTGATGACGGGCCGCACCACTATCGTCATCGCCCACCGCCTCTCCACTGTGCGCAACGCCGACCGGATACTCGTCTTCGACCAGGGCCGGATCATCGAGGAGGGGCGTCACGCCGATCTTGTGCGCAAGGGCGGCGCCTATGCGCGTCTTCATGCGGTGACCGAGGGCACGGTCTGAGCTGACACGGGGATGGCGACCCGTGTTAGAGCTCCCCCAGGGCGTCAGGTCCTGGGGGAGCGCGCATGACCTATGTGGAGCAGGTGGTTCAGTGGCTGCGCGACCGTTTGGCGCGCGATCCGCCCCTGGCCGATCCGAAGGAGCTGAACCTTGCATTGCGGGTGCTCGCGATCTGGCGTTCCCGCGCCATAGCCGACGCCTATGTTCGCCAGCACGGCCCCAAGATCATGCAGGGTCCGTTCGCCGGCATGGAGTACGTGACCGCGGCGACCGAAGGGGCGCTCGCCCCGCGGCTGATCGGCACCTACGAGTCCGAGTTGCACCCCTATCTTGCGAAGTTCGCCGCGCAGGACCTGGACTGTGTCATCGATGTGGGCTGCGCCGAAGGCTACTACGCCGTCGGTCTGGCGCGGTTGATGCCGCAGGTGACCGTGCACGCCTTCGATATCCAGGAGAGGGCGCGCCGAGCCTGCGCCGAACTCGCGGCTAAGAACGGGGTTTCGGAGCGAGTGATCATCGGCGAGCGGTTCGAACCCCACGGCTTCGAAGCCTTCAAGGATCGCCGCTGTCTCGTCCTCGTTGACATCGAAGGCGCGGAGGATGACCTGCTGCGGCCCGACCTCTCTCCGGCGCTCGCAGGGATGGACCTGATCGTGGAGACCCACGACGTCTATCGCCGGGGCGTGCTCCAGCGGCTGGTGGACCGGTTCACGCCGACCCACGACATCGTCCGGCTAGATCCCCAGCCCAAGACCCTGCCGCTGCCGGACTTTCTCAAGGGGGCCGGTCATCTCGACCAGCTTCTCGCCGTCTGGGAGTTCCGGCTCCAGGCGACCCCCTGGCTGGTGATGACGCCGAAGGCCTAGGCCGCCAGGGCCTCGCCTAGCGGCCCGGCCAGGTCGCCCTTGGGCGCGATCTGCACGCGGTCCAATCCAAGCCAGCCCGCCATCAGCTGGAGCTCCTTGGCCAGACGTTCCGCTGTCTCGGAATTCGCCGAAATTTCGGCATGCGCGGCCTGCACCGCAAGCACGCCCTTCTTGCGCTCAGCCTTCAGGTCCACCCGAGCGGTGATCGCCTCGTCCTGCAGGAACGGAAGCACGTAATAGCCGTGCATGCGCTTGTGCGCAGGCGTGTAGATTTCCAGTCGGACCCTGGTGTCGAACAGCCGCTCGGTCCGCTCGCGAAACCAGATCAGATTGTCGAAAGGCGAGAGCAGGGCGTTGGCGCTGACCTTCCGCGGGCGTCTCGCGTCGCAATGCAGGTAGGCTCCATTGTCCCAGCCCTTCACCTTCACAGGGACGAGCTCGCCCGCTTCGGTCAGCTCGCCGATCCGGGACTTGGTCTCCGCCACGCCCATGCGAAAATAGTCGCGCAGGTCCCGTTCGGTCGCCACGCCCAGAGCGCGAGCGGCGGTCCGCACAAGTTCTCGCTGCGCCTCATCGCGCGCCGGTGGCGCAGCTCGCGCCGCGGAGGGCAAGACCTTTTCCGGAAGGCCATAGACGCGCTCGAAGGTTCCCCGCCTAGTGGCGGTGGCCAGATCGCCTACCCAGAAGAGGCATTCGAGCGCGCGCTTGCCCTCGCTCCAGCCCCACCATCCGCCGGCGCCCTTCTGACCAAGACTGAGTTCGGAGGCCGGCATCGGTCCTCGAAGCTCGATTTCCTTCAACGCCTTGCCGATGAAGTCCTTGTGGGTCCGCAGGAACTTCGCGATTCCTTTCCAGACGCCGACCCCTGCGCGAGCGTCATCCATCCGCCACTGCAGGAGGGGCCGGGTGGCGGCGGGCAACAGCGACGCCTCATGCGCCCAATATTCGACGAGGGCAGGGCGCTTACCCCAGGCGATCTCGTCCAGCAGCGGCCGCGGATAGGCCCCCAACCGGGAGAAGAACGGCAGATAGTGCGTGCGCGAGACGACATTCACCGAATCGATCTGGATGACGCCCAGACGTTCGATCGTCTTCACGAGGTGGCGTTTGCCGGCTGCGGCCGGCCGTTTGTCCGCAAAGCCTTGTGCGGCCAGTGCGATGCGCCGGGCTGCGGCGGCCGAGATCTGCTCCACGCCGGCTCCGCTTACTTGTTCAGCCGGCCTTCGGCGATGGCCCCAATCTCGAAGGGGAAGAGCACGTGCGGATCGGGCTTCTCCACCTCCCTCGCGATTTCGGGTGGCGCGATGGTCTTCACCACGTGCCGCATGACATTGATGCGCGCGATCTTCTTCTTATCCGTCACCACGCAAGTCCAGGGAGTGAGACTGTTGTGGGTGCGGGTGAGCATGGCGTCGCGCGCGGCGCTGTAGTCGGCCCACTTCTCCTGGGCGACATCGTCGAGCGGACTGATCTTGAGCGCCTTCAGCGGGTCCTCACGACGTTCCTTCAGGCGCTCGCCCTGCTCCTTGCGGCTGATGTCGAGCCAGATCTTGATGAGCTTGAGCCCGCTTTCGACGAGCATCTCTTCGAAGTGCGGTACGTCCCGCAGGAAGATCTCCTGTTCCTGCTGGCTGGAAAATCCCATCACCCGCTCGACGCCGGCGCGATTGTACCAGGAGCGGTTGAAAATCACGATCTGCCCGGCGCCGGGCAGGTGTGGAACATACCGTTGGAAATACCATTGGCTGCTTTCCTGCTCGGTCGGCTTGGGCAGGGCGATCACCCGAGTGGCGCGAATCGAGAGGTGTTCGACCATCCGGCGGATCGTGCCGTCCTTGCCTGCCGCGTCGCGGCCTTCGAAGATGATCAGCACCTTGTCGCCGCCTTTCATGGCGTGCTGCTGGTACTTCACGAGGGCGAGTTGCAGCTTTGCGAGCTCGGCCTCGTACGCGTCGTCATCTGACTTTGCCATGCGCCGAGCCTAGTCCTGATCCTGCCGGGAGGGCTAGAACCTCGTTCCATGATCCGTTTGTACGTCGCCGCCGATCTCGCGCAGGGGGTCGCCCTCGGACTTGACCAGGGGCAAAGCCACTATCTCACCTCGGTCATGCGCCGGGCCGTCGGCGACGAGGTGCTGGTCTTCAACGGCCGGCATGGCGAGTGGCGCGCGGCGATCGAGGTCGCCGGCAAGCGCGGTGTCATTCTCCGTCCGCTTGCGATGGAACGCCCGCAGAGCCTTGGTCCGGATGTCGAACTCGTCATCGCGCTGGTGAAGCGCTCGCGGGTGGAGACCATCGTCGAAAAGGCCGCCGAACTGGGCGCATGCCGCGTTCGGTTAGTCCTCACAGAGCGCACGAACGCCGAGCGGACACGGGTCGACCGGCTCAGCGCCATCGCGGCGGAGGCGGCTGAACAGACTGGCCGGCTCGATGTTCCCGAAATCCTCGAGCCGGTGAAGCTCACCCGGCTAATTGAGCAGTGGGACGCCTCGCGAAGCTTGCTTTTCTGCGACGAAGGGGGAGACGCAAAGCCCGTCCTGGCGGCTCTCGCTGGCGCCTCGCCTGGCCCCTGGGCCATCCTGATCGGTCCGGAGGGCGGGTTTTCACCGGCCGAGCGAAATCTGTTGCGGAACCTTCCCTACGCAACGCCCGCTACGCTTGGACCAAGGATCCTGCGGGCCGACACCGCCGCCATCAGCGCGCTCACCCTCTGGCAAGCCGCTCAGGGCGATTGGCGTGGCCTTGAGGTTTCCTGAATTGCGCCCACCTGTCTGAGCGGCGTAAAGATCGCGCCGCTTTGGCTGGACTGGGCTGGGAGAACGAGATGGCCGGCGTCGTGACGGACGAACGACCCCTCACGCTGGAGGACCTGGTCCGATGGTTCGAGGCGGGTGAGAAACCGGCCAGCGACTGGCGCGTGGGGGCCGAACACGAGAAGTTCGTCTTCCGCTTGGGGACGCACGAGCCGATCCCCTATGACGGTCCAGCCGGCATCAAGGCGTTGCTGAACGGTCTGATGCGTTTTGGTTGGAAGGGCGTCTACGAGGGTGAGAACGTCATCGCCCTGGAACGCGGCAAGGCCAATGTTAGCCTGGAGCCGGGCGGCCAGTTCGAACTCTCCGGCGCGCCGCTGGAGACGATGCATGACATCTGCGAAGAGACCGGACAGCACCTCAATGAGGTGAAGGCCGTCGCCGACGAACTCGGTCTCGGCTTCCTTGGCCTAGGCTTCACCCCGATCTGGCGCCGGGACGAGATCCCGGTCATGCCGAAGGGGCGCTATAAGATCATGCGTGAATACATGCCGAAGGTCGGCAAGCTCGGCCTCGACATGATGTTCCGCACCTGCACGGTCCAGGCGAACCTGGACTTTGCGTCCGAAGCCGACATGGTCGCCAAGTTCCGAGTCAGCCTGGCGCTTCAGCCGATCGCCACGGCGCTCTTCGCGAACTCGCCGTTCGTGGAGGGCAAGCCGTCCGGGTTCATGTCCAGCCGCGCCAATGTCTGGACCGACACCGATCCTGACCGCACCGGCATGCTCGACTTCGTCTTCGCCGACGGCTTCGGCTACGAGACCTATGCGAACTACGTGCTCGACGTGCCGATGTACTTCGCCAAGCGGGACGGCAAGTACCTCGATCTCGCCGGCCGCTCTTTCCGCAGGTTCATGGCGGGCGAGCTGGCGGACATGCCCGGCGAGCGGCCGACGATCAAGGATTGGGCCGATCACACGACCACCGCCTTCCCCGAGGTGCGGCTCAAGCAATACCTGGAGATGCGGGGAGCCGATTCCGGGCCCTGGAGCCGTCTTTGCGCGCTGCCAGCGCTCTGGGCGGGGATCTTCTACGACCAGGCCGCGCTCGCCGCCGCCTGGGATCTCTGCAAGGGTTGGCGGGTCGAAGACCACGAGCGGCTGCGCGCCGACGTGGCGCGTCTTGGCCTGAAGGCGCAGGTCGATGGCCGCACCGTTCAGGACGTGGCCAAGGACATGGTCGCCATCGCGCGGCAAGGCCTGAAGAATCGCAACCGACTCAGCGCCGGCATGGTGGACGAGAGCGGCTATCTGACTGAACTCGAGGAGATCGCCGACAGCGGGATCACCCCGGCTGAGCGTCTCCTGGAGCTTTATCACGGACCCTGGAAGGGTGACGTGCGACGGGTCTTCGAGGACTTCGCCTACTAAGGCTCGTCAGACCACGCCGCCGTCTCGCGGGGCGCTGACGTTCGGCGGCCAATGGTCGCGCTGGCTGGAGCCCGATCCGCTGTCAGTGTGCTGGACGATCTCGTCCACTGCGCGGTGGGGATGCCGCGGGTCTGCGAGCTTGTCCTCTACCGCGTAGATTTCGACCTTGTCCGGATAGAAGGCCAGACGGCCACGGATCTGCTCCATGGCGGGATATGGCTCCTCATAGGTCCAGACGGCGTTCTCGGCGAAACGGCCATCCATGAGGATGGTGTAGTACGAGGCCTCCCCCTTGTAGGGACAATGGGTCTTGTGGTCGGTGCGGGCGAGATACTCCATCGAGACGTCAGCCCGCGGGAAGTAGACGACTGGTGGATAGTCGGCCTCCTTGAGGATCAGGACATCGCCGCTGTCGGCGATGACGTGGTCGCCGTACATGGCGCGCCAATAGGTCTTGGCGGGCTTGATTTCGATCGGATGGTCCGGGCCGGGGGTCAGCATGGGCGGGCTCCTCCTTCGCTCCTGCAACGCTCCAGATGGGTCCATGGCTCCCGACGCGCCAGCTTGCGGGCGCCGGATTGCTTGTGCTTGACCTTCTCGCGTGATCTTCTCGCGCCAAACTAGCCCGGCGGGGATCAAACATTCCCCAGACAACAAGCCGGCCGACCAAGGAATCGGAACACCGCCCTCATGAACACCGTAGTCCTTCTGGGGATCGTCATTACGTTGGCGACCGGGATCCCCGTGCTCCTGCAGCTCCTCAAGCAGCATCCGCGCGGACTGATCATCCTGTTCTTCGCCGAGATGTGGGAGCGCTTCTCCTACTACGGCATGAGGGGCATCCTCATCTTCTACCTGACCCAGCACCTTCTGTTCGACGACGCCAAGGCGAGCGGTCAGTACGGCTCCTACACCAGCCTCGTCTATCTGTTGCCGCTGATCGGCGGCCTGCTTGCAGACCGATACCTGGGCACTCGCAAGGCGGTCGCCTTCGGCGCCCTGCTCCTGGTCGCCGGCCACCTGACTATGGCCGTCGAAGGCCGTCCGGCCACCCAGCAGTTGCTCTACGGAGGTCAGCGCTACGAAGTGGTCGCCGAAGGGCGCATGGATGCGCGCACCGTCAAGCTGCAGGTCGGCGACGAGGCCTACGCCTTCGGTCCGGCGGAAGGCGGCGGCATCGCGATCAAGGACCTGCCGGCGGGCTCTCCGCTGCCGGGCGTGCTGCCCGAAGGCAGCTACGCCATGGAGAAGCAGAGCGATCCGCTCGGCGTCGGCGCGTTCTATCTCGCCGTCTCGCTCATCATCATGGGCGTGGGCTTCCTGAAGCCGAACATCTCCACCATCGTCGGCCAGCTCTATCCGCAAGGCGATCCGCGCCGCGACTCAGGCTTCACCCTCTACTACTACGGCATCAATCTCGGAGCGTTCTGGGCTTCGGTGCTGTGCGGCCTGCTGGGCCAAACCGTCGGCTGGTGGGCGGGTTTCGGCCTCGCCGGCGTCGGCATGGCGCTCGGCTGGATCGTCTTCGTCTTCGGCAAGCGCTACCTTGAGGGCAAGGGCGAGCCGCCGAACCCGGAGGCGCTGAAGGCGCCCGTGGCCGGGCCCATCAATCGCGAGTGGCTGATCTATATCGGCGGCGTCCTGGGCGTCATACCGGTCTGGCTGCTGGTGCAGAGCAACCAGCTGGTCGGCTGGGCGCTCGGCCTCTCCACCGCCGCCGCCCTCGTCTACATCGCCTATTTCCTTGCGGCCAAGTGCACGAAGATCGAGCGCGAACGCATGCTTCTGGCGCTCGTGCTGATCTTCGGCTCGGTGGTGTTCTTCACCCTCTTCGAGCAGGCGGGCACCTCGCTCAACCTGTTCGCCGCCCGCAACGTCGACCTGATGGGCATATCGGCGGCCCAGACGCAGTCCTTCAACGCCGGCTTCATCCTCATCTTCGCTCCGATCTTCGCCGCGCTCTGGGCCTGGCTCGGCGCGCGGGGCCGCGACCCCAACCCGGTGCTGAAGTTCGGCCTTGGCCTGCTGCAGGTCGGCCTCGGCTTCCTGGTCGTGGTCTGGGCGCAGGGGCTCGCCGACGAGAACTACCGCCTGCCGCTGATCATGCTGGCGCTGCTCTACATGCTGCACACCACGGGTGAGCTTTTCCTTTCTCCGGTGGGCCTCTCGGAGATCACCAAGCTCTCCGTAGCCTCCGTGGTCTCGTTCATGATGGCCGTCTGGTTCCTGTCATCCTCGATCGCCCAGTACGTCGGCGGCATCATCGCCGGCGCCATGGGAACCGAGACGGTGGGCGGTCAGGTGCTCGATCCGGCCGCCGCCCTGGCGACGTCCATGGACGGCTTCAACAAGCTTGGTTGGGCGGGCGTGGCGGTTGGCGTGGTGTTCCTGGCGCTCAGCTTCTTCATCAAGCACTGGTCGCATGGCGCCAACGACCCGGTTCACGCCCAGCCTGAGCCCATCGCGCCGGTCCTGGACGGCGAGCGCCAGGCGGTGAGCCCGGCCGCCATCCGCGCCGATCGCGAAAGCTGAGAACGCTCAGAACTTCTGAAGGGCCGGACCTCTCGTCCGGCCCTCTTTCTATGATCCGAAGGTCTTGCGGATTCGGAACCAATACATCGGTCCAACCTGGATATCCCGGTCGTCCACGAAGGCCACGGGGCTGACGTTGCGAGGTCCTGCATAAACCGTGCGCGTGTGATGGAATCCGCGTGAGGTGACGTTCTGGATCTCGGCCCGCAGGATCACGTCCGGCTGCGGCTTCCACTCGACGAACGGGACGACATAGGTCTTCAGCTTGTCGGTTGAGACCTCGTTGAAGCGGTAATAGGTCTCCCGCCAGCCGCCGAAGAGATCCACGCCCCAGTTGAAGCGATAGGCGGGCAGGTCGTGGGTGAAGTGAGCCTCCCACTCCACCGGACGCAGGCCCGAGATCTCCCGCGTCTCTCCTGTGGTCGGATCGGTCACCTCCGACCGCCGCCAGGTCGCCTCGCCGCGAATCGTCACCCCTTTCAGGCCCATTGGGGCCAGCGGCAGGCTGGCCGTGAGCATGAGCTCGTCCTTGGTTCCGTCCCCGATATTGCTGGGCGCGTCGAAGACGCCGGTCGGCAGGAAGACGGGCGCGCGATCGATCACATCGTCGATGGCCGAGCGCCTCACGGTCAGCAGAACCACGGCGCCGCCCGGAAATCGCTGCTCGATCGCGGCCTCGCTGACCCAGGCCTGCTCCGGCACGAGGTCGGGATTGCCGGCGGTGACCACGCCCGTGTTGAGGGAGGAATCGGCGACGAAGTCGTCGAAGTCGAGCTGGTCGACGACGCGTTCGAAGCGCAGCCGGAACTGTGTGGACTTGGTTGGGGCCCAGGTGAGCGCCAGACGTGGCTTGGCGTAGTTCAGCGTCTTTTCGAGCGCCACGTCGCCGCTGGATTCGATCGCCGAGGCCTCGTAGCGCAGCCCGCCCTCCAGGGTCCAAACCGGATTTGGCCGCCAGGTGGCCTTCAGGAAGGCTTCCCCGCGCCGTTCTTCCACGCGGACATTGGCCGCCGGCAGCGCCACCGCCGTCCCGTTCTCCACATAACCGGTCTCGCTTCTGAGGACGTTCAAGGCAGCTTCGCCGCCGGCCTCGAACGAGAGGCGGTCGTTGGGACGATGCTTGAGCACGGCCCGTCCGATGGTCTCGCTGGTCCGGCGATCGAGGACGAAGCTGGCCGACCCGTCAGGCGCGGCGAAATCCTCGGCGATGTCGATCTGGGCGTCCTGCCGCAGCCCGATCAGTTCCAGAGAGGTCTTCGAGCCGAAATCCCGAAGGAAGCTTCCGCCAAGCTCCGTTTGGAACTCGTCATAGTGCTCGATCGTGGTTTCGAACGAAGGGGCCGGAAAGGTGAAGCTGTTCGACTCATCGAATTTGAAATTGTCATTGAACAGCCGGCCGTTGACCTTGGCGCGGCCGCCCAGCAGCGGCGTCGAATAGGAGGCGGTCAACGTCTCCTGCAAGGTGTCGCCCTCGCCATCCACGTCGGCGATCCGTATCGGGGAGCCGTCCGGGCCAAATCGGACGCGCGGGCCTTCGCCGACGCCGTCGTCCACGCCCATGCCGATCACGGCCGAGGCTTCCCAGGCGCGGTCGTCCTTGCCGCCCGAAAGTTCCAGACGTCCGCTGACATTGCCGCGGCCATCATAGATCGAGCGGGCCGACAGGGCCGCGAGGCCGCGAAAGCCGCTGCTCGGCTTACGGATCACGTTCGCCAGGATGGTCTTGCCCTGCATGTCGATACCGGGGGCCCCGCCCCGGATCAGGTCGATGCGCGCCACTTGCGAGGCGGGAATCCGCCGCAGGATCTCTTCCAGGCTGTCGGTCTTGCTCGCCGGCCGTTGACCGTCGATCAGCACGTTGCCGGCCGCGCCTTCGAAGCCCCGCACGTCCTCGCCCAGGTCCAGGGTGAAGCCGGGCAGACGGAGCAGCATCTCTTCGGCGTTCGCCGGCTGGGCCGCTGCGAAGAACTCCGGCGCATAGCTGATGACGCCGGCGGCGGGCGCCGCGCGCGGCGGAGGCGCGCCGGCCTCAGGCGCGGCGAGTGCCAGTGCGGAGGCCAGGGCCGAAGCGATCATGTAACATTGCTCCCCGAAGTCGCAGGCAAGTGACCTGCGCCGTGGAGGCGACGCCAGTTAAATCGCTGAAAGGTGGATTAAAATCCGGACAGATCGGCGCGGCCGGGCGTTACATGCTGGTGCCGCCGACCGTCAGCCCGGTGATCTTGAGAGAAGGCTGGCCGACGCCGACCGGAACGCTTTGCCCTGACTTGCCACAGACCCCGACGCCGGGATCGAAGTCAAAGTCATCACCGATCATGGTGACGCGGGTCAGGGCCGAAGGCCCGTCGCCGATCAGGGTCGCGCCCTTCACGGGCGTCGTGATCTTGCCGTTCTCGATCAGGTACGCCTCGGTGCACTGGAAGACGAACTTCCCGTTGGTGATGTCGACCTGTCCGCCGCCGAAGTTGGCGCAATAGAGGCCGCGCTTGGTGGAGGCGATCATCTCCTCCTGCTTGTGGCCGCCGCCCATCATGGCGGTGTTGGTCATCCGCGGCATGGGCATGTGGGCATAGGATTGCCGCCGCCCATTGCCAGTGGCCTTCAGCCCCATCAGACGGGCGCTCATGCGATCGTGCATGTAGCCGACCAGGATGCCGTCCTCGATCAGCACGGTGCGTTCGGTCGGGGTGCCTTCGTCATCGACCGTCAGCGAGCCGCGGCGGCCGGGCAGGGTGCCGTCGTCGAACACGGTCACGCCGGGGGCGGCGACCCGCTCGCCGATCCGGCCCGAGAAGGCCGAGGTGCCCTTTCGGTTGAAATCGCCCTCCAGGCCGTGTCCGACCGCCTCGTGGAGCAGCACGCCGTTCCAGCCGGGGCCCAGCACCACGTCCATCTCACCGGCCGGACAAGGCACGGCGTCCAGATTGACCAGCGCCTGCCGCAGCGCCTCGTCCGCCTGCGCCTGCCACTTGTCGGGCGAAATCCAGGCTTCGAAGCCTGCACGGCCACCCGCGCCAGAGAAGCCGTTCTCACGACGCCCGTCTTTCTCGACGGTGACCTGCACATTCACCCGACAGAGAGGACGCACGTCCCGGATCAGCCGGCCGTCCGCCCGCAGGATCTCCACGGTGCGGCGTTCCCCCGCCAGGCTCGCCATCACCTGCACGATCCGGGGATCACGGGCGCGGACCCAGGCGTCGATCTCCTGCAGCAGCGCCACCTTGTCCGAGAACTCGGGCGAGGCGGTGGGGTCTTCTTCGCCGTACAGCTTGGCGTTGGTCGGCCGGGGGCCTTCCGCCGAGACCCCGGAATAGCCCCGCTTGGCCAGCGCCGAAGATTGCGCCGCACGTTGAATGGCCGCTTCGGAGACCTCGCTCGAATGCGAATAGCCAGCGGTCTCGCCGGCGACGACGCGCAGTCCAAACCCCTCGGACGAATCATAGGAGGCCGACTTCAGGCGGCCATCGTCGAACAGGAACGCCTCGCTCTCGGAGCGTTCAACGAACAGCTCGCCATCGTCGGCGCCCGCGAGGGCCTCGCCCAGGATCTCCTTGGCCCGCTCCGGCGCGACGCCGGCGGATTCGAGGATCGAGGCGGCAGGGGAATGGGCGTTCATGGCGTCTGCTTTCAAGGGACTTGAGGCTTGAAAATAGGGACTTGAGAGCGGGTCGTCACCCTTACGCGCTATTTCCGGCCGATCAGCGGGTCGTGACCCCAGTTCATGAGCGACCAGCGCCAGCGGGTGTTCGTCACATCGCCCCAGGGCCGCTGGGCCAGGTGCCGCCGCGCGAAACCAATGACCTTGCGCATGTGCGCGTAGTCGGATGGGCTGAGGTCGTCGGTGGCCTTGGCGAGGATCTCCAGGATTCGCCGCCCGGACTTTCGCCCGACCGATTCTGTCTCGCCCTTGCGAACAAAGCCGACCTTGCGGCTCTCCGCCGTATCCAGCCATGCCGAAAGATCCGCCGGCGTCATGTTCACCAGCCTGGAAAACTCCAGCCGCAGGGCGGCCTCCTCGTCGGGGGAAAGATGCAAAGGCGGGTCCTCGATTTAGCTTTCGAGGTTATGCCAAACGCCGTCTTTCAGACGCATACCTTCCTGAAGATGAGCGATTGTCGGTGACAGTTCGCGCCATAGGCGGCCTTAGCGCCTTGGCAAGGCCAGGGAGAGCGCGTATGGACCCCCGCTTAAGGGCGGGGCCTCGCGGTTTGCGCGGCGCCACGTCTTGATTCCAGTCGGCGGGGGCGATCGTCTTTCGCGAGGCGCGGCCGGCCAAGCAGACCGAGGGGACATGAAGTCTAGGGTTCAGGGCATGCGGACGTGGGCGGCGGCGGCCGCTGCGGGCGCGACGTCGGCGTTCTGGGGCGTCCAGGCGTTCGCTGAGGATTTGATGGGGCAGCCGACGCCCGGCGGCATCGGCCTGCAGCCGGCCGCGTCGCCGCTGAAGCACGCGGCTCACAATTTCCACGATTTTATCCTGCTGCCGATCATCACGGTCATCAGCCTGTTCGTGCTGGCGCTGCTGGTGTGGGTGGTCGTGCGCTACAACAAGCGCGCTAACCCGGTTCCGGCGAAGTGGAGCCACAACACCCTGATCGAAGTGATCTGGACCGTCGTGCCGGTCCTGATCCTGATGTTCATCGCGATCTTCTCGTTCCGGCTGCTGTTCGCCTATCACGACATGCCCAAGCCGGATCTGACGGTTAAGGCCACCGGCTATCAGTGGTACTGGGGCTACGAGCTCCCGGACCAGAAGGTGAGCGAGTTCGTCTCGAACATGCTTCCCGAGGAAGAGGCCAAGGCGCGTAACGTGCCCTTCCGCCTCGCCTCCACCGACCCCCTCGTCGTTCCAGTCAACAAGACGGTCCGCGTGCTGGTGACCGGCGCCGACGTGATCCACGCCCTGGCGCTGCCGGCCTTTGGCCTGAAGATCGACGCGATCCCCGGCCGGATCAACGAGACCTGGTTCAAGGCCGAGAAGACCGGCACCTATTATGGTCAGTGCTCGGAACTCTGCGGCGTCGATCACGCCTTCATGCCGATCGAGATCAAGGTCGTGACCCAGCCCGAATTCGAAGCCTGGGTCGCTTCCAAGGGCGGCTCCATGACGCCTGACGCCCCGG
>Ga0065721_10050336_pt1 | contig 21058 bp, 12 predicted proteins | sample Mesricmetagenome_FD_59108 | JGI IMG/M metagenome (GOLD analysis project Ga0065721, IMG submission 59108) | Mesophilic microbial community from rice straw/compost enrichment Sample: eDNA_1 v2 (version 2) | ecosystem: Engineered > Solid waste > Grass > Composting > Bioreactor | place: USA: Davis... | reverse complement strand
CGAGATCAGTTGGATAGATTGGTCGCAGGCCGATGACGGGTTGCTGGCATTTACGCGCCGGCTCATCGAGATACGAAAAAACCATCCCATTTTTTGCCGCCGCCGCTGGTTTAAGGGCCACCTCATTAAAGAAGCCGATGTAAAAGACATCGACTGGTTTTTGCCCGATGGCACGGAAATGACAGAGGAAAACTGGAACTCGGGTTTTGCCAAATCGCTGGGCGTTTACCTCAACGGTACCGATTTGGGTATGGGCCCCAAAGGCGAAAAGGTAGTGGATGATAATTTCTACATCATTTTTAATGCTGACGCTAACTCACTGGAATACCAGTTACCACCTGTAAAACACGGGAAAAAATGGACCGAGTTGATCAATACCAAACACGGCGATACTTCAAAACCTGGTAAAGTGTATAAACCGGGCGATAAGGTAATTGCTGAAGGACGAACGGTGGTACTATTACAAAGCCCCCGCTAATAACTGTTTACATTCATTCAACAGGCTTTGTTTGTTGATGGCCACGGTGCCTACTTCTTCGCACACCAGGCCACCGGCAATATTGGCCACTTCGGCCATCAGATCTACACTCCTGGTAGCGGCATAAATTAGCGAGGCTACGGCAATCACCGTATCACCTGCGCCCGATACATCGGCGATATTCCGCAGGTGAGAAGGAATGATGCGTGCCGACTGGTCATCTCCATAAAACACACCCCGCTCAGAGAGGGTGATGAATGAAATGGCATGTTGCAGCTTTTCTTTTAGTTGCGTATGTATATAGCCGAGTGTTTGCAGGTTTACATCTTCTATCAGCAGGTTCAATCCATCTTTTACTTCTTTGAGATTGGGTTTGAAAATATCCACGCCTTTGTAACTGAAGAAATTTTTCCGCTTGGGGTCTACGGTGGTGATGATGCCATGTTTTTTGCAAAGTTGGGTGATCTCTTTGATCACGCGTTCGGTGAGCACACCCTTGTTATAGTCTTCATAGATGATCACCTGCGGTTGTTCGACCTCTATGTATTGTTGTACTTTTTGCAGTAAGGCATTTTCATCATCGGCGCTCAGCTCTTTGGTGATCTCTGCATCCAGGCGCAGCATATGCTGGCTGCGGCTGATAATGCGTGTTTTGGTGGTGGTGATACGCGAGGCCAGTTGCACCAGCCAGGAGGTGTGAATACGATGTTCGTTAAACAGCCTGATGAGTGTGGCCGCATTGTCGTCGGCGCCCATCACTGAAAGAATGGATACCTGCGCACCCAGCGCAGCCAGGTTCAGCGCCACATTGCCTGCACCGCCTATACGGTGTTCGTTTCTGTCCAGCGCCACTACCGGTACGGGCGCTTCGGGCGAGATGCGCTCCACATGCCCCCACCAGTATACATCCAGCATTACATCGCCAACCACTCCAACTTTTATGGTAGAAAAATCGGAAAACAGTTTATCAAAATCAACTTTGTTCATTTTTACTCTTGTTTGCCACCGCAATATAATACAAAGGAACGCCCGCCAGAACAATTCCCAAACCTATGCCGGCATACAGCGGTTTCATTTGTATGAGGAATATGCAAAAAGTAAGCGCGAGAACAATATACACGATTGGCAGAACGGGAAAACCAAATGCTTTGTAGGGTCTTTCTGCATCGGGGCGTTTTTTGCGCAACACAAATATGCCCATGATGGTGAGTGCATAAAACAATACCACTACAAAGGCGATCATATCCAGCAGATCGCCATAACTGCCGCTGAGGCAAAGTATCGACGCCATGGCACATTGCACCCAAAGACCGTATTCCGGTACTGCATGTTTATTCAAGCGGCTTGTGCGTTTAAAAAACAGGCCATCTTTGGCCATGGTATAGTACACACGGGCACCCGCTAGTATCAACCCGTTGTTACAACCAAAGGTGCTGATCATGATCATAACGGCAATCACATAGGCTCCATCCATCCCGAATATAGCATTGGCAGCCGCCACCGCCACCCTTTCTCCTTCGGGATAGGCGATCTGGTTAAGCGACAGCACATTCATGTACATCAGGTTGGCGAATACATAAATGATGGTTACGATCAGGGTGCCCAGGAACAGGCTCAATCCAATATTGCGTTTTGGATTTTTTATTTCGCCGGCAATGAAGGTCACGTTGTTCCAGCTATCGCTGCTGAAAATACTGCCTACCATGGCGGCGGCAATAGCGCCTATCAACACGGCTCCGCTGATGGGATTCGACTGGCCGTTTGCATCGATATTGGCAGCGTTCCAGCCCGTTTGCCAGTTCTCGTCCCAGAAACTGTTTTTCACCAACATAAAACCTAGTATGATCAGCCCAAAAAGGGATATCAGCTTTACGGTTGTAAAAGTTGTTTGAATGATCTTGCCACCTTTGATGCCTTTTGTATTGGTATAGGTAAGAAAGAATATGAGCGCAATAGCCAGCAGTTGCGCAGCACTGATGGAGAAGCCGTCTGCCGACCCTATCAATTTATGGCTTTCGCTGAACCAGGGAATAATATAAGCGGTATAACGCGCGAAGGCTACAGCTACGGCGGCAATGGTAGCGGTTTGTATCACGGCAAAAAAGCTCCATCCATACAGGAAACCCGCCAGCGGGTTGAATGCCTCCTTAAGATATACATACTGGCCGCCGGCTTTGGGATACATACCGCTCAGCTCGCCATAACTTACTGCTGCGGTAATGGTCATAAAACCGGTGATGAGCCAAACGGCGATGAGCCAGCCTGCGCTGCCCACATTACGTGTGATATCGGAACTAACAATGAAAATGCCGGACCCAATCATGGAACCGGCAACAACCATAGTAGCGTCTACCAGGCTTAACGATGGTTTGAAAGAAGAAGCATGTTCTGACATAGCGTTAATTAAGGTAACTCAAGATAAGGAAAAAAGGCATAAGGCATAAGGCAAAAGGTGTTTACTTATGCCTTGTGCCTTATGCCTTATGCCTACTTCTTACTCTTCTCCTTATACCTCGCATTCAACCCATCAACCAAATCCTGTGTAATATTATATGCAGAATCCTTGTAATAAATGATGAACCCTGGCTCATAAGAAAGAATATAGGCATATCCTTTCGTTTGGTTATACTCCTTTAAAAAGCTCTCTACCTGCTTGCGCAGCTCCTGCATACCATCTACCTGTTCTTTCTGCAGGGCCTGTTCCAGCTCAGACTTTTTTTCCTGGTAACGCTGCTGCATCATACCATATTCACGCTGTGCAGCCTCGCCTTCGCTTTGCGACATGGCATTGCCTTTTTCCTGCCACTCACGGATCTTTTTCTGGTACCTGGCTGTCATATCGTTCAGCTCGGTATTCATTGAATTTTCCCTCTTCTTGATCTTCTCCAGCACATCTTTATAATACAGATAGTGCTCCTGCAGCGAATCGATATCGAAATAAGCTATTTTAAAAGAACCGGCGGGTTTGTTATTATCAACAGCAACGGTTTGTTTTTTCGGCTTCTGACCTGAATTGAAATGCAGATAGAACAGTACGGCAACAGCTACAAGTGAAACGATACTTAAAATTGTAGAGATACTTTTCATGAACGCCTTTTTTGCAAGATATAATTATAGGTGTAAAGAAAATTGTTAAAAGTATTAACACTTCAAATAAAAAAGTAGGAAGACGGATCTTCCTACTTTACTTATTTCAATCTGATAATTATCTACTCATCGTCATCAAAGCTCATGGCTTCGCGGGTTGTTTGCAGCAATTCGTATTCTTCCTTGCTGCCCACTACCATGTTCTCGAAGTCACGCAAACCTGTACCTGCAGGTATCGGATGACCGGTGATCACGTTCTCTTTCAGACCCAGCATGTCGTCGGTTTTACCCTGGATGGCAGCCGATGACAATACTTTGGTGGTTTCCTGGAACGAGGCGGCCGAAATCCAGCTTTGTGTACCCAGCGAGGCCTTGGTAATACCCAGCAACACAGGATGAGAAGTGGCAGGGTTGGCATCGCGGTATTCCACCAGCTTTTTATCGGAGCGGCGCAGCAGTGAGTTCTCTTCGCGAATTTCGCGCAGGCTCACAATCTGACCGGCTTTCAGCTTGGCGCTTTCTCCAGGTTCGGTGATCACTTTCTTATCGAAGATCCAGTCGTTTTCGTCGTTGAACTCGAAACGGTCAACCAGGTCTTCTTCGAGGAAGCGGGTATCGCCCGGATCAACGATCTCTACTTTTTTCATCATCTGGCGAACGATCACCTCGATGTGTTTATCATTGATCTTTACACCCTGTAAGCGGTATACTTCCTGGATCTCGTTCACCACGTATTCCTGTACGGCAAACGGACCTTTGATAGCGAGGATATCGCCCGGAGAAACCTGTCCGTCAGACAGCGGCGCACCGGCTTTGATAAAGTCGCCATCCTGTACCAGTATCTGGCGTGTCAAAGGCACCAGGTATTTTTTCACCACACCGTCTTTCGCTTCCACCACGATCTCGCGGTTACCACGTTTGATGGCGCCAAAGGCTACCACACCGTCTATTTCGCACACGATGGCGGGGTTACCCGGGTTACGTGCTTCGAACAGCTCGGTTACACGAGGCAGACCACCGGTGATGTCGCGCTGCATACGCAGGGTACGCGGTATTTTCACCAGTACCTGTCCGGCTCTTACATCTTCGTGTTCGTCTACCACGATGTGCGATCCTACAGGCAGGTTGTATTGTTTTACGTCCTTGCCTTCTACGATCAGCGTAGGTATTTTGGTTTTATCTTTTGTTTCGATTACCACTTTTTCGCGGTGACCTGTTTGTTCGTCGGCTTCTTCACGATAAGTAACACCTTCAATTACATTATCGAAACGAATCTGACCATTGATCTCAGCAACGATTACGTTGTTGAAGGGGTCCCAGGTACAGATCACATCGCCTTTCTTCACCTGCTGTCCGTCTTTTACAAACAGGGTTGAACCATAAGGGATGTTCACCACGTTCAGCAAACGGTCGTTCTTCACATCTACGTTACGAATTTCACCTGTACGGCCTATAACGATCTGTACAGGGTCGCCTTCGTTGTTTTGTGAGGCAACGGTACGCAAACCATCGAACTGGATGGTACCGTCGAACTTGGCGGTCAGTGAAGATTCTACCGAAGCAGAACCGGCCACACCACCCACGTGGAAGGTACGCAGGGTTAACTGGGTACCAGGCTCACCGATACTTTGTGCGGCGATGATACCAACGGCATCACCTTTTTGTGTACGGTTACCTGTAGCCAGGTTTTTACCGTAACATTTCACGCACACACCGCGTTTGCTTTCGCAGGTGAGTACCGAACGGATCTCCACGGTTTCAATACCGGCTTCTTCGATCCTTTTACCTACTTCTTCATTGATCTCTTCACCGGCGGCTATGATCAGCTCTTCGGTGGAAGGATTGTATACATCATGGAGCGATGTACGGCCGATGATACGGTCGAACAAAGGCTCTACTACTTCTTCATTGTCTTTCAATGCACTGATGGCAATACCACGCAGTGTACCGCAGTCTTCTTCGGTGATCACCACGTCCTGGGCCACGTCTACCAGACGGCGGGTCAGGTAACCGGCATCGGCCGTTTTCAGGGCCGTATCGGCCAGACCTTTACGGGCACCGTGCGTAGAGATGAAGTAATCCAATACGTTCAAACCGCCCTTGAAGTTGGAGAGGATCGGGTTTTCGATGATCTCACTTCCGGTGCTGCCTGATTTTCTTGGCTTGGCCATCAATCCCCTGATACCGCACAACTGTTTGATCTGTTGTTTCGAACCACGGGCGCCGGAATCAAGCATCATGTACACAGAGTTGAAACCCTGTTTGTCGCTGCTCAGTTCACGGATCAGTGTTTCGGTGATGCGGGTATCCACACGCGACCAGATGTCTACGATCTGGTTATAACGTTCGTTATTGGTGATCAAACCCATGTTATAGTTATCCCATACTTCGTCTACCTCACCCTTGGCCTGCTCCAGCACATCTTCTTTGATAGATGGGATGATCAGATCATTGATGTTGAACGAAAGACCACCTCTGAAGGCCATACGGAAACCAAGCTGTTTGATATCATCCAGGAACTTGGCCGTTTTAGGCACATTGGTTACGGTAATGATATCGCCGATGATCTCGCGAAGGCTTTTCTTGGTAAGCAGGGCATTGATAAAGCCCACTTCTTTGGGAACAAATTCGTTGAAGATCACACGGCCCACCGTAGTTTCGATCAGCTTGTTCTGCAAGGTACCGTCGTTCAAACGCACGTTTACTTTCACCTTGATGAAAGCATGCAGTTCAACACGGCCTTCGTTATAAGCAATGATCACTTCTTCGGTGCTGTAGAAGGCTTTGCCTTCACCTTTGATCTTTTCTGTTTCAGTTGATTTCTTACCCTTGGTGATATAATACAGACCGAGTACCATGTCCTGCGAAGGCAGGGTCATAGGCGCGCCGTTCTGCGGGTTCAGAATGTTATGCGAAGAAAGCATCAGCAATTGCGCTTCCAAAATGGCGGCATTGCTCAGGGGCACGTGCACGGCCATCTGGTCACCGTCGAAGTCGGCGTTGAACGCAGAACACACCAGCGGGTGCAATTGAATGGCTTTACCTTCTATCAGTTTGGGCTGGAAAGCCTGGATCGACAAACGGTGGAGCGTTGGGGCGCGGTTTAACATTACCGGGTGCCCTTTCAGGATATTTTCAAGGATATCCCAAACAACGGCCTCTTTCCTGTCGACCAGCTTACGGGCCGATTTAACGGTTTTAACGATACCCCTTTCAATCAGTTTGCGAATGATGAACGGCTTGAACAATTCGGCGGCCATATCTTTCGGCAAACCGCACTCGTGCAGTTTCAGCTCGGGACCTACCACGATTACAGAACGGCCAGAGTAGTCAACACGTTTACCCAGCAGGTTCTGACGGAAACGGCCCTGTTTGCCTTTCAGCACATCACTCAGCGATTTTAATGCACGGCCGCCTTCGGCTTTAACGGCATTTGATTTACGTGAGTTATCGAAGAGAGAGTCAACAGCTTCCTGGAGCATACGTTTTTCGTTACGTAAGATCACCTCAGGGGCTTTGATCTCCAACAATCTTTTCAAACGGTTATTACGAATGATCACGCGGCGGTACAGGTCGTTCAGATCGGATGATGCAAAACGGCCACCATCCAGGGGTACCAGCGGGCGTAATTCAGGCGGAATAACAGGAATGTATTGCATTACCATCCACTCGGGGCGGTTGGTGATGCGGCCATTGGCCTCGCGGAAGGCTTCCACCACGCTCAACCTTTTCAGGGCATCGGCTTTGCGTTGCTGTGAGGTTTCGGTAGCGGCTGCATTACGCAGGTCGAATGATAAAGTGTCCAGCTCAATTCTTTGCAACAGGTCGTGCACCGCTTCGGCGCCCATCTTGGCAATGAATTTCTGCGGATCATCGTCTGGCAGGTACTGGTTTTCCTTGGGCAGGTTTTCCAGTATTTCCAGGTATTCTTCTTCGGTGAGCAGATCGCCGGTTTTTAAACCGCGGTCTTCCCTGATACCAGGCTGTATTACCACGAAACGCTCGTAGTAAACGATGCTCTCCAGTTTTTTGGAGCTTACACCCAGCAGGTAACCGATTTTATTAGGTAAGCTTTTGAAGTACCAGATGTGTACAACGGGCACCACCAGTTTGATGTGGCCCATGCGCTCGCGGCGCACTTTCTTTTCGGTCACTTCCACACCGCAACGGTCGCACACGATACCCTTGTAACGGATACGCTTGTACTTACCGCAGGCGCACTCATAATCCTTCACAGGACCGAAAATACGTTCGCAGAACAAACCATCGCGTTCGGGTTTGTACGTACGATAGTTAATGGTTTCAGGCTTTAAGACTTCTCCGTAGCTACGTTCTAAAATCGAATCCGGTGAGGCCAACCCGATAGTGATCTTCGAAAAGGTGGCTCTTGGACGATTATCTTTTTTTATAGCCATATCTTGATTTTCTTGTTGCGTTAATAATTTGATGATGAACTGTTACTCGAATTTCAGATCGAGACCCAAACCTCTCAGTTCATGCACCAATACGTTGAACGATTCGGGGATACCTGCTCTTGGAATGTTATCACCCTTAACGATGGCCTCGTATGTTTTGGCGCGGCCGATGATATCATCCGATTTAATAGTGAGCAGTTCCTGCAGGATGTTAGAGGCACCGTAAGCTTCCAGCGCCCACACTTCCATCTCACCAAAACGCTGACCACCGAACTGTGCTTTACCACCCAGCGGCTGTTGCGTAATGAGACTGTAGGGCCCGATAGAACGTGCGTGCATCTTATCATCCACCATGTGGTGCAGTTTGATCATGTAGATCACACCCACGGTTGCTTTCTGGTGGAAGCGGTCGCCGGTTTCACCGTCGTACAGGTAGGTATGACCAAAGCTGGGCAATCCTGCATCGTTGATGTATTGGGCGATCTCTTCGGTAGTAGCTCCGTCGAAGATGGGGGTAGCGAACTTCACACCCATCTTTAAACCTGCCCAACCCAGTACGGTTTCGTAGATCTGACCCAGGTTCATACGGCTTGGTACGCCCAGCGGGTTCAGTACGATATCCACGGGTGTTCCATCTTCCAGGAACGGCATATCTTCGGCACGAACGATCTTGGCTACGATACCTTTGTTACCGTGGCGGCCGGCCATTTTATCACCCACTTTCAGCTTACGCTTAACAGCCAGGTATACTTTGGCCAGTTTCAATACACCGGCAGGTAATTCGTCACCGATAGAGATGTTGAATTTCTCCCTCTTGTAACGTCCCAGTTCTTCGTTGTATTTGATATTGTAGTTGTGCAGCAGGGTGTTGATGGCGTCATCTATCGCAGCATCACCAGTCCAGCCCAGCGGGTTTACGTTCTGGTAATCGATAGCACCCAGGTTCTTTACATTGAACTTGGCGCCCTTGCCTATCTGCACTTCACCGAAGTTGTTGTTCACACCTGCAGATGCTTTGTCTTTCAACAGGGTCTGCAGTTTGTTCAGCAACAATTCCTTCAGGTCTTCTACATTCTTTTCGTGTATTTTTTCCAGCTTTTCCAAAGCGGCTTTCTCACGGATCTTAGCGTTCTTATCTTTTTTAGCGCGCTGGAACAGCTTTTTACCAATTACTACGCCCTCTACCCCGTTCGGTGCTTTCAAAGAAGCGTCTTTTGCATCACCGGCTTTGTCACCAAAGATGGCGCGCAACAGTTTTTCTTCGGGGGTAGGATCGCTTTCGCCTTTAGGCGTGATCTTACCGATGAGGATATCACCTTCCTTGATGGCGGCGCCCAGGCGAATGATACCATTTTCATCCAGGTCTTTGGTAGCTTCTTCCGATACGTTGGGGATATCGGGGGTCAGCTCTTCTTCACCCAGTTTGGTATCGCGTACTTCCAGTTCGTATTCAGAAATGTGAATAGAAGTGAACAGGTCTTCCTTGGCTACTCTTTCGCTGATCACGATGGCATCCTCGAAGTTGTAACCTTTCCAGGGCATGAAGGCCACTTTCAGGTTACGGCCCAGGGCCAGTTCACCAGCCTGTACGGCGTATCCTTCGGTGAGGAAATCGCCTTTTTTCAACCTTTGGCCTTTTTTAACGGCAGGTTTGTGGTTGATACAGGTTTCCTGGTTTGTTTTTATGAATTTGGTCAGTTTGTATACTCTCAGGTCGTCTTCGAAGCTCACCAGGCGGTCGCTCTCCGAACGGTCGTAACGAACGTGGATCTCGCTGCCGTCAACATATTCTACCACACCTTCGCCTTCCGACAGGATCTGTACACGGGCATCGCGGGCGGCTTTTCCTTCCAGACCTGTACCCACGATGGGGTTTTCAGGACGGATCAGCGGTACTGCCTGGCGTTGCATGTTCGATCCCATCAGCGCACGGTTGGCGTCGTCATGCTCCAGGAACGGGATCAGCGAGGCGCTCAAACCCACGATCTGGTTGGGCGCTACGTCCATGAACTCCACTTCGCTCTTCTCCAAAATGGGGAAGTCGCCGGTTTGACGTGAAGTGATCCTTTCTTCCACGAAGTTGCCTTTATCGTCCAGCGGTGAACTGGCCTGGGCGATCTTGGCATTGTCTTCTTCTTCTGCGCTCAGGAAGGTGAGTTTTTTCAGATCCACCTTTCCGTTATCTACTTTATGATAGGGCGTTTCGATAAAGCCCATTTCGTTGATCTTGGCGTGTACGCACAAGGTAGAGATCAGGCCGATGTTGGGACCTTCAGGTGTTTCGATGGTACACAGGCGGCCGTAGTGGCTGTAGTGTACGTCACGAACCTCAAAGCCGGCACGTTCGCGGCTCAAACCACCGGGCCCGAGTGCGGAGATACGGCGTTTGTGCGTGATCTCACTCAGCGGGTTGGTTTGGTCGAGGAACTGCGAAAGCTGTGAGGTGCCAAAGAAGCTGTTGATCACCGACGACAATGTTCTGGCGTTGATGAGGTCAACCGGTGTGAACACCTCGTTGTCGCGTACGTTCATACGCTCGCGGATGGTTCTTGCCATACGGGCCAGACCCACACCAAACTGGGCGTACAATTGTTCACCCACGGTACGAACGCGGCGGTTGCTCAGGTGATCGATATCGTCGATCTCAGCCTTACCGTTGGTCAAACGAACCAGGTATTTGATGATCTCGATGATATCTTCCTTGGTGAGTGTTTTTTGATCGAGCGGCAGGTTCAGGTTCAACTTGCGGTTGATCTTGTAACGGCCTACTTCGCCCAGATCGTAGCGTTTATCGCTAAAGAATAATTTATCAATGATACCACGGGCGGTTTCATCATCCGGCGCATCGGCACCGCGCAACTGGCGGTAGATGTGCTGAACGGCTTCCAGCTCGCTGTTGGAGGTATCTTTGTTCAGTGTATTGTAAATGATGGCAAAATCACCGCCTACATCTTCTTTCTGAACAAAAACGCTCTTCACGTCCATATCGGCGATCATGTCAACCGCTTCTTCGTCCAGCACGGTATCGCGCTCCAGCACCACTTCATTTCTTTCGATAGATACCACTTCACCGGTATCTTCATCTACGAAGTCTTCTACCCATGTTCTCAAAACGCGGGCGGCCAGGCGTTTGCCCAGGTATTTTTGCAGTGATTTTTTATCTCCTTTTACTTCGTCGGCCATTCCGAACAGCTCCAGGATGTCTTTATCGGTTTCGTAACCGATAGAGCGCAACAGCGTGGTAACCGGGAATTTCTTCTTACGGTCGATGTAAGCATACATCACGTTGTTGATATCCGTGGCGAACTCCATCCATGCGCCTTTGAAGGGGATCACACGGGCAGAGTAGATCTTGGTGCCGTTGGGGTGAATAGATTGACCGAAGAATACCCCGGGAGAACGGTGCAACTGTGAAACCACAACGCGTTCGGCGCCGTTGATCACGAATGTACCGCGGGGGGTCATATATGGAATGTTTCCGAGGAATACGTCCTGTACGATGGTCTGGAAGTCCACGTGCTCTTCATCATTACAGCTCAGCCTCAGTTTGGCTTTAAGCGGTACTGCATAGGTGAGACCGCGTTCCATACACTCTTCGATGGTGTAGCGGGGCGGGTCTATGAAGTAATCCAGGAACTCGAGCACGAAGATATTGCGGGTATCGGTGATGGGGAAGTTTTCCTTGAACACCTTGAACAACCCTTCAATATTACGTTTATCGGGCGTCGTTTCTAACTGGAAAAATTCTTTAAAAGATTGGATTTGTACTTCTAATAGGTCAGGAGCTTCAGCGAGGTTTTTAATCTTTCCGAAGTTGATCCTGTTTGACAGTTTTGTTGAAGACATATAGCTTAAAACCGGTTTTTAAATTGTTCGAACGTCAAATCATCTATAGACAAAAAAATTATCCCTTGAGAATTACACCTTTTTTCCGTTCGGTCGAACTTTTAAGGTTAAACTCCCAAAGAATTGAAAAAGAGGCAGTTATGTGATTATGGCCATGTACCAACTGTACCTCTGCTAATTAGCTTTTGTGAAAAATGGAGGGCAAAGGTAAGGAATGTTGATCAATTGGCAATAATTTATCCACTATTTTCAGAAGGCCCCGGGCCACCCGTGAAAATGCCCCGGCCGGCGGCGGGGCATTTTCACGGGTTCGTTGACAGGCCTTCGGGCCGGTTTTAAATCGATGGATACCCCGGGTTCTGCGGACGCAAACCGGGATTATTCTGCATTTCCACCGTGGGCAAGGGGAAAAGCAGGTGTTTTTCCTGCAATACCGCACCGCTTTCCGGCAGTTTATAACCCACAAAATCCACAAAAGTATCGGTGGCATCATTGTAGGCTTTCCTCAGCCTCACCATATCAAACCAGGTAATACCCTCATAACACAGCTCATGCCAGCGTTCGCGCCACACGGCCTGCCTGAAACTGTCTTTGGTAAAACCGCCCAGGACCGGTGTCATCAATCCTGCCCTGTCCCTGATCTTTTTAAGGGCATCCAGGGCTGCCTGTGTGGGGGCAGCGCCCGCTTCATTGGCCGCCTCGGCATAGGTAAGCAATACCTGCGCAAAACGGATATTCATCCTGTTCAAACCGCTGGTGGTGGTGCCCCTGGTGCCTAAAGTGCCATTGGCCACTATATCGAAATGTTTATAAATGTAGGGGGCGCCCAGGGGCTTTAAAGCCTCAAAACCTTTGTCGTAGTATGAGGTAAAGAAAAATCCCTGGCGGTCTACGGTACGCAAATCGCCCGGTTCAAAAGAGTTGTAAAACTGGTTGGTAGGCACGGTAGACCCTACCTCGGTATCGTAAGCCGATACATCCTTGAAGTTGGGCAGCATATGCGTTTGCATATCGTTATTGGCCACCCCGCTCAGGTATTGGATCATGAAAATATGCTCTCCTGTATTTTCTGTGCTCTCGGTGTGTAAAGCATTATAATTGGGGAACAGGCTGTACCAGTTGCCTGAGATCACTTCATTGGCTTTTTCGGCCGCCAGTTGGTAATACTCCACGCCTTTATTCAGCGGGGCGCCCGCCATGGTGAGGTATACTTCGGCCAGCAGCGATTTTACAGCGCCCAGCGAAGCACGGCCGCTGGCATCGGTATTGGGCAGGCCTGCACCCTCGGCGGCTTGCAGATCGGCCACGATCTGGGCATATACCGAGTCGATGGATGTACGGTTGGCATATACCTTTTCATCGCTGGCCGATAAAATGGAAGTGGTGAGCAAAGGCACGGCGCCATACAGCCTTACCAGATAAAAATAACTCCAGGCACGCAGGAACTGCGCCTCACCCAGTACCTGGTTCTTTTTTACATTGTCCATTTGAATACCGGGCACCTTGTCAAGCACCAGGTTGGCCTGTGCAATTACGCTGTAAGGCCCGTTCCACCAGTTGGCTACAAAAACATTTTCGCCATTGTAGCTTAAACCCAGCAGGTTGTTCAAATCGGTATTCTGGCCGGTTTCTGTTCTGGCCGTACCGGTGGGCATTTCAAGCATGGTAAAGTTGGTAGCGAAAATACCGGCGCCGGCGCCAATAAAACGGGTTTGCGCATACGCAGCGGCAATGGCCGCATCGGCGTGACCGGGTAAGGTATAATACGAATCGGGCGACAGGTTCGAAGGATCTTTGTCTACCTCCGACATCCACTTCCTGCAACCTGTTGCTCCCATACCAACAGCTAAAACGAGGTATATGTAGAGTGCATGTATGATTGACTTGTTCATAATTTCATTTTTTTTAGTGACTGTTATAATCCCAGATTAATTCCCAGCGTGTATACGGTCGGTTTCGGATAGTCGAAGAAAGTTTGACCCTGTGCAAAGGCATCGCCATAGGTGGTTACCTCGGGATCGTTACCTGAGTATTTGGTGCTCAGGAAAAAGTTCTGCGCCGATGCCCATATACGCAGTTTGCTGAGTTTTAACCGTTGTGCTGTTTCCGACGGGAAATTATAAGCCAGTAACAGGTTCTTGCCGCGGATGAACGAGCCGTCTTCAACCCAGCGTGTATCCACGTTGGTAACATAACCGGCGCGGGTATCACGGGGAGCGGCGATCATGGTGCTGCCATCGTTTTTACCGGCCTGGTAATAATCCAGCACCGACTTATAGCTGTTGGCAATACCGGTTCTGTCTTCGCCGGAGTGTTTAGACTGGTTCAACACATCATTACCGTACATATACCCGATCTCCAGTACCAGGTCGAAATTTTTGTAACGGAAATTGTTGATAAAAGAACCCCATCCATCGGGATTGCTTTGCCCAATGATGGTTCTGTCGAGATCGTTGATGGCATAGTCGCCATTTACATCCAGGTATTTGAGGTCGCCGGGCAGGATGGGCTTGCCGCCACGATAGCTGGCAAACTTGGCAGCCTCATCCCGTTCCGCTTCGGTCCACACACCTAAACGGGTAAGCCCCCAGAACGAACCCACCGATTCGCCTACTTTTATAATACCGGTATTAGACAGGAAGTTGGGGTTGCCCGAGAAGATCGGCGCGGGTGTGGCCAGCGACAATACCTTGTTCCTGTTCATGGATATGTTGAAGGTGGTGCTCCAGCGGAAATCGTTGGTAGAGATGTTCACCGTATTGATGGCAAACTCGATACCCTTGTTCTCCATGCTGCCCACATTTTTCATGATAGACACATAACCGGTAGAACGCGGCAATGGAGAAGCCAGCAGCATATCGGTGGTTTTACGATAATAGGCGTCGAATTCCACGCTTACCCGGTTGTCCCACAAACCCAGTTCTATACCGATATCTCCTTGCGAGGTTTTCTCCCATTTCAAATCGGGATTACCCAACCTGTTGGTACCAATACCACTAAAGCGTGCATTGGCGATCACGCCCGTATAGGCGCCCAGCAGGGGATCGGATGAATACGGACCGATCTCCGAGTTACCGGTAAGTCCATAGCTGGCCCTTAATTTCAGGTGCGATATCACCTTATCGTTCCGCAGGAACTCTTCTTCCGATATCTTCCAGCCTACCGCGGCTGAAGGGAAGAACGCATACTTGTTGTTATCCCCGAATTTCGAGCTGCCGTCTATACGGCCTGTTACCGTAAACAGGTATTTGTCTTTGAAGGTATAGTTGATACGGCCGAAATAAGAGTTGAAAGCAAACTCGCTTCTGTTCGATGACGAAGGATTTTGCTGGCTGCCGGCGCCCAGGTTGTTATATTGGAAAAAGTCGGTGCTGAAATTCTGTGCACTGGCGTTGGAAGAAGCATAGTTTGTTCCCTGCCACGATAAACCCAATAAGCCATTCACCACATGATCGTCGTTGAAGGTTTTATTGTAGTTCAGGAAAGTTTCAGATGACCAGTATATTTCGCGGTTGTTGAAAATACTGGCGGTACCATTCTGCTGCATGGAGATGTTGTGCAGCGAACGGCCGCTGTACTGGTTTTCCTGCCTCTGCACCACGCTGGCGCCCACCACGCTTTTAATATCGAAACCTTTACCCAGTAAAATGCTTATATAAGCATGACCGAGCGTATTCTGCACGTTCAACAGGAATTTCCGGTCGCTCATGATATGCACCGGGTTTGAACCGCCTTCGGCGCCGGGATAGAGATAGTTATCGCCCCAGGTACCATCGGGAAACTTCACCGGTAAAAAAGGAAATGCTTCGGTGATCATACGAACCGAGTTCAAACCGCCGGTGCCCTGGTCAACCAGGTTTTCTTCCTGGCTGTTATAACTCAGGCTGCCACCAATGGTGAGCCAGTCCCTGGCCTTTATATCCGTTACAAACCTGGCGGAGTAGCGTTTGAGATAAGAGTTCAGCAGTAACCCGTTTTGATCGCGATAGCCCAGGTACAACCCGTAGGTGGCACCATTGCTGCCGCCGGAAATGCCCAACTGGTGGTTTTGTCCGAGTTTGTTTTGCGTTGCTTCTTTAAACCAGTCTGTATCATACAAGGGATTACCATTGGCATCGAACATGGTGGGCAGGTTCTTTCTTTTTTCACGGGGATCTACCACCGAAGAATAGTTGCCTGCTGCCCAGCCTGCGGGGTCGTATACCTTGATGTTGTCGTAGGCCAGGTCTTCCATCATCAAATATTCTTTGGCGTTGAGCATACGCACCCTGTTGGGACCAATGGTGGGAATGCTGAAATCGCCGTCGTAGGTAACACGAGCCGGACCATTGGTGCCCCTTTTGGTAGTGATGAGCACCACGCCATTGGCGCCGCGGGCGCCATAGATGGCCGTACCCGAAGCGTCTTTCAATACCTCCACAGATGCAATATCGTTGGGGTTGATGTAATCGATGGAATTACTGTTCAGTGTTTGATTGCCGATGGGCAGGTATACACCGTCTACCACATACAAGGGGTTGTTGGAAGAAGTGATGGAGCTGAAACCACGCACCCTGATGCGGGTTTGACCACCCGGCCGGCCCGAGTTGGTATTCACCTGTACACCAGGGATCCTTCCCGATAAGGCTTCGTTCACCGAAGCAGAAGGTCGCTCCTGCAGTTGCGCTGCCTTTACCGATCCTACAGCGCCCGTGAGATCGCGTTTTTTCACGGTACCATAACCGATCACTACCACTTCACTCAGGTCCTGCGAAGAACTTAATTCCAGTTGAATACTCAGGTTGGTGTTATCACCTACCGGCACCTGCTTCGATTTAAAACCCGTGTGACTGAACACGAGAGTGGCATTTGCAGGAACATTGATAGAAAAACTTCCGTTCATATCGGTTGTTTGACCGGTAGACTTGCCCTTGATCAAAACCGATACGCCGGGAAGCGGCATGGAATCTGCCGCGCTGGTAACCGTTCCCGTTACCGTACGCGTTTGCGCAAACGAAAACAGCGAAATACAAATTACCAGCAATGAAAGAGAACCAGCTCTTGCGAGATAATAAAACTGCTTCTTCATAATGCAAGTTTTGGTGATTTAAGTTGATTTTGGAACAATATGATTTTACTACAAGTCTCAAATGGTGGCAGACTTATACATAGGTTTCACAGCCGGATAGATAGTTCTAACGGAAAGGGGTCATTAAGGGCGCTATATCATCCCTGGGGTAAAAGGTGAACTGTTCCGGTATGTTTACCGGAAAATGATACGAATAGACAGACTACTGGTTAGTGAACAATAAAACCGGAGTACGTTTGATTATCCTGTGAAATCGAAGGGTGTTAGATAATGAGGTATAGATGACAAGCAGCGTCGTCAGCATACCGCCTGGCCTGGTAGAGGAAAAAATAGTTCTCATGCGATCAATCGTTTAGAACTTAAATGTACAATATTCTAAAACGATTTTGCAAATTATTTTTAAAAAGTTTCCCAACTTAATAATTTTATTACAAAAGTTGAGGGAGTATTCAGGACGGGAAATGCGCTATACACTTGTTTTAGCCACCGGTTCGGTGGTGCCCCGGATCACGAGTCCGGCAGGAATTTCAATTTTGGCGCCGAGGTCCGATTGTTTGGGTTTGCCCAATTGGTTCATAAGCAGTTCCAGCGCGGTTTTAGCGATCTCTTCTACCGGCTGCCGTATGCAGGTGATACCCGGCGGGTACAGCCTGAACACATCGTGGTCGTCAAAGACGATCATCGCCAGGTCGTTAGGCAGTTTCAGCCCCAGGCGGTGAATGCTTTCCAGGCCCAGCAGCCCCAGGTAGTTGGTAGTAAAAAAGAGGGCTTCGGGTTTTTGTGTAGTAATAAACTGGCTGATGCGTTCGATGGCTTCTTCGCGGTCGTAGTCGTAGGCAAAACTGAGCACCAGTTCTTCATCGATGTCCAGCCCCGGCTTTTTCAGGCTGTCGCGGTAGGCGTTGAGCCGCTGCTCCATTTGCACCAGCTTCAGGTCTACCGTTACAAAACCGATACGGCGGTAGCCTTTTTCAAACAGGTGGTCCATACCGCGGGTAACACCTTCGTAGTTGTTTACCAGCACATGTGGTACATCGAGGCCGGGGAAATAGCTGTCCATCAGCACCACCGGTTTGTTATCGTTCACCAGTTCCCTGATGTCCTGTTCCATACCCGGTGTGGGTGTAATGATGTAGCCGTCTACCTGTCGTTGCGAAAGCATGCCGATCAGTTCCTTTCCTTTCTGGTGATTGTTATCGGTGCTGCTGTACACCACTTTATAGCCATAGCGGGCGGCTTCATCTTCTATGGTGCGGGCCAGGGAGGCGAAGAAATTGCCGGAGATGTTTTCAACGATGAGACCCAGTATTTGTGACTTGCCGGTGCGCAGGCTTACCGCCACGGGATTGGGCTGGTAACCTTCTTTTTTGGCCACTTCCATGATACGCCCGGCAAGGGCTTCGCTGATGCGCATTTGTTTGGCTTTGCCGTTTAGCACAAATGACACGGTGGAGGGTGATACGCCGGCAATCCGGGCGATATCTTTCAGGGAAACCCGTTTCATATTTGTTTTATGAGTTATATTAGATGACCACTAAACTATGAAAATAAAGCTTAATCTAACGGTTTCGCCTAAATAAAATAATAAACCCCGGCTTTTGGGCCGGGGTTTTTATTGCTAAATTGGAATAGCTTACTGGATCTCTACTTCAGCGCCAGCTTCTTTCAGCTTAGCCACCAGAGCTTCGGCATCGGCTTTGCTAACACCTTCTTTAACAGGCTTGGGAGCACCGTCAACCAGGTCTTTAGCTTCTTTCAAACCAAGACCAGTCAGGTCTTTTACTACTTTTACAACGTTCAGCTTGTTAGCGCCACCGCTTTTCAGGATCACGTTGAAAGCAGTTTTTTCTTCAGCAGCGGGAGCAGCAGCACCAGCGGGGCCGGCGGCTACAGCTACAGCAGCGGCTGCAGGCTCAATACCGTATTCATCTTTCAGGATCTGAGCTAATTCGTTTACTTCTTTCACAGTCAGGTTTACCAACTGCTCAGCAAATGCTTTTAAATCTGCCATGTTGTTTAAATTTTTCCCGCCTTCATTGCCTGTGCTCCGGCGGATGTTTAAAAAAATTTGTGTTGTTAGCTCTTCAGGCTTGAGCTAATATGTTTGCTGGTGGCGCGTAGCGCCAGCCAATTATTGTGCACGTTCTTCCAGGGCTTTCACCAGGCTGGCCAGTTTGTTGCCGGCGTTCAGGCCGCTGATAACATTCTTGGCGGGTGATTGCAACAGACCGATGATCTCGCCGATCAGGTCCTGCTTGCTCTTCAGCGTGGTCAGTGCCTGCAGTTGCTCATCGCCGGCGTATACATCGCCATCGATAAAGGCAGCTTTCAATGCGGGTTTTTCCAGTCCCTTGGCGGTTTTGCGAAAATCGCTGATGATGATCGCGGGCTCTTTGGGGTTTTCGCTGAACATAAGGGCGGTAACGCCGTTCAGCGATTCAAACATACCGGAATAACGCTTTTCGTCTAGGCTTTCCAGGGCCTTACGGATGAGGGTGTTCTTGGCCACCTTCATTTCAACCTGTTTGTCGAAGCATACGCGGCGCAATTTGCCCACCTGCTCAACGGTCAGGGATTCTGTATTGGTAACATAGAAATTGTTGTATTGAGAAAACTTCTCCTTCAATACTTCAATTACTTCATTTTTTTCCTGTTTTGTCATAACGCTAAATTTTTGATGCTTCTCCCAATGGAGGGTCGCGTTATTAAAGTTTAGTTCATTAATGATTTGGTTTCAACCGCGATGCCGGGGCTCATGGAGCTGGCCATGAATACGCTTTTCAGGTAAGTACCTTTAGCTGTAGAGGGTTTTGCCTTGATGATGGCGTTGATCAGCTCCTGGCTGTTCTCGGCAATCTTTTCGGGGCTAAAGCTTACGCGGCCGATGGAAGCGTGTACGATACCGGCTTTGTCGACTTTAAAGGCGATCTTACCGCCTTTTACCTCTGTAACAGCGGCTGCCACGTCGTTGGTAACCGTACCTGTTTTGGGGTTGGGCATCAGGTTACGGGGACCCAGTATCTTACCCAGCTTACCGATCTTCGGCATCACCGAAGGCGTAGCGATGATCACGTCCACATCTGTCCAGCCACCTTCAATCTTGGATACAAATTCATCTAGACCTACGAAATCGGCGCCGGCTGCTTTGGCGTCGGCTTCTTTTTCGGGAGTGCACAGAACCAGTACGCGTTTTGTTTTACCGGTGCCATGGGGCAGGGTAACTGTACCGCGGATGGCCTGGTCGGCTTTTTTGGGATCTACACCCAAACGGATGTGCAGGTCCACCGATGCATCAAATTTGGTTGTATTGACGGTTTTCACGATCGACGATGCGTCTTTCAGTGAATACACTTTTGTTTTATCGATCTTAGCTTCTGCAGCTTTTCTTTTTTTAGGAATTCGTGCCATTGTCTTTGAGTTTTTTAAGTGAAACCTCCTCGGCCCTTTTACTCTATGATGTCATTGAGGGGCTTTGGTGGTCGAGGGTTTAATTTTCCCACGGGGCCTGACCTTCGACGGTTATACCCATGCTGCGGGCGGTACCTGCCACCATGCGCATAGCACTTTCGATGGTGAAACAATTCAGATCGGGCATTTTGTCTTTGGCAATGGCCTCAACCTGGTTCCAGTTCACTTTACCCACCTTGTTGCGGTTCGGTTCTTTGGATCCGCTTTGCAGTTTGGCGGCTTCCAGCAACTGAACGGCTGCGGGAGGAGTTTTGATGACAAACTCGAAAGACTTGTCGGAATAAACAGTAATTAATACGGGAAGTACTTTGCCCATTTTATCCTGCGTGCGGGCGTTGAATTGTTTGCAGAATTCCATGATATTGATACCCTTGGAACCCAGTGCAGGACCTACAGGGGGGGCCGGATTGGCCTGACCGCCTTTTACCTGGAGCTTTACGTAGCCGGTAATTTCTTTTGCCATGATTACAAATTTTATTGGTTCAAGCGATGGTTCGGGGCTTGCGCCGCCTACTAGATCTCCCAAAGTCTAAATAAGAACTTTTCTTTTGGGGGTGCAAAGATAGCGAAATTATGCGAACAAACAAACGCAGTTTGAGCGCCTTTAGTCCCAACGCGTGCCCGTAGGAACCGCCCCCGATGCCCGGAGGGCATCAACCCCCACCCGCGAAAATCATGGCCCTCCGGGCCATGATT
>Ga0065721_10050335_pt1 | contig 21061 bp, 37 predicted proteins | sample Mesricmetagenome_FD_59108 | JGI IMG/M metagenome (GOLD analysis project Ga0065721, IMG submission 59108) | Mesophilic microbial community from rice straw/compost enrichment Sample: eDNA_1 v2 (version 2) | ecosystem: Engineered > Solid waste > Grass > Composting > Bioreactor | place: USA: Davis... | reverse complement strand
AAATTGTGGTTGGCTTCTCGGACAAAGCCATTCTGCGGCTTGACATCGAAGAAGACGACCCTCGGCTGTCGCGAGTGTGTGACGATATGCGGCAGACTGTCCGCGCCATCCTCTCCGACTTCGCATCCACCCGCCCCATGACCGAGGATGTGGCCGGGCTGGTGGATGACTTCACAAGCGCGCTCAGGCTCGGCGTTGAAGATGATGTGACGATCCCGTTCGATCTAGCCGTTCGTATCCATGCCACCCTGACCACACCCGCCCCGGCAGTGAAGCCCCATTGCTCCACCTGCGGCAAAGACGTTGCCGAAGTGCTTTGCGAGACGTGCGGAAAATGGTGGGCAGACAACCCGCCACCCGCCCCGGCAGTATCGACCGATGAGATTGTGGCGGTGCTGGAGCGCTGCTCCGAGATCGTAGACCGCAATCTCCATCGCCAGCGTGAGAAGGTCGAGGACGTGCCGCGCATGTTGCGCCAACTTGCCTCGCGTATTCGGGGAGAGGGAGAATGACGCGGGAGCAAATCGCGAAATGGAAACGCTGGGGCGTTCTGTTCATCGGTGTGGCCATCGCCTTATTCGGAGAACCGCTCGCGGGGAGTCTCTTGATGCTCGGCTACGAAGTAGGTTTTCGCAACGGTCGCGAAATCCTCAGGAGCCAATCATGAGCACCGAAAGCATGGTGGCGCAGGCGCTGGAGCCGTGTCCGTTTTGCGGGGGCGCGGCGGGCATTATCCACGGCATCAAGCGCGAAGGTGAGGCCACATTTTGCCGGGTCTACTGCGGCAGCTGCCAGGTCCGGCAAAGGGCCGACCATCCCAACCGAGCCGAAGCCATCGCCGCTTGGAACACCCGCACGGCAGCGCAGCCCGAACGCGAGGCTGTGTTCGCAGTCGGCGTTAAGCCCGGTGACATTCCGCCCTCTGCCACAGTTGCCGATCCGCTCACCGCCCTGACCACACCCGCCCCGGCAGTCTCAACCGATGAGATTGTGGAGCCCCTTGCGAGGGCCGCAGCGGATGATCCCGAAGCACGCCGGATTGCCGCCAAGTGCGGTACGGTTTGCTTCGACGATATGGACGCGGAAACACAAGAGTTCTGGCGCTGTATCGCCCGCGCCATCCTCTCGCGCCTGCGGGGAGAGGGGTGATGGCGGTCCGCAAACTCAAACCTGTCGAGGCCAATGATGGTTCGTATGGCGGAATGGTGCTCGCTGCGTTCGACAGCCTCACCGACGCCGCCCTCCTAACCGACATCTGCGACAACATGGCTGAGGTGCTCAAGCCTCTGCCGGGTGAACTGCCTAACGCGCTAGGCGACGCCGGAACGCGCGCAACTGAGTCCGGCGATGGGGATGAAGCATGAGCCTAAGCAAGCACATCGACTACGGCAGCGCGCACCCGCCTATCCCGCGCGAGCAAGTCCCGACCATGTCCGAATGGCTCAAGCGTCACAACCGGCCTGAGCCCACAGGGCTGGCCCGCTGGTGGAGGCGGTGATGGGGACGATAGCCTTCATTTCCCTCAGCCTTATCGGGTACGGTTTAGGGGCGGTTCTTTGCCTAATGGCGGCCCCCCACTCGGATGACCACGATGTTGTTTGGTGGCCCCTTACCTTAATCAAGTTCCTGTGGCGCTCCTTCTACCGCGCGCTGACGACCGGGTGGCGCCCATGACAGAGCGTGAACGTTATCGGCTCAAGCCGGGCGGTATCCCGGTCGCATGGTCGGAGGGACCGGACGCTCTGCGCGAGATTAAGCACTACGCGCTGATCTACAGCCAAGACGCTCCTGTCACGATCGAGCGGCACACCAAAGGTAAGTGGCAGAAGCTTGGCGCCCGCTGGTGGAGGCGGTGATGCGAGAAGTCCGCATTCGCCTGCTCCCCAAACACTTCGACGGCAACGACTGGCACTACACCGAACAGCCGATTGTCCGCCTTGGAGACGTAGGGCGATGGTCAATGGTCCGCCGAGCCGACTTCAGAAGCTCCGCCCCCTTCGTGATCTCGCGCAAGGAATGGGATACGTTGCCGCTCGCCGAGGAACTCCGCCCATGACCGACGACCTTGAGCGGCGGCTGCGGGCTGTCGAGGGCGTCACGACTTGCTGGTATCGCAACCCCGATGGCCCCGAAGCCGCCAACGTGATCGCCCGCCTGCGTGCTGAGAATGCGCGGTTGCGGGAGGCGTTGGATGCCCTTCGATTGCAAGCGCTCCAAAGCGACTTGAACAACCCCGCCAATGAGTGGGGATGGGAGGCACTCCAACTCGCTAACGCCGCCTTGAAAGGACCGAGTCATGACCGATCGTGAACGTTATCGGCTCAAGCAGGACGGCATCCCGGTCGCATGGTCGGAGGGACCGGACGCTCTACGCGAGATTAAGCACTACGCGCTGATCTACAGCCAGGACGGGCCGGTCGTGATCGAGCGGCACACCGAAGGTAGGTGGCGGAAGCTGAAGGAAACGATGATGGACAAGCATTGCGACGACTACATCGACGACGAGACGCAACCGGAGTGCCTGCGAGCCTTCCTCGACTATGCCCGCTCGCCAATGATGCGCCCAGAGCCGCGCCCAAAGCTGTTCGCTGACTACAAAGGCCATCGGGTCCGCGTCGTCATGGCGTCGCGGTTCGGCGACGTCGGAATTACCAGCAAGCTCGACGCTGAGCACGGCTATGACAAGCGGGTCGCCGTGGAGGACTTGAGCGGCTTTTCGGAGAACCCCGCCCATGACCTTTCTCGCCCGCCGAGCCCTACAGGAAGGATCGCGCCATGAGTGATCTGGTGGAGCAGGTGGCGAGGGCGATCCACGATGTTCTGGAAAACGACGACGACAGCAAAGGCGGGGGCTACATGCGCGCCGCCCGCGCCGCCCTGTCCGTCCTAGAGCCCCGCATCGAAGCGCTGGAGGCGGAAAACTTCAAGCTCGCAGCCGGTGCATGCAACGTCGAAGGCGGGTTGATCGGTGACGATCATGGGCACTTCTGCTGTTCGCTTAAGGCGCGCATCGAAGCGCTGGAGCGCGAGCTGGGCTGGCAGCCGATTGAGACGGCGCCGAAGGATGGGACGCGCGTCCTCGCGACTGACGGCGTGAACGTGACCGTAGTGGAGTGGAAGGTTTACAACGGTCGCTGGGAGAAGCTGACAGGCTGGAACCATCTCTACGGCGCTGAGTGGAACGGCCCGGTTGCATGGCGCCCCCTTCCTGCCGCCGCCATCCGCAACGGAGAGCGCGGGTGAGCGCACCTGGGAGGCGGTGACGCATTTTCCGCTTGCATAGGTGGAATGTCCGCGTTATCTAGTGGCCATGGAAACGAAAACAGCAACTCAGGCAACGGGCAATTCCGCCCATCCCCGAAAGGAGGTTGCCATGCTCGTTAAGTTTTCCACCCTCGCTGGCGGCGTGTTCATTGAAGAGACTGGTGCGGATGAGCGCCGCCCCTCGGATCGCTGCTTCCGCTTCGATGCGAGCGGCAACGCGGAATACGCGCTGTTCGCCGACCTGATCGGCGGCAATCCCGCCCCGCGCTGGTTCGGCCACCAGTTCAAGGAAAAGGATTTCCTGTTCGCATGAGCGCAGAGCAAATCTACCGCGCCGCGCTGGAGGCTATCGCCCAAGAGGACGGCGGCTTTCCAACTTACACGCCGCAGGCAATGGTCTCTATTGCCAAGCGGGCCATGCGTGAGGCGGACAACGAGCCGTTCGATCTCCGTAAATCGCCACAATATCACCCAGGAGACCTAGCATGATGGTCGATATCGAATGTCCCCGCTGCAACGGATGGGGGGCTAGAAGTGCCTGACCTTAAAGGCTTGGTTCCTGCGTTGCTCGCCCTTGGGTTTGTCGCAGGCGCGCTTGTCGTCGGCTTGATTGCCTTCATCGTATGACCGACTGGCGTGAACACCTGACACCCGGGGAAGCCAAGCGACTAGAGGACATTGCTGACGAAAAGCGCGCCCTGTCACGCGAAGCGAGGCGGATATTCGATCGCGCTCGCAAGCGGGTGGCGAGGCCAGTTCCGGACGGCGGATGACCGCCTTAAAATCCCGTCAATTCTGTCGAGCCTGACAGAATTGCTTCGAGCGCTACTCAGACGGCGGGCAGAGCGCGTCATACTTCGCGTTGTGCGCCTCGATCTCCCGCACCGTCTCGGGCGAATCCGCCTTGTTGCCGGGATCGTCAGTCACGCCGGCCGGAAGCTCGGCAGTGGTGTGGGTTGTGGGGTAGCTGCGGGCCGGGCTTGATACCGGCTTACCCGAGCGGGACTGTCTGGCTCCCCGCGATGATGCAAGCCCGGTTTCAGTCCACATGCGCATCATCCGGACGCGTGTCCTTCCACGCCGCCGCAGCCCCGCAATACTACAGAAGCGGGGTCGAATTGCAAGGCTGGACGCCTAATCCTCAGTGGCGCAGGCGGAAAACCACGCCTCAGCCTGATCCGCATACATCCCCGGCGCGGAATAGGCCGCCAGAGCCGCTAGGGCTTGCGCTAGGGCCTGTTGCGCGTGTTCCGGTAGCTCGCCAAGGGGCGGGGGCCTTTCGGGCCTGACAGCGGGGCAGGGGGCTTGCACGGTCTTGATTACCTCGACCGTCCGCACTTCCACGCCGGGTTGCGTGTGCGAGCAGGCGTGGAGGGCGAGGGCGGCTAGCCCGATGAGTCCCATCTTCGCGCTCTTGCTCGCCGAGAGGGTCGAGCCGTCCTTGCTCCACCGGTCGCAGTAGTCCCGGCCGTGGAGAGAGACGATGTTTCCGCGCCGCTCGACATGGTCGGTGTGCGTCACGTCGGCGAGGCCACATTTGCAGCGCATGGTCAAAGTCCTTTCGCGAGTTCGGCGAGATCGGGCGGGGTAGGACAATCCCCGTTCACCTGCTCCCGCGCCGCAGCCCGCAAGGCGGCGATCCGCTTGTCCGATTCCGCCGATAGCTTCGCCAGTTCGGCCGAGCGCTTTTCGGCTTCCTCGATGCCTTGGGCATAGGCTTCCGCGCGGGCGAGGGCGCGGTTGTTTAGGTCGGTGATTACCGCATCCAGGGTATCCACCGATTGCCGGGTGACGGCGTGCTGCGCTTCACAGGTGGCGAGTTCGTTGCGCTTGTCCTCCAGTGCTTCATTGGCCGCTGAGAGGCGCACGGTCTGGACGCCGACCGCCAGCAGGAGCGCGAGGGACAGCCCGGCGAACAGTTTGCTCGTTAGCGCTGAAAAGGGGTTCATGGCTTCGGCTCCACTGGCACGGGTTCACCGGCAGGCTGATCGATCTGGACCCGGCTCGGCGTTTCGTCCTTCTTTGTGAACCACGCGGCCATGGCGAGGCCAACCAGCCCCTGCACCACGATCGCCTGTGCCAGCGTCTTGAACAGGTCGTTGTCCGCAAGCGTCCGGTCGTTCGCGAGCATCCACAGAACCACGCCGGTCAGGATGAAGATGCCGGCACCGGCAACCCCGCTCGGCTTCACCCGCGCGATCTGGCGGTCGAGGAAGTCCCAAAAGGTCATGCCCAACCTCCCGCTTCCAATGCCGCCTGGAACCGCTCGGCATAGCCTGCGATCATCTCGGCCCGGTCGGTTCCATTGATGATGCGCCGCGCCTCGCGGTATTGCGCCGGCGTGCCGAGCCGGTCGGGCAGGTAGTCCGCCAGCCCCTTGCCGGTGAAAGCCCCCGTCTCCATGCCCTTGACCAGTATCGCGGTCGCAATCTCGGGTTCGAGCGCGCGGTTGAAATCCTTCAGCAGCGACCCGCCGAGCCCGAGTGCCTTGTCGGCCCATTCGTAGTTGCGATCCCATGTGAGCTGGACCAGCCCCCGCCCGTGCTGCGAGTGGCCGTATTTGCCGGGCTTGCCGTAGGTCCGCCCCTTGCCCTTGCCGATTTCCTCGATGGGCTTAAGACGCGCTTCATGCCATGCCGTGGCGAACCCGTAGGCCAGCCATGACAGCCGCCAGTGAGAAGCCGCGGCGAGCAGGCCGTTGATCGTATCGACCTGGACCTGATCCAGCGGGCCGGTGATCTTGCGGACGGCGGCAAAGAACGCTTCCGGCGAGGCGAGGCGGTGCGAGGCCGCCGGCGCATCCGTCATCCCGAGCGCCTTGGCAATCGCCCCGAGCGTGATCGGCCCGAGCTTGCCGTCAGGATCGACGCCAAGGTGGCGCTGAATGTCCGCGAGTGTCGTCATGCCCGCTCTCCCGTGCAAGAACCCCCGCCCGTGCCGCAGCCCTCTCGAAAGCCGCCGAACCCGAACACCGGATGCGCCGTGATCTCCGCGTTCATCGCGCTAGGCCTCGTTGCCGCGGGTCAGGAATCGCGCGACCCAGGCCTTCATGCTCGCCCGCTCGACCGCCAGCAGGACACGCTCGGCCAGCGACAGGCCGACCAACCCCAGCAGGGCAGCGGCACCGTTCTCCCAATCGACAGGCAGGCCCAGCGCTGAGCGGACGATAGGCGCGAAGAAATAACCGCAGGCGATGCAGCAGAAGACGCACCATATCGCCTTGCAGAACCGCTCGAAGAAGGTCTTGCCGTCGGGCGGGCGGAGGAACAGCCTGACTGCCCCGCCGCAGAAGCTCGCGATGGCCAGCATGGCGTGTTCGGTGAAAGCGGCGTTCCCTACCGTCCCCGCCGCCTGAGCCACGTTCGGATCGACGTCCATCTAGGCCTCCCCGTCGCGAAGGCCACGAACAGGGCGAAGCCGAGTGATGATGCCGCCAAGGCTACGCCCCAACCAATCAAGCCAGCCTCCTGCGACGAGGCATTGAAGGATGTAGACGATATTACACGACCATGCGTAAATTGTCCAATTGGCCTGACCATTAGTTGCGGACATAATGAAATGCGCTGGCATTATTGCCATAGCAAGCCCGCCGATAAACCGCGCATCGGCCCTGTTCGGCTCCCGAATAAGGATCAGCAGGGCGACGAAACCGACGAGCAGGTTCATCATCACCGCGGTGAACACGAACGTCGCCATCTTCGCGCCGGCCGCCGACAGCCCCACCGACGCGCCCCAGAGCGCCGCCAGCATTACGGGCAGCGTCAGGTCACGCTGTTTGCGAACGGCCCGGCCCAAGCCGAGCGCGCACGCAACCGCCGTCGCGGTGAGGCCGAGGTCCATCAGTCGCCACCACCACCGGCGGGCGGGTTGTTCGGCGGCGGATCGTCAGGCATCGGCATCCACTTGGCCTTGGCGGCGCCCGGGTCGATCTCGTCTGCGATGGCCCGGAGAATGCGGGCGAGCAGGTCTAGGTTCATCTCAGTCTCCTCAGCTTACGACCTCGAGCGTGGGTTTGGTCGGTGTGCGGGCCAATGTCTCTCTCCTAACCGATAATCCAGTTCGTGCCGGTCACTGGATCACTGCCATGGCGCGGGCTCCCCCGTGCCGGTTCTCGACATAGAGCGTCTTGACCCCGCTCGATTCCACGAAATACAGGTTGAATTTCCCGTCCGTCCCCGACGTGCCTGTCGGGATCGTATCGCTCACATCGACGGTGAAAATGTCCGACGTATAGGACAGGATCGCCGCTGAGTTGGCCCCCTGGAGCTTGTAGGTCACGACGCAACTGTGCATCGTGGCAGCACCATCGACGGCCTGCAAGGTAATGGTCCCCGCGCCGTTCCTGAGCCGCGCGGTAAAAACCGCATCGTCGGCAATCGTCGTATGCTCGACGGGAATGTAGTTGTCCCTGATCCATTTCGCCGTGTCGAAGAAGATGTCCCCGATCCGAAGGTCGGAGAGCGTCGCGCCCGATACGTTGATGACCGGACGGCTCCCGCCCGGGTTGCTGTCTCCAACGACATGGATGCCGTCGATTTCGATATCCGCCCCCGACGTGACGCCGCTCAGGTCGATGGGCCAGCGCGCGGCAGGGGCGGTCGAGGTCGAGACGGTCGCCGTCGCCCCACTGGTTCCGCCAGTGATGGTTTCAGAGGTCTGGAACGTGCCCGAGACGCTGACGAGGCGAAGCGTCGAGACCCCGCTGTAAACCAGCATCGCGGTCGCCCCGCTGGTCCCGCCGGTGATCGTCTCGCCGGCCTGAAATACCCCCGTCGTCCCCGTGATGGTGAGTGTCTGCATGGCGTCGAGACATGCTTCGCGGAAGGTGTTGTCGCGGATCGTGAGGGCGTTGCAGGTGCCGGTGAACTCGATCCCGTCCCGCGCGAAGCGGTTGAACACGTTCCCGATGAACTTGTTGCCGCTGGTGTTGCGGAACGTCCCGACCGAGAGGAACGGCGTGTCGCGGACTGACGGGTTGCCGCCGCTCTCGTAGGTCGTATCGTATTGACCGCCGAAGTAGTTGAAGGCGATCAGGTTGTCTTCGTTGATGACCCCGCCAAACGAGTTAAGGTCAGCCGGAATGTCGAACAGGGGCGTCGTGGTGCCCGCCGTATCGATGATCGTGTTGCCGATGATGCGTGCCCCGCGCATGTGCCCGTTCCACACGCGCATGTTGGTATCGGCGTAGTTGTCGATGATCTGGACCGGGCGGATGTAATGAGCCTTCTCGCCCGTGTTGATGATGAGAAAACCGCTGCTCCACGAGTGGAACCTGTTGTCGAAGACGCGATAGGCCCGCATCGCCGAACCGATGTAGTGGTTCGTATTGCCGAGCGGCACGAAATCCTCATCGGCGGGCCAGTCGATCTCCAGCCCGTTCGTCACGTTGACGACCGAAGAGCCCTGCAAAAGGAAGCCCCGCCCCTTGAGGTAGGCGAGGGTCCGCATGTTGCCGAGGTGGCAGTCGATTACCGAGAGGTCGAGGTCGCCGTTGTCGTCGTCGGCCTTGATGAGATAGGTCGAGGCTTCCGTAGGGCTGCGACCGAACATCCCGAGGTTGCGCCAGACGATGTCGTTGCTCTGCGACAGCTCCCACATACAATCGTCGGTGCTGCTGGGGAGCATCCGCAACGCAGCCCCTGCCATGTAGCGACAGCCGGTGCCCTGGAATGTGATACTGTTCTTGTTGGTGATGCTGAGCTTGCCGCCGATCCACACCGTGCCGCAAGGCGGGAAAGTCAGGGTGGCGCCCGTGGTCCCGCAGGCGTCGATAAGCTCCTGAATGTCGGACTGCGCGTCGTAGGTGGACGAGCCGTCGAGAATGGCCGCGTGCTGCGCTCTCGGGATGTTGGCGAACACATTGACGGGTGCGCCGTTCAAAAGGTCGCTGGTAGTGGTAAGGAACGCGGTCGCCTTGACGATGGAGCGATGGCCAATCATCGCATCGCCCTTGCCGGGATCGGTGGAGGCGAGGGCTGCGGTGGTGGGCAGCACGCGAAGCTCAGTCGCGGTCGGCCCGCTGTCGTGGCGGTAGATCGTGACAATGCCGTCATCCTCGACCGCGAACGTATCGCCTTCGGACGTGGCGGCTAGTCCCGCCGCGGTATCGGCGTAGTTCGGGCCGGCGGCCGCGAGGGCCACAGCTTCGCTTGCCGCGGCGGCGTCGGCGGCGGCTTCCGCGCGGATCGCCTGCGCAAGTGCCAGTGTGGCGTTTTCGCCAAGGTATACCGGAACCGGCGTCCCGTTGAGCGTGAGGTTAAGATCCGCTGCCATCGGTCACTTTCCCCGAAACCTGAATGATGCCACCCATGAAGCGCTGCTCCGTCCCGCCGCTCGGGGTCCAGAGGATGTCGAAAACCATCGTCTCCAGCCCGTCCGCGTTGGCGTCGATCGGCAGGGCCGCCGTTTCGTCATCGGTCAGTTCGAGCGTGATCGGCGTAACGCCATCAGCGTAACTGCCGACCGTGATGGTGAAGTCCGCAAGGGTTGCCCCGTCGCCGTCGGGGGAAGCGCGGAGGGACGCGCTGAAGCTGTCCGCGCTTACATCGGCGCCCACCGCAATGACGTATTCGTAAGCCAGCCCGCGGTCGATCGCTCGCATCTGCGGCCTGCCCTTGAGCCCGAGCCCGCCCTTGCCGTCCTTGGCGAGCTTGCGCAGCCAGTCGTCCCATTCTGTCGCCATATCGCTTTCCTATGTTGTAACCTGGACCGTGGCGGTGCCCCACAGCCCCACATCCACACCCGCCCCGTCGAGCTTGCCGACCAGCTTCACGTCGTAGTCGCCCGCTGCCGGGCTCGCCTCGTCGTTGAAGTCGCCATGACCAGCCACGTAGTTGAACCCGCCGACCGAGACGCTGCCGGCGATTTCGCCCGTGTCGAAATCGTTCCAGCTTCCCGCGCCCGCGACCGAGTATTGCCACTTCGCCGTCACAGTGCGGGATAGCGGGCTCGACGTAATCGGGCCGTAATCCAGCGGCGCCGAGGCCACGATCTTCTCGCCGGTGCCGACCGTCACCGTCATCACGTCGGTCAGGTCGGCGAAGCTAGTCGAATTGATGTTCGGGAAGCTGCTGTCGCTCGCTACCTTGCTGCCGGTCCCGCCGAGGCCCGAAGGCAGGCCGGTCGTCTTGCGCGTGGCGATCCTGATCGTCGGCTGTGCCACCCCGCCGACCGTCACCGTCAGGTCGATCCAGCCGTTGAGCGCGGTGACGGCCGTGACCTCGATGATGCCCTTGTCGGGATCGGACGGCGTATCGTTCACCGTCGCCGTTACGCCGCTCGTGTTGATGGCGTAGCTGACCGCGTCGCTGGTCCGAATGTCGTTGCCGTCCAGCGTGACGACCGGGACGATGTAGTCCGGCAGCACGCTGGTCACGGTGCCGCTCGAATCGGCCGCATAGTCCCTGACCCGGACCACGTCGACCAGAACTTGCGCGGTGCTTCCGAACGCCGTCTCGTCGCGTTCCTGTGCGCTTTGCCCCAAAGCGGGCGTTGGGGGGGCTGTGCCCGTCAATCCGAGCGCGTAGGCGTGTTTGGCCGTCGTCTCGCCGATCAGTGTCAGCTTGACCTTCATCGTCGCCGGGTCGATTTCCCGGTGCAGCACGATCGCGTCGGTATTCAGGCCGACCTGCGGAAGGTCCAATGTCAGGCAGTCGCCGGGGCGATAGGCCCGCATCCGTGGCATACAGGTCAGCTCGATCGGTTGGATTTCCCGCGCGTTGACCAAATTGTATGCTGCGAGTTGCGTCGCCTGATCCACATCCTTGACAAAGTTGAACGGCCATTCAACCAGCCGTTCCTCGCCATCTTCGGTAACGTAGCCGGAAACGGTGACAGCCCCGGCCTGCACCATCTCCCAGTTGTGATCAGGGCTGCGGTAGGTCGGCAGGACGGTGTTGATGCGGTCGCGATAAGATTGCATGGCAACCGCCGTCATCGCTTCGTCAGCAATGTCGGCTTCGGTGATCGTGTCCAAGGCCACTGCCGGGGCCATGTAGCGGAACGATAGCACTGCGCCGGGGATTGGTTCGGCACCGCCCGCCGCGCAAATGTCCTTCAAGTTCGCCCAGCGGTCGCCTGGCTCAAACAGAACGCCGAAAATCGTCCAGCCGTTCGTCTCGCAGACGTTGGCCCATGCCGCGATGACGTCCCAGTCGATCGCGTCGCCGGGCAGTCCGATGCCGAGTGTGCGCTTGCCGTTCTGATACCGGCCGTAAGCGTAGGTTCCGGCGTGAAGCGCAGGGTTGTCGCTATAGACGTAGGTCGATTCCGTGCCGAGCCGGCAGGCTCCGGAGCCGCCGGGGAACGTGCTATCAAGACGGGGATCATAAACCTTCGCGCCCTGTATGTAGGCCCCGGTGAGCGGAAGCCCGCTAGCGAACTTCTTGCCCTTCTTGTCGAACTTGAACGACCACCCAATGGCTGCTTGACCCGATAGCTTGTAAGCCGAGCCCCAGCCTGTAGCACCAGCCCATTGCGGGGCGAGAGCGTCGGGCTCAGGGCAGGCTCCTAGTTGCGTGTCGGTGTAGAGATAGCCGTTATACCAGTTCGGGATCGTGCTATAATCGACCCGTGGGCTGATGCTCTCGACCGGCCCGCCGCCGGAATAGACCACAGCGTCGAACAGGTAAGGGTTCTCGACCCCATCGACCTTGCCACCGTAACCTGTGCGGTGGCGCAGGACACCGGAGAAGTAGCCCTCGCCCATGACGTAGGGCTGCGGGGCATTCGCCTGAATGATCATCTGCGACACACTGCCACGCGCAGGGGGAGGCTTGGCGAGGGATTGGGAGCCGATATTCGCCACGCCTGAGACCAGGCCTGCGACAGCAGCTATCTTTGTAAATGAGCCGACGCCAGCAATGCCAGCTCCGGCTGCTGCAAAGGCGCCAACGCCTGTCGCGACCAACGCGACTGCACCTGCCACCATGCCTACGATTTTCAAGGGCTTGGAGATTGCAACCTCCTGCAAATTAACACAGGCTTAGCGAACCCGCCAAGCCCCTGTGATGTCGTCCAAGTTGCAATCGAGCATCACGACCGCCTCACTACCATCTGGCAGCCACCCTAGAACCCCCCGGTCCCCGGTGCAGATCAGGATGGCGTCTAGCCCATGATCGCCCGGCGTCACCGCTATGTCACCCAACAGCATCATGGCCGGAGGGATGCGCTCAAGTATGCTGTCGAGCCATTCGGTAACGCTATCGAACCCCTTGTCCTTTAGCGCCTTCTTCGCAGCCAGCGGCGAGCGAACGCGCGGGATCGTCGGCAGCTTAGGCGAGCGCCAACCCATCTGCCGCAAGTGGTAGTGCGCCATGCGAACACAGTGGCGGCCTTCGCTCCAATCGAACGGCAGTCCCTTGAACTTGTTAACCGTCGCCTGTGTCGCTTCCCTGCGCCGGTCCAGTTCGGGCAGCTTGCGGCGGCGCTTCAGCGCTGCCCTGCGTTCATCGAGCGTGCTCATATCGTCAGCGGAGTTTCGCGGTAGTTTCGCGGTGGATAGTAGGGGCTGGTCGACCTCGCCGACGTGGGCGGCGACGTCGTGCCCCATGCCACTGGGATGGAAAGCCCTGTCGCATTGTCGTGGCCCTGTTCACCCGGCCAAACCGACTTGTGAAAATTCGGGTTCAGACTGTTGCCGATGTTCAGCTCGAACAGGCGCTCGGCCAGGCTCACCACGCTGCACGAGACTTCGCGGGTCTGCCCTACAGACAGGGCTGTGCGGTCTAGCTGGCCGTCGAATACAAGGTCTGGCGTGCCGGTGATCGTGCCCGCGTCCACATCGTATTCCGCGATCCACAACCGCACCCGCGAGGTCTGGAAGCCGGGCTGCGAAAGGTCTCCCGGTGCCGCGTCCCCATGCGGGTAGAACGTCACCTCAAGCGCAGGCACTTCGTCGCCAACGCCTTCTCCGAGTCCCTCCAGGCTGGCGATAGTGCCGAACACAGCATCGGCAGATTGATACATCTCCCCATTGAACTCGATGAACCCGCCATCGCACAGGCGCACTGTGCGGGTGGGCAGTTCCATTTTCATCAGGCCGATCAGAGCAACGGTGTTCACGCCGCCTCCTCGATCGTCACGCCGCCGAGCTGAACCAGCCTATCGACCCGCATCGACCAGCCCACGTCCGTAACCAGCCCTTCGACAGTCGGCTTGGCCAGAAGGATCGTTGAACCATCGGCCAGCGGCGCACGGATGGGCACGGTCAGCGTGATCGAAGCTTCCCCGTTGGCATCGGCCATGACAGGTGCCCCAGCGAAGTGCAGATAGCGCACGCCGTCCGCGTCTATCAGCGTCAGCGCATAGCCTTCCTTGACCGCATAGCCCGGCGTCAGTCCGCGCACCGGCAGAGTCGTTCCGGTCGGATTGGCCCCGTCTACCACAGGGCTTCCCGGCGATCCCTGCGGCAACCCGAGCAGCGGATATTCCACCCGCAAGCCCTCGCGCTGCCCCTGCTGGAACCGCGAGACGAACACGCGCGCAACGTCCGGCTTCATCGGCGGAAAGCTCAGGACGACTTGGTTGCGCGAGCCTGGGCGGTTCAGGCGAAGCGCCGCCGCACCCGTCGAAGGCCGGAGCGTCATGCCGTAATCCAGAACGGTGACTTCAACGCCGTTCGGTGCCGGGCTTTCCGGAAGCTCGATCAAAGCCGCCTCGTCTGCTTGAAGGCCACACGCGACACCCCCGCCTGCGCGCCCGCGTCCACAATCGCCGGAGCGGCACGCATTACGCGGCCATCCACCACGACATCGAAATACGGCGACGGGATGATCTCGACCTTTGAACCGCCTAGTTGATGGTTCGGCATCACCCGCGACCCGCGCGGCATCGAAACCAACTCAGGCCCGCGTTCACCGACAAGCGCCAATCCGCCGGGGTGGAAGTTCGTGCCGTTGGCGTAGGCCGGAACCGTGCGGTTGATGTTGCCCGCGACCTTCTTGCCGAACACACCAATGCTGCCGAGCTGAAGCCCAAGTCCGATGATGCCTTCGAGGATGTCGAGGAACCCGCCGCCCTTGATAGCGCTGGTCAGCCGCGACAGCGCGTTGAGCGTGTCGTCGGCCATGTCCTTGAACGACTTTGCAATCCTAACACCGCCGACCTTCGCCCGTTCGGTCAGGCGCTCGATCGCCTTGCCGACGTCTTCCATGCCATCGGTCAGGAGCTGGGCGTCGCTGAAATCCGGCTCGGTAGGCGAACCCGTCCCGAACGGCGAGCCGCTGGAATACTTGCGCCACAGCCGGGAGACTGCTTCGTCCAGTTGCTCGGGGCTCAGGCCCGCCGCTTCCAACCGGCCAAGTTCGGTCGAAAACGTCGACGCCTTGACGATCTCGGGAAACAGCGAGGCCATCAGGTCGCGCAAGTCCTGAAACGCCTTCGCCGTCTTCTGCGCCGCAGTCTGCGCCGGCTTGACCATCACGTCTTCGAGCCGCGCCATGTGCGCCGCGATCCCGTCCACCATGTCGGGGACGTAGCTGTTGCCGACCACGACATCGTAAAGCCAGGCGAAGGCTTCCCCCACGGCCCGCAACTTCTTCATCAGCCAGTCCCAGATCGCGCCGAGCTTCTCCAGGATCCACGTCTTGACCGCGTTATACAGGCTGCTGACGATGGCGGTGATCTTGTCCCAGTTCTTCCACGCCAGATAGATGCCAAGGATAACCGCCGCGAGGCCGAGAATGAACGGGTTCGCCGCGACCAGCAGCAGTGCCTTGCCAAGCGCCGCAACCGCAGGAGCCACCGCGACGAGGAACGACAGCAGCGGTGCGCCGACCGTAACCATCGACCCGAACAGCGCGAGTACCGGCCCGAGAGCTGCCGCCAGAGCGCCGCCTACCACGACAACCTTCTTCATCTCGGGCGACAGTTCGTTGAAAGTGTTCAGCACCTTGGTCAGGATGTCGGTGATCGTCGGCAGGACTTCGAGGATGATCGCGCCGATGGTTTCCTGGAACTCGCGCCATGCGTCGATCGTATCCGAGCCCGGTGCCGCATCGCGCGCGGCCTGCGCTGCCCCGCCGTATTGCTTCTCCAGCTCCTCGAGGATGATCGCCTGAGCCCCGGCAACGTCGCCGGCCTCGGCCATCGTCTTGATCTGCTCTTTCTGCTGCTCGGTCAGTGCAACGCCGACCCGCTGCAGGGCCGTCACACCCTTGACCGGATCGTTCAGCGCCTTGCCGAGCATCACGGCGGACGACTGCAAGTCCTGACCAAGGCGGGCCGACAGGTTGACCGCCGCCTGTTGCGCCCGATCGAACACCTCTCCGCTGATCTTGCCGAAAGTCAGCAGGTTCGCTGTGACTTTCCGCAGGATTTCGTCGTCGTCGTAGGTCGAGGTATGCTGCAGGGCCGCGGCCATTTCCTCGAGCTGTTCCGCCGTCCGCCCGGCGACTGGACCCATGCTCTCAAGGGCGGCGCGAACCTGTGCGACAGCCTCGGCGCTCTCGACCGCGGCGTCGAACGACGTCTTCCCCAACGCAACGAGGGGCGCCGTTACGGAAATCGACAGCTTGGTCCCGACCGACTGCAGATTCTTGCCGATCTTCTGGAACCGCTTTTCGGCCTGCGCGAACCGCTTTTCCGCGATGCTCGCGCCCTTCTCGAAAGCCGCCGTCTCCATCGACAGGCTGACGGCAAGGCGGGCGATGACGTCACCTAGTGCCACGATTCGCCTCCTGCCGTTTGATGCGCTTGTCGAACATCCGCTTTACGTCCAGTGCGCCTTGAGCCCGCTTGTCCACCTCTCGGGGAGGTCTCAGGTATTCCCCGAGCGGCTTGATGCGTTGCGTCCGAGTGAACCGTTCGGATTCCCAGCCCACCATGACCGCCGCGTCGTGAGCGGCCTTCATCCGGGCCGTGACGATCAGGGCGAACGTCCGCGGCGTTACTCGCCAGAACGCTTCGGCTGCTTCGCCCGCTTCGCACCATTGCCTCCAGAGGTCTTCCCAGGAGGGTTTGCACCCTTCTTACCCTCCGCGTCGGGCATGGCCTTTTCGTAAGCTTTCAGCATGGCTTCCAGCGCGTCCGAGTGCTCGGTCAGGATGACGTCAACCTCATCCATCGCCGTGCCGGGCTGGTGACGTTGCATCGCCGCCCAGAACAGCACCCGGATCGCACCGAAAAAGCCGCGCTGAACCCGTTCCATCAGGACGGGAAGGGGCTGGCCATATGCGTCCTCGGCGCGGACGAGCGCGTCCATGTCGAAGACGAGGGTCAGTTCGCGATCATCGACCTTGAGCGCGACTTCACCTTTGACGGGGTTCGGCATCAGCTCGACCAGACGTCGCCGGTGACGTCACCCGTGATGGCCATCGTCACGGTCGCTTCCATCTTGTCGCCGGCCGTCACCGTGCCCTTATTGTAGGCTGTGACGACGACGGTCGTGTCGTACATCCACGTCGGCACGCCGAGTTCGGGAACGACGAAGCGGGCCGCGCGCTCATCGCCGGCCAGCAGCGCGCCCTCGATCATTTGGTCTGTGTCCGAACCAGGGCGGAAGTTGAGCACGACCTCGATCTCGCCGCTGTCGATCAGCCCCGCCGTGTACTGGCGGCGCCGTCCGGGCGACTTGAGATGCGTGGTCTCGACACGATCTGCGGTGTCAGACGGCAGCGAAAAACTGACGACCTGGACCAGTTCGACGAGGTTGCCTTCGGTGTCATCCGACGACAGCCAGACTTCGCCCCCCCAACCGATGGAGGCTTCTTGCGTTTCGGCCATTTACATTCTCCTGAGACGGACCTTCAAGCGTGTTCGACCAGCAGGTCCAGACTGGCCCTATGGATGAAGCCGTTCGGCGTATCCTCGCCCAAGTCGCGAGGGCCTTCCGCCTTCACAAAACCGAATTGAATGCTCCCGACCGTCGCCGGGACAGCGACAGCGGCGATGACTTTCTCTGCCAGCCCCCGAGCGGCGCCGTAGGAAGCGGCGAAGCAGTCACACTGCACCCGCGTCACCCGGGCGCTTTCGTAGCCCTGCAAGTGCGCGGGCCGGGGATCCGAAATCGTCTGCAGCCGCACGTAGGGCAGGGCCGTTCCCTGCGGCACGATCCCCCAGTGAACCTTCGACCCGACAACCGCCGTGACGGCGGCGTCGTTGATGAGGCGCGAACGCAATGCCGTCGCGAAATCGGCCATCAGCCCCTCCGTGCCGCCTTGCGCGCAATCCTCGCCTTCGCCGCCTCGATTTCCTGAGCGATCAGGCCCTCGAGCTCATCGACGACCCTGTCACCCTCCGCGTCGGCCGCACTGCGGACGTAGGACTTGGCGGGCATCTTGACGGTGCCGAACTCCTGCCAGCCTGCGTTGGCCCTCGCGCGCTTCCCTACCGGGGCGGGGCCGGTCAGCAGGACAACCCCGCTCTTGCGATCCACGCCCATTGCCCGCGCCAGCTTCGCCCTTGCAGGCTGCGTCCGCATCGTGTCGCGCAGGTGGTTTCCGTCGCCGTCCCTGTCCTGCGCATCGTAAGGCGCGAGGGCCGCCATCCTCTCCCGGAGTCGCCCCAAGGCTTTCGTCCCGGCCCGCGTCAGGGCATTGCGCCCGGTCGTGGTCTTGCCGGTGATCTGCTCGAGCTCGACCAGCGCTTCCTCTACGCCCTTGAAACCCTTGAGATCGACTTTCACACCGCCCTCACTGCGGTAAACTCGATCAGTCCCCGCTCCGGCTTGTCGGGCGCGATCCCGACAATGTCCCAGTTCGCCGATCTGTGAACGATGCGTCCTTCCACGGTCATTGCCAGCGTGTTCGGGTTGCTCAGCACCTGAAACGTCGCTGCCTGCGAACCTTGCTCCATCGCGGCCTGCCGGCGTTCATCCCCGCGCCCATAGAACACCGCCGCCCATTCCTCGCCGACCGTGCCCCACGACAGAATCTCGCCGCCGTAATCGTCGGTCGTGACGGTCGCGGACTGCAGCGTAATTAACTGGTCGCGCTTGCCCGCACTCATCGGACGGTCGGCGTCCTGAACGGCCCCGCCAGAGCCTCGACGGCGAGCGGGATTTCGTTGAACGTGCCCTCGGCGACCGCCTCCCGGTTCTGATACCAATGGGCGATCAGCAGCAGTTGTGCCTGCACAAGCTCCTCGGGCACTTCGTATTGGTCGAACCCGGCAACGTAGGTCGCGGTAATCGGGGTGTATTCGCCCGCAACCGGCCAGCCACCCTCGGGCGGATAGATTTTCCCGTCACGAACTCGGGCGCCAGTCACCGTTTGGTTGTCGCCAGCGCTATCGACGTAGGCGATCGAAGTCAGTTCGAAGAGCGGGCCGCGCGAAAGCTCGAGATAGTCACCGAACTGGTTGAACGTGTCGACCACGGTGCCCTGCACCAGCATCAGGCCGGTGTAGCGCTCGACCCACGATTGGGCGCTCGCGATGTATTGCTCGAGCAGCGTGTCTTCGGAGTTGTGGGTCACCCGGCACTGGGCCTTGGCGAGAGCGAGGTCGATCATCGCACTATCGGCTCCATTCTCTGCGACAGGTCCAGTTCCAGCATCCGCCCGAACACAGGCTCGTCATCGGTCAGGTAACAGCCCGCGAGGGGCCAGAACGTCAGCTCCCCGAACCACGCCTGGTTGCGGCTCCAGTAGAGGTCCACCCGAACGTATCGCCACGGCTTGGCCAGCTTCTCCGCCAGCGCCGTCAGTTCCTTCCACGCCATGTCCCCCGGATACCCGCCCTCGGGAACGTGGCGCATGTTCTGATCCATGTGCAGCGGCAGGTGCTTGCCGTCCGGCGACAGGATCGTCTCTCTCGGACCTTCCTCGCTGTAGCGTTCCGCGATCACCTGCACCCAGCGGATGCGGCCATGCGAGCAGTGGAACTTGTAGTCGGTTATCCCCCGATCGAGCAGCATCTCGGTCATGACCCGGGGCTTCACGAACTGATACGCCCATTCGCCCTTCTCGACGCCGTAGGGCTTGGCCAGCGCGTCTTCCATGGAGACGATCGCCTCAACCTGCTCCCGTGCCGTCTCGACTATCCTGACCGACCCGCAATCGTGGGTGCACTTGACTACCCGCGGCTTCCACTTGCGCGAGAACCCCAGTCTTGCCGGGACGAGATGGGCCTTCGGGATCGTGTCTCTGACGGCCCATTTGTCGCAGGCCCTGATATGCTCCCGGCGCTGGTCGTGGATCTTGAGCCACTGAATGAGGTCGTTGAAGCCCTTCGGGTTATCGAGGTTCGGCTCCCGCCCGATCCGCTCCAGACACAGCGCGTCGACCGTCTCGCGCAGGGTCACGAGCTCTTGTAGTCCTTTCCGTCGCGCCCGCGCTTGACCGCCAGCGTCCACCCGCTCTCGGGCTCGTCGGGCTTCTTCCCCCTGTCCTCGTCGCAATGCCAGAGATGGCCGCCCCAGGTGGCAAGGTCGCCGCGGGCGTATTTCTCGCCGATCTGGTACCGGCCGCGGTAAATCGGCACCGGGAACTCCAACTCGAAGGAGTGCATGACCTCGCCGTAAACAAAGCCCATCTTGATCGTGCGCTCGTCCATCGGCACGACCTCGAAATCGTCCAGCGTGAACGTCTTGCCGGGCTCGCCGTCCCTGCCGTCGGCTCCTTTGACCACGCCCAGCGCCTTCGTCGTGCCGTCCGTCATCGTCAGCACAAGCCGACCGTCGGCGTCGATCAGCGCATCGGCCAGGCCAACGCCGTCCCTGCCGTCCTTCCCGTCCCTGCCGTCGGCGCCTTTCTCGCCAACCGGACCTTGCGGACCTTCGGGGCCGGGCTCGCCCTTCTCGGCGGGTGGGAGAGCGGCAACGGCTTCCTCGACCAGCGCCTTGACGGCATCCATGTCGACCTCGCCGGGCTCGCCTTTTTCCCCGCGCTCGCCGGGGTCGCCCTTGTCACCCTTGTCGCCCTTCTCGGGCGCCGGAACCTCGCGCTGTTCGAGGGCGTCGATCCGCGCAAGCAGGGGCGCAGTCGCTTCCTTCACGGCGTCGGCGATGACTTCGGCGATGTCCGCAAGCTCAAGCATTCGCGCGATCCCTCACCATCTGGCGCAGCGCCGCCTTTTCCACCGCTCGCTGTTGCGCTCGCTCGGCTTCGGTCGGCTCGTCGTCGTTCGCCGGCGGCGCGGGTGGTGTTGCCCCCGCCTCTGCCTGCTCGATCAGCAGCCTGTCGCGCGCGGCGATTGCCTCAATGCTGTGGTCCTGCTGCTGAAGGTAGACGGTATTGCCGCCTGTGATCGGCTTTGCGTCGAGTTTGCGGCGGCGCTCATCCAGCGTGAGGACCGACTTCGACTTTTCGAGCACTTCCATCTGTGTCGCCGCGTCCATCCGCAGCAGGTTGTCGAGGTCGAACTCGGTGCCGAGTTTCTCGCCGGTGCCGAGCCCTTCGTCCAGCAGCGCCTCGATGTCCTCGATGTGCTTCTGAAGACACTGGGTGTAATACCGAAGAGTCCGTTCCTGCACACCGCCAGCGGCAGGCTCCTGGCCTACCCCGATCATGAACGGCGGGACGTGGAACGTCGAGCAGACCACTTCTGCGGTCCATTTGAGCTGCTCAATGAGCTGGGCATCGACCGGGTTCACGGTCAGCCCGTGATATTGCATCCCGTCGCCGAGCACCGCCACCTTGCCCGCGTTCTTGCCGGCGAAGTTCGTGTCCCAATATTCCTTCAGGCGTTCGGCGCTGTCCCTGTCGATCCGGCCCGGTGCGATCAGCAGGCCGCCGGGGCGCGAGGCGTTACCGAACAGGTTGGCGCTGTTGTTCTGGATATTCAGCGCCTGCGTCGCCGCAAGCCCGCTCGCGTAGATCGGCGAGATGCCGACCAGCGGGTGAAACAGGCAGTTGAAGCG
>Ga0065721_10004734_pt1 | contig 21080 bp, 18 predicted proteins | sample Mesricmetagenome_FD_59108 | JGI IMG/M metagenome (GOLD analysis project Ga0065721, IMG submission 59108) | Mesophilic microbial community from rice straw/compost enrichment Sample: eDNA_1 v2 (version 2) | ecosystem: Engineered > Solid waste > Grass > Composting > Bioreactor | place: USA: Davis... | reverse complement strand
CGCCGCACTGGCGTTGAGCAGCACTGTGTTCACGATGTTGCGGATGACGCTGTCGGAAATCGCCTGGTTGTTGCCGGGGATCGTGACTACGCTTGTTCCGATAGACGCTCTCATGGAGCCGACAGAAGGGATGATGGAGAACGAGGACGAAATATCTCTATCAGCTTGGCGAGACATGATCCGCGCCGCGAAGGAGGGGAAATGATGGCGCGCCTGGCTGCTCGCATCCGGCACGACGAGGTGACGCGCATGGTCAAGGCGGCGAAGGCATGCGGTTTGCCCGTCTACGGAATCACCTTCGACGGCACTAGCGTCACTGTGATTACCGAGGAAAGCAGGGATAGCCCCGCTGCCGCCCTTGACCGGGCCGGCAAGACAGAGCGCGCTCAGGAGGTCGAAACCCTCTGATGGCCGAAATGCCGCGCAAGCTCCCGCCATTTGTGACCCGAGATCGATCCCGTCACGGCAAGGTCCGGTTTTATTTCCGGCGCGGCAAAGGCCCAAGGGTTCGGCTTCCCGACGATCTGCAATCCGACGAGTTTAGGGCCGCCTATGAGGCCGCTCTGGCCGGCAAGGCCAACAGGGACTACCGCATTGCTCGAACGCCGTCTGATACGCTCCGCTGGCTCGTTGAGCGATATATGGAAAGCGGCAAGTGGACGAACTTCTCTCCGGCAACCCGAAAGCAGCAGAGCTTGCTCTTTTCCGACGCTATAGAGCGCGGCAACAACCCTCCATATCGGGGCATCACGCGCCGCACGATGCAGAAGGCCATGGATGACCGGGCGAGGACCCCTGCCCTTGCCAACAACTTTCTCAAGGCTATGCGGGGGCTGTTCAGGTGGGCGGTGAAGATGGAGTATCTCGAGACCGACCCAACCGCCGAGATCGAGGGGTTCGCCTACAAGACGGACGGTTTCAAGGTTTGGGAAGATTCGGACATCGCGAAATTCTGCGAGAGATGGCCGCTTGGCTCCAAGCCGAGGCTGGCGCTGGCGCTGTTTCTCGTATCCGGCCTTCGCCGTAGTGACGTGCATCGGCTCGGTCCACAGCACCTCAAGGGCGGGCTCATCACGATAAGAACAGCAAAACCACCGCATCATCTGATCACGGTCACCGCGCCGCAATTCCTGCTGGATGCGATAGAGATGACCCCGACCGGCGATATGGCATTCATGACCAAGGATGACGGCCAGCCGTTCAAGTCAAAGGAGAGTTTTGGGAATTGGTTCGGTGCACGGTGCCGCGAGGCTGGCCTGGAGATCGGAAAGGCTGCCCATGGCCTTCGGAAGTTTTCCGCCACGGAGGCCGCGAATGGGGGCGCTACCACCCACGAGCTGATGGCCCGGTTCGGATGGAGCAATCCACAGCAGGCCGAAGTCTACACGCGAAAGGCAGACAGAAGGCGTCTGTCGATAGCCGCTTCGGCTCGGCTAGAAGAACGATTCAAGGACCTGACGCCCCTCACCCAAGAGCCAGGTGCGGGGAAAACGTCGAAAAAGAATTGAATATCAATGCCATAGAAAAGGCATGGTGGGCGATGACGGACTCGAACCGCCGACATCCTCGGTGTAAACGAGGCGCTCTACCAACTGAGCTAATCGCCCTGGCCCGCTGCGGACGCCGGAACGGCGCCCTGATTAGGGTGCCCGCCCCTGCCCGTCAACTGACATTGTCGAAACGAAACGGCCCCGGCGTTGGTCGCGCGGGGCCGATTGCCGTTCTGGCACAGGCCGATCTTAGTTGATCGCGTCCTTCAGGCCCTTGCCGGGCTTGAACTTGGCCTGGTTCGAAGCCGGGATCTGAATCTCGGCGCCGGTAGCAGGATTGCGGCCGGTCGAGGCCTTGCGCTTGGAGACGGCGAAGGTGCCGAAACCGACCAGACGAACCTCGTCGCCACCCTTGAGCGCGGCGGTGATGGCTTCGAACACTGCGTCAACCGCTTCGGCGGCCTGTGCCTTGGTGATCGTAGCCTTGTCGGCAACGACGCCAACCAGATCGTTTTTGTTCATAGCGTTTCCTCACAGTGAATGCCCGCCTTCGCTGGCGAACCAAACGCCGACAACCTTTTGCGATTCTGCGCAGGACGCAAGGAATTCCGGGGGTTTTCGGCGGCCGGGCGGCGCAAAACTGTTAATGGACCGGAAAAATCGCCCCGGCAAGCCCCGCCGAGGGTGTTTTTCCCGGCTTTCCGGGGATTGCATGGGGCCAAGACCCCTATTCGCCGGCCGCGCGCGCCAGCGGGGCGGAACGCCGCAGCCCCAGCATCAGCGGCAGGGCCAGCAGGTAGATGCCCATGGCAATCAGCCAGATCGCGCCCGGCCAGCTTCCCCGCACCCCGAAATAGATGAAGCTGAAGAACAGCGGCCCGAACACCGAGGCGAGGCTGACGAGGCTCGCCAGCACGCCCTGCAGCTGCCCCTGCCGGTCCGCATCCACCTTCTGGGTGGTCAGCGACTGCAGCGCCGGCATGCCGATTCCGCCGAGCGCGAAGATCGGCGCCATGGCGAACAGGATCCAGCCCTGCGTGGCGAAGGCCAGGGTCATCATCGCCCCGGTCTCGAACGCCATGCCCACCACCAGCGCCCAGCGCTCGCCCAGCCGCGCCACCGCCAGGCCGGTCAGGAAGGCCTGGGCCAGCGCATGGAACACGCCGAAGGCGCCGAGCGACAGGCCGATCATCATCCCGTTCCAGCCGAACGTGTCCTCGCTGAAGATGGCCCAGGTGGTGCCGTAGACGGTGCCGACCAGGTTCATGATCAGATAGATCGCCATCAGCGGAATCAGGGCCTTGAAGGTCAGGGCCCAGGCCAGCGGCTTGAACGGGTTGAGCGTATCCCAGGAGAAGCGGGCATCCCGGCGGCCCGGGCGGGATTCGGGCAGCAGGAACAGGGCGAGCGCGAAATTGACGGCATTGAGCCCGGCCGCGACGAGGAAGGGCGCGCGCACCCAAAGGTCGCCCAGCACCCCGCCCAGCACCGGCCCGATGATGAAGCCGATGCCGAACATGGCATGGAACAGCCCGAAGCGGCGGGCGCGCTCGTCCTCGCTGGAGATGTCGGTGATATAGGCGGTCGCCACCGCCATGTTGGCGCTGGTGATGCCGGCGATGGCCCGGCCGATCACCAGTAGCCACAGATGCGGCGCGAAGGCCATGATCAGATAGTCGATGGCCGCGCCCGCCAGCGACACCAGCAGCACCGGCCGCCGCCCGAACCGGTCGCTGAGCACGCCGAGCACCGGCGAGAACAGGAACTGGCAGGCCGAATAGAGCGCCAGCATCACCCCCAGCAGGGTGGCGATCTCGGTGGTGTGGCCGACCTCGCGCAGCAGCGCCGGCAGGATGGGAAAGATCAGTCCGATGCCCACGGCATCGAGCATGACGGCGGCGAGAATGACGACTAGCGCCTTGTTCATCGAAGGACTCCAGATTCTGCGCCGCGCCGGACGGGCCCCCGAGCTCGGGGGCGCATCGACAGGCACCGGGATATGGTGTGCTCACGGATGCGTGACAAGAGCCCTGCCCGCTCCGTGCGCCGGATATCGGCTTCGCCGGCATGACCGACAGCGCTGACAGAATCCGGCAGCAGAGATCCCGCCCGACCTAAAGGCTGGCGAGGACGTTGGGCAGCAGGGGCGGCAGGTCCTCGCTCATCAGCCCCGGCCCGCCGAAGCGGTTGGCCGCTTCGGCATGCAGCCATACGCCCGCGCAGGCCGCCTCGAAGCCGTCCATCCCCTGGGCCAGGAGTCCGGCGACGATGCCGGCGAGCACGTCGCCGGCTCCGGCCGTGCCGAGCCAGGCCGGGGCGTTGGCGTTGATCGCCGCCCGCCCGTCGGGCGCGGCGATCACCGTGTCGCTGCCCTTGAGCACCAGGATGGCGCCGGAATGCCTGGCAGCGGCCCGCGCCTTCTCCAGCTTGCCGCCCGGCACCTCGCCGAACAGGCGCTGGAATTCGCCCTCATGCGGCGTCATCACCACCGGCCTGCCGTCATGCGCCCGGATGGCGCCGAACAGCGCGTCCTCGTGGCCGGCGAAGCTGGTGATGCCGTCCGCATCGAGCACCGTCGCCGCGCCCGAGGCCAGGACGGCCAGCACGTTGAGGCGCGTTTCCTGTCCCATCCCGGCCGCCGGCCCGATCACCACGGCGTTCATCCGCTGGTCCGCCAGCAGCGCGGTCAATTCGTCGGCGTTCTCCGCCGGCTTGAGCATGATGGCGGTGACATGGGCGGCATGCACCCGCAGCGCCTCGACGCTGCCGGCCAGCGACACCACCCCCGCCCCCGAGCGGAACGCGCCCAGCGCCGCCAGCCGCGCCGCGCCGGTCTGCAGCGGCCCGCCCGAGACCACCACCACATGGCCGCGGTCGAACTTGTGCCCGTCGGCCAGCGCCCTGGGCACGCTCCACAGGCCCGAGGTGTTCTGCCAGGCCCGCAGCCCGATTCGCTCCAGCACCTTCTCGGGAATGCCGATCTCGGCCAGCACCACCTCGCCGCAATGCTGCCGGCCCGGCAGCAGCAGATGGCCCGGCTTCAGGCGGAAGAAGGTCACAGTCATGTCCGCGATCATGGCGACGCCTCGCACTGCCCCGGTGGCGCCGTCGATGCCGCTGGGCACGTCGACGCTCACCACCGGCAGGCTCGAACGGTTCACCGCCTCGATGATCTCGGCGAACGGGCCCTCCACGTCGCGGTCCAGCCCGGCGCCGAGCAGCGCATCCACCACGAGGTCCGCGTCCTCTATGTCCTCGACGGAGGGCGCATCGACCCGGCCCGTCCACTGGGCCGCGACCGCCGCCGCATCGCCCTTGAGCGCCTCGCGGTCGCCGATCAGCCGGAGTTGCACCGGCCAGCCGCGCTGCTTGAGCAGGCGGGCGACGACGAAACCGTCCCCGCCATTGTTGCCCGGCCCGCACAGCACCAGCACGGAGCGCTGATAATAGTGCTCCACGATCGTCTCGACCACCGCCTTGCCGGCCGCCTCCATCAGCCGCAGGGAGCGCACTCCCCCTTCCGCGGCCAGCCGGTCGGCCTCGGCCATTTCCTCGGGGGTGAGCAGCACGTCGGTCAGATTGGTCATGGGCGGTCGCCTGTCGCTCGATAGGGTTCCTGTCGGCGGATCGTCCCCGTTCAGTTGCCGCAAATGGCGTCGGCGCACAAGCCCGCCCGCCATGCGGAAAGATATCTTCGGAACAGGAACAATTCTCGCGTCCGGCCGGGCGCCTTGGGAGAAGTCCTTAAGAACTGGCGCGTAGAGTGCCATCCCGGTGATCGGTATGGGAGGGGGAACCCCATGGCGGGAATCGCCGACGCGGATCTGTCGGCCTCACAGTCGCCTTATCGCTGGCACGACGTGCGCTTCATCGGCGCGATCGCCGGCTGCTACGCCCTGCCCGAGCGCCGGCCCAGCCCGGAGGAGAAGATTCCGGTCTATGCCGGCCGCCTCTGCTCCATATCCACCCGCATGATGGTCGTGGTGGGGCCGGTCGTCGGCAATGAGAACGAGACCATCCTCGCGCATTTCGACGAGTTCGGCATCCTGCGCGGCCGGATCGTGCGCCGCCTGCCCTCCGGCTTCGTGGTCAGCCTCGCCCTTACGGAGGCCGACCGGAACAAGCTCGGCGCCAGGATCGCCTGGCAGAAGAAGCACGTGCATGCCCAGGTGCCCGACAAGCGCCAGCACAGGCGCATCATCCCCCGCGATCCGCGCAGCACGATCACCCTGGCCGACGGCGCGCGCATTCCCTGCTTCGTCATCGACATCTCCCAGTCCGGCGTCGCCGTCTCCGCCCCCATCTGGCCCGATATCGGCACGCCCATGGCGGTGGGCCGCGCCGTCGGCCGGGTGATCCGCTATCTGGATGTGGGTTTCGCCCTGCAGTTCGTGCACATCCAGCCCCTGGACGACCTGGAGCGCCTGCTGCTGCCGCCCGTCGAGTGACCGCCGACTGGTCAACATGTGGTTACCCGATCCGTCAGACTGCGATCCTTGCCATCAACGCCGCCTTCATGCCGCTGCGCCAAGCTGGGATCCGTTCTTGTGGGAGGAGCACCTTGGCCGAAGTTCTGGAACGCGAGGCCGCGGGGATCGCCGGCATCAGCACCGTGGCGGGGCGCTACGCCATCGGCGACCAGCCCATGCATCCGGGCCTCAACATGTTCGCCTGCCGGCTGCGGGCCATATCCGCCGCGGAGTTCGTGGTGACCGCGCCGGTCATCCCCACCATCGGCGAACGGGTCAGGGCCAGCTTCGGCCCCTTCGGCAGCCTCTCCGGGAAAATCGCCCGCCATCTGGATGACGGCTTCGCCGTCGCCATCGCCCATGCGGGGGATGGCCGCGCCGAGCTGGTCGCCCGCATCGCCAGCTTCCGCGAACGCCCCTGGACCGGCACGCGCGAGCGCCGCATGGACCATCGCTTCATGCCGGGCGAGCCCCGCTCGGTCATCGGCCGTCCGGACGGCTGGGCGCAACCCTGCCTCATCGTCGACTATTCCGCCTCCGGGGCGGCGGTCTCGGCCGCCTTCCAGCCCGCCGTGGGCGAGGTCGTCACCATCGGCCAGGTGACCGCCGAGGTGGTGCGCCTCTTCGATGTCGGCTTCGCCGTGCGCTTCTTCGAGCGCCAGGATCCAGAGGAGATCGAATCCCTGCTCGAGGCGCCGGAGGAATGGCGCAGCGCCGCCCGCCGCGCCGTCCCCGCCCGGGACCCCGTCGATCCGGCCGAGGTCTACGGCGCCGACGGCTGACCCCGCATCGCTGTTCCGAAAAAGAAAAGGGGCCTCGAAGGCCCCTTCCCGTTTCGCGTCCGCTTCGCTCAGGCGGAGTAGTACATCTCGTACTCGACCGGATGCGGGGTGTGCTCGAACTTGATCACTTCCTGCATCTTGAGGTCGATATAGCTGTCGATGAAGTCGTCATCCATCACGCCGCCTTCCTTGAGGAAGTCGCGGTCGGCACTGAGGGCTTCGAGGGCCTCGCGCAGCGAGCCGGAGACGGTCGGGATCTCCTTGAGCTCTTCCTTGGGCAGCTCGTAGAGGTCCTTGTCCATCGGATCGCCCGGATGGATCTTGTTCTTGATGCCGTCGAGACCGGCCATCAGCAGCGCGGTGAAGGCCAGGTAGGGGTTGGCCAGCGGATCGGGGAAGCGGACCTCGACGCGCTTGGACTTCGGCGACTGGCCGAAGGGGATGCGGCAGGAGGCCGAACGGTTGCGGGCCGAATAGGCCAGCAGCACCGGCGCCTCGAAGCCCGGCACCAGGCGCTTGTAGGAGTTGGTGGTCGGGTTGGTGAAGGCGTTGATGGCCTTGGCGTGCTTGATGACGCCGCCGATATAGTAGAGGCATTCCATCGACAGGCCGGCATACTGGTCGCCGGCGAAGAGCGGCTTGCCGTCCTTCCAGATCGACTGGTGGCAGTGCATGCCCGAGCCGTTGTCGCCATAGACGGGCTTGGGCATGAAGGTCGCGGTCTTGCCATAGGCATTGGCGACCTGCTGGATGACGTATTTGTAGATCAGCACGCTGTCGGCCGACTTGATCATCGGCTGGAACTTGATGCCGAGCTCGTGCTGGGCCGAGGCCACCTCGTGGTGGTGCTTCTCGATGATGACGCCCATCGAGCCCATGGCTTCCAGCATCTCGCTGCGGATGTCCTGGGCGCTGTCGAGGGGGGGAACCGGGAAGTAGCCCTTCTTGAGGCCGATATGGTGGCCGTTGTTGCCGCCTTCATAATCGGCGTCGCTGTTGGACGGCAGCTCGGAATGGTCCACCGAGAAGCCCACCTTGTAGGTGCTGTTGGAATACTTCACGTCGTCGAAGATGAAGAATTCCGGCTCCGGACCGAACACCACCGCATCGCCGATGCCGCTCGACTTCACCAAGGCCTCGGCCTTCTTGGCGATGGAGCGCGGGTCGCGGTTGTAGGGCTGGTAGGTGGAGGGCTCGAGGATGTCGCAGTTCACCGCGAGGGTGGCGGCCGAGAAGAAGGGGTCGACATAGGCCGAATCCGGATCGGGCATCAGCACCATGTCGGACTCGTTGATGGCCTTCCAGCCGGCGATGGAGGAGCCGTCGAACATGACGCCCTCCTCGAACAGATCGGCGTCCACCACCGAAACGTCCATGGTGACGTGCTGCAGCTTGCCGCGCAGGTCGGTGAAGCGCAGGTCAAGATACTTAATGTTCTCGTCCTTGATCTTCTGGATGAGGTCGCTTCCGGTGGTCATTAGGTCTTCCCCTGTCTAATTCGGAATGCTTGTTGGAGATGTGGCGCGTCGGCTCTTCGGGGGGTGGAGGACCCTAGAGCGCGTCGTCGCCGAATTCGCCGGTACGGATGCGGATGGCCTGCTCGATCGAATAGACGAAGATCTTGCCATCCCCGATGCGCCCGGTCTGCGCAGCGGTGCGGATCGCCTCGATCGCCTTCTCGGCCAGGTCGTCGGGGCACACCACCTCGACCTTCACCTTGGGCAGGAAATCCACCACATATTCGGCGCCGCGATAGAGTTCGGTATGGCCCTTCTGGCGGCCGAACCCCTTGGCCTCGGTCACGGTGATGCCCTGCAGGCCGACTTCCTGCAGCGCTTCCTTGACTTCGTCGAGCTTGAACGGCTTTACGATAGCCTCGATCTTTTTCAACTCATGCCTCCACTGGCCTTTTTGGGCGGTTACCGGCAAGGCGTATGCACGGGCTGTGCCACGCTGCGCCGCTCCCAAAAGCATCTTGTTTGTCAGGGGCATAGCACGCTCCCGTGCCCGCGGCCCGCCGGGCTCCCTCAACATAGTCGCACAAAAAATATGCACGATGCCGCGATCTTAGCCATTTGGCGGGATGAGTCACGGACGCAGTGCTGAAATCAAAGACAGTTAAGTGATGAATTTAGCATTGACAGCCTCTCGCTCCGCCATTAGTTAAGCATTTGCTTTAGAATAAAGTCCCCGAGAGAAATGCCCACCAGGAGCGGATTCCCATGAGAAAACTGAAGATGCACATTGCCCTGTCGCTGGACGGCTACGCGGCCGCCGCCGATGGCGGCTTCGACTGGATCACCTACAACGAGGCGCTGGAAGCCCGGTCCCACGCTCTCACCGCCGACGCGGACACGGTGGTCTTCGGCCGCGTGACCTATCAGGGCATGCAGAGCTACTGGCCGACCGTGCCGGACAACCCCCAGAGCTCGCCCGCCGAGGTTAGACATGCCAGATGGCTCGACCGGGTCACCAAGGTGGTGGTTTCGAGGACGCTCAGGCAGGAGGAGACCACCTGGGCCGGAACGCTGGTCCTGGGCGACGATTTCGCCGCGCGCCTCGATGCGCTCAAGCGGCAGCCGGGCGGCGACATGGTCAGCTTCGGTAGCCCCAGCCTGGTCAACGCCTGCCTCGCGGCCGGCGTAGTGGACGAGCTCTATGTCAACCTCATTCCCGTGATCCTGGGAGCGGGCCAGTTGCTGTTCCGTCCCCAGGCCCGCAAGCCCCTGCATCTGGTCGAGGCGGCGCCGATGCCGGGCGGCGTGGCCGCCCTGCTCTATCGCCCGGCCTGAAACCCTGCCCGACGGCCGTGGCGCATCCCGCCGCCACGGCCCGCCGTTCCGCGCGCATGGGCCCGGAATTCGGCTTTGACTGGCTTTCNNTCTTCATATAGATGCAACGCCAACCCGGCCAGCGGGGACCCTTGCGGGTGTGGCGGAACTGGTAGACGCACTGGATTTAGGTTCCAGCGCCGCAAGGCGTGGAGGTTCGAGTCCTCTCACCCGCACCACTTTGGTCCTGGCCCCCAAGATCAATCAATACGGGATATTGACCCCCATGCAGGTAACCGAAACCCTCAACGAAGGCCTCAAGCGCAAGCTCAGCGTCACCATTCCGGCGCAGGATCTGGTCACGCGCCTCGACGCCAAGCTGGAAGAGCTCAAGGGCCAGGCCAACATCAAGGGCTTTCGTCCGGGCAAGGTGCCGCTGGCCCACCTCAAGAAGGTCTATGGCCGTTCCGCCATGTCGGAGGTCATGACCGACGCCATCAACTCCACCGTCTCCGAGACGCTGGACAAGCGCGACGAGCGCGCCGCCGCCCAGCCCAAGGTCGACCTGCCGGCCGACCAGGCGGTCATCAACGACGTGCTGGACGGCAAGGCCGACCTCGCCTTCGAGGTCGAGTACGAGATCCTGCCGCCCGTCACGCTGATGGAGCTCAAGGGCATCAAGCTGACCAGGCCGGTGGTCGAGGTGACCGAGGAGGAGGTGGACGCCGAGGTCAAGCGCGTCTTCAACCAGAACCGCGGCTACACCGACAAGGGCGACGACGCCGTCGTGGAGGAGGGCGACCGCCTCGGCCTGTCCTTCGTCGGCAAGATCGGCGGCAAGGAGTTCGAGGGCGGCAAGTCCGACCACGCGCACCTCACCGTCGGCTCGGGCGAGTTCATCCCCGGCTTCGAGGAGCAGCTGGTCGGCATGAAGAAGGGTGAGACCCGCGAGATCAAGGTCACCTTCCCCAAGGACTACCAGAACGAGGAACTGGCCGGCAAGAAGGCCACGTTCGACGTCACCATCCTGCATGTCGACGGCCCCAACCAGGGTGAGCTGGACGACGACTTCGCCAAGCGCCTCGGCCTCGAGAACGTCGAGGCCCTGCGCGGCGCGGTGAAGACCCAGATGGAAGCCGCCCTCGCCTCGATGAGCCGCCAGCACCTCAAGCGGCAGATCCTCGATGCCCTGGACGAAGGCCACAAGTTCGACGTCCCGGCCCAGCTGGTCGAGGCCGAGTTCAACACCATCTGGCAGCGCGTCGTGCACGAGGTCGAGCACCACGGCCGCTCCTTCGAGGATGAAGGCACCACCGAGGAAGAGGCCAAGGAGCAGTATCGCCGCATCGCCGAGCGCCGCGTGCGCCTGGGCCTCGTGGTCGCCGAGATCGGCAACCAGAACGAGGTCAGCGTCACCGACGAGGAGCACCAGCAGGCCCTCATCGCCGAGGTCCGCCGCTTCCCCGGCCAGGAGCAGCAGGTCTACGACTACTACCGCAAGAACCCGCAGGCCCTGGCCAGCCTCCGCGCGCCGGTCTTCGAGAACAAGGTGGTCGATTTCATCGCCGAGCAGGGCGACATCACCGACAAGAAGATGACCCGCGAGGAGCTCTCCAAGCTGATCCAGGCCGACGAGGACGAGGTGCCCGAGGAGCATCATCACTGAGGTCGCCCCCGCCACATCGGTCGTTGCACCAAAGGCCGCCTTCGGGCGGCCTTTTCCTTGCGTCATCTTGTGCCCGCATCCTTGGCGCATGCTGCCGGAAATCCCCATCCGGGACGCCGAATTCGTCGGGCAGTTAACCCCCGGTTATCGGTCGCCCGACTATCGTTCCCGCGCGCGAGCAAGCAGGTCGACCGAATGACGGGCCAGTTCTTCTTTACATTGCTGAACCCGCTCTTCGCCTTCGGGTTCGCCGCGATCTTCGGGCTGATGTGGCGGCGCTGGCCGCGCCAGACCTATCTCGTCCCCCTCACCTGCGCCTTCCTCTGCTCGGGGCTTTCCTTCGTCGGGCAGGATTTCCTCGTCCCCTGGCACGAGCAGACCGGGCGCCTGCTCGCCAATGCCATGTTCCTCGCCTCCATCGTGCTGGTCTGCAGCAGCGCCCTGCAGCGCGTGGGCATCGCCGCCCCCGTGCGCCTGTTCGCCGCCATCTGCCTGGTCGGCGCCCTGCCCTTCCTGTGGTATCTCTATGTCGATCCGGCGCTGGTGCCCCGCATCGTCGTCGTCGCCGCCATCGTGGCGGTCCTGGCCCTTGTCACCTTCGCGCTGATGCTCGCCGCGCGGCCCGCCACCCTGGTCGCGCGGGCGCTGGCCATCTGCGTGTTTCTGGGCTTCGTCGCCGCCGTGGCCCGGCCGGTGCTGGTGCTGGCCGGCCTTCTCGACGTCAATGCCGCCGGCGATTTCCAGGATTCGGACTATTGGGCGACCGTGCAGGCCTTCTCGCCCATCCTCACCCTGGTCATCGCGCTCGTCTTCCTGCTCGCAGTGGCCGTGGACATCTTCAACCAGCTCAGATCCGACGCCAACCACGACTACCTCACCGGCCTGCTCAACCGGCGCGGCTTCGAGACCGCGGCGGCAGCGAGCCTCGCCAACACCGCCCTCGGCCGCCATCCGGCGCTTCTGCTCGCCGACATCGACGATTTCAAGAAGATCAACGACGGCTTCGGCCACAAGGTGGGCGACGACGCCATCACCGGTGTGGCCCGGGTGCTTGCCGAGCAGGGCCAGGCGGCCGTGACCGCCCGCATCGGCGGCGAGGAATTCGCCCTGTTCTTCCCCCATGCCACCCGGCGCCAGTTGCAGGAGCGCGTGGAAGCCATCCAGTTCGGGCTGTCCGATGCCAGCATTCCCGGCCTGCCCGTCAGCTACACCCCGACGCTCAGCATCGGCGTCCATTCGGCGGAGAGCCACGAAACCCTGGCCGAGATGATGACCCGGGCCGACAAGGCGCTCTACCGGGCCAAGCGGGACGGCAAGAACCGCGCCGTCTTCACGCCCCTGCCGCCCCACTCCTACACCACGCCGATCCGCGCCGCCCGGGCGTAGCGCCTACCCCGCCGCCATCTCGGAGAGGAACGCCTCCGGCCCCTCCACCTCCCACAGCCTGCGCCCGGCAATCAGCAGGAACCGCGTGCCCGCCGAGCGGATGAACGCCCGGTCGTGGCTGACCAGCACGCAGGTCGCCCCCCGCTCCCTGATGTCGGCCTCGAGCTGTTCCTGCCCCGGTATGTCGAGATGGTTGGTGGGCTCGTCCAGCAGGTAGAAGTTCGGCCGCGCCAGCCGCAGGGCCAGCAGCGCCAGGCGCGCCCGCTGCCCCGGCGACAGCATGCGGATCGGCTTCGACTGCCGGTCCGGCGCGAATCCGGCTCCGGCGAGCAGCGCGATCGTGCGCCGGTCCCCCTCGTCGAACCGGTGCAGCAGGTAGTCGAGCGGCGACGGATCGAGCGGCAGCCAGGCCAGCGCCTGGTCGAGATATCCGGCCTGCACCTGCGGGCTGATGCGCAGCCCCGCCACCGGCGCGCCGCCCAGCCCCTCGGTCACCAGCCGCATGAACTGCGACTTGCCGGCGCCGTTGCGGCCCAGCAGCACCACGCGGTCGCCCTGGAACAGGTGCAATTTGTCGATCCCGAACAGCTCCGTGCCGTCCGGCGTGGTCACCGCCACGTTCTCGAAGGCCAGCATCACCCGCGCCTCGGCGCCGCTATTGCCCAGCTTCACCAGCCCGGTGCGGTCCTTGTGCACCGATTGCACCTGCGCCTCGATCTTGTCGGCCCGGTCGCGCAATTGCTTGGACTTGACCGTCAACAGGTCGCTGCCCGAGTTGATGCCGATATTGGTGAGCTTGGCCGCCTGCCGGCGCAGCTGCGCGGCCGCCTTCAGCTCCCGCTCGCGCTGCGCCTCCGCCGCGGCATCGATCTGCTCCAGCTCCGCCCGCGCCGCCGAATAGGCCAGCGGCAGATAGACCTGCTCGCTGGGCCGCAGGAACAGCGTGCGGTTGGTGGTGGCGTCGAGGAAGGCCCGGTCGTGGCTGGCGATCACCACCGGCATGGTCCTCGTGGCCCGGCCGAGCCATTCCTCGAGCTGGCAGATGCGCCCCACATCGAGGTGGTTGGTCGGCTCGTCCAGCAGCAGCGCGTCGGGCTGGGTCACCCAGCAGCGGGCCAGCAGCGCCATGCGCTGCCAGCCGCCGCTGAGCTCGCCCAGCCGGCGTTCGCGCAACTCGCGGGCAAACGCCAGCTCCTCCAGCGCCAGCTCGATCCGCCAGCCCTCGCCTTCCCGCTCCACGGGGTCGAGCGCATCCCCTACGAAGTCCGCAACGGTCTCCGCCAGCGCGGCGGGCGGCACGTCCTGCGGCACATAGCCCACCGAAAGGCCGCGCGAGCGCGTCACCTCGCCTTCCGAAAGCTCGGCCAGGCCCGCCATGGCCCGCAGCAGGGTCGATTTCCCGCGTCCATTGGGCGCCACGAGGCCCACGCGGTCGCCGTCGCCGATGACGAGGTTGAGATTGCAGAACAAAAGGTCGCCGGCGCGGTGGCCGGCATTGCGGAGGCTGATCATGCCCATGGGTTCGACTCGCTGGATCGGCGCAAGCATGCGCCATTGCCATCAGTTCGGCGCCCTGGCTGTCACCAGGCCGCCATGACGGGCAAACCAGAAGGAACGGGAACGAAAGGGAGCGTCCGGACCAGGCCTGGTCAGCCCTGCAGCATCTGCCGCAGGGCATGAACGGGTCCGCGCGTGCGATGCGTCTGGAACACAGTCATGCAGCCCTCCCGTTCCATCGTGTGGACGATGGCCCATTCCTAGCCGCGCCGGCGCCGCGGCGCAACCCGCTTCAGGCGAGATAGAACAGCATGCTGACGGAAAGCAGCGCCATGAGGCGCGGCACGCGGAGATTGGCCAGCCGGTACGCAATACTGGGGAATCCGGCTTCCGGCCAATGTCCGAGTGGGCCCGCGGCAGCCGATCGATACGCAATACCCGGCTGCTTGGCTCGCATACGGCAACTCCAGACAAAAACCGTATGAGCACCTGTTTATCAGGCCGCGCTTAAGAAAGTGCTTTCAAGAAGCAAACGAGCGGTAAACCGGGCGGCTTATCTTGGGACGGAACTGTATCGAAACAGCGCTCACCCGGCCGGCCGCAGCCTCTGCGCGCCCAGGATGCGGTCGGCGCAGAAATCGAAATCGATGAGATGGACCCAGCCGTTCCGCGTCGCCCGCACCTGGATGCGGTTGTCGTTGGGCACGTTGAGATAGATGTTGGAAAAGCCGCGCCGGGCGATGGATTGGCGGATCTGGTACTGCGTCAGGCAGGTGATCCGCCGCGGATAGAAATCGGTGATCTCGTCGCCGAAATGGAACCCGAAACCGAACCCCGTCTGCGCCATGCCCGGCATGGGCGCCATCGCCAGCGCCGCCAGCGCAATGGCCGCAATCCGACCTTTATGGACTTTCATTCTGATTGTCCTCCGTCCGCATCGGCAAGGTCCCGCCTTCTCCAGCTTGGCCGCGGCCGGCTGAACGCCCGGAAAACGCGCCGTTCATCTCCCGTTCATCTTGACGGCCTTCCGGCCGCCATCCTTGTGGGAATTGGTCCGGCACGCCGATCCCGTGGAAACGGCTGGGATATGCTAGATAACGGGCCTGCCCGATTCGGGTTCAACACCATTGGAAAGTGCATGTCGCAGGATCTCTTCGGAAGCGCCGCTCCCCAGCAGGAACCGCCAAAGCAGCCGCAGCCGGCCAAGGCCGCGCGCCCTGCCGCGTCCCCGCCGGAAGCCTACGGCGCCGCCGACATCGAGGTGCTGGAAGGGCTGGAGCCCGTCCGCCGCCGCCCGGGCATGTATATCGGCGGCACCGACACCAATGCCTACCATCACCTCTTCGCCGAGGTGATCGACAACTCCATGGACGAGGCCATCGCCGGCCACGCCACCCGCATCGAGGTGCATCTGGGCGCCGACGGCTACATAACCGTCACCGACAACGGCCGCGGCATCCCGGTTGAGAAGCATCCCAAGTTCCCCAACCGCTCGACGCTGGAAATCGTCCATACCGTGCTGCACGCCGGCGGCAAGTTCGATTCCAAGGCCTACGAGACCTCGGGCGGCCTGCACGGCGTCGGCGTGTCGGTGGTCAACGCCCTGTCCGACGACATGGTGGTCGAGGTCGCGCGCGACCAGCAGCTCTACCGCATCCAGTTCTCGCGCGGCAAAGTGGTCGAGGACGTGGTCAATGTCGGCCGCGTGCAGAACCGGCGCGGCACCACCACCCGCTTCCACCCCGATCCGGAGATCTTCGGGCCCACCGCCCATTTCTCGCCCGGCCGCATCTTCCGCATGACGCGGGCCAAGGCCTATCTGTTCGGCGGGGTCGAGCTGCGCTGGAGCTGCGACGAGAGCCTCGCCAGCGACGAGGTGCCGGCCAAGGCCGTGTTCCACTATCCGGACGGCCTCAGGGATTTCATGGCCGCCCGCATCGAGGGCGAGACGCGCATTGCCGACGAGATCTTCGCCGGCCGCAACGGACGCCCGGGCAGCCACGGCTCGGTGGAATGGGCCATTGCCTGGACCGTGGGCGACGGCGGCGTGCAGTCCTATTGCAACACCGTGCCCACCCCCGATGGCGGCACCCACGAGGCCGGCCTGCGCATGGCTCTGCTGCGCGGCCTCAAGAACTATGCCGAGCTGACCCGCAACAAGGGCGCCGCCAACCTCACCGCCGAGGACGTGTTGGCCAATTGCTCGGCCATGCTGTCGGTCTTCGTGCGCGAGCCCGAATTCGTCGGCCAGACCAAGGACAAGCTGGCCTCGGGCGAGGCGACCCGCATCGTGGACACGGCCCTGCGCGACGCTTTCGACCACTGGCTCGCCGCCTCTCCGCAGCAGGCCGGCAAGCTGCTCGACTGGGCCATCGAGCGGGCTGAGGAGCGCCTGCGCCGCCGCAAGGAAAAGGAGATCGACCGCGCCAGCGCCACCCGCAAGCTGCGCCTGCCCGGCAAATTGGCCGACTGCACCCAGAATGCCGCCCAGGGCGCCGAGCTCTTCATCGTCGAAGGGGATTCCGCCGGCGGCTCGGCCAAGCAGGCCCGCAACCGCGCCAACCAGGCCGTGCTGCCGCTGCGCGGCAAGATTCTCAACGTGGCCGGCGCCAGCCGCGACAAGCTGGCCGCCAACCAGCTCATCGCCGACCTGATCCAGGCCCTGGGCTGCGGCACGCGCGACCGCTACAGCGAGGACGATCTGCGCTACGACAAGATCATCATCATGACCGACGCCGACGTGGACGGCGCCCATATCGCCTCGCTGCTCATCACCTTCTTCTTCCAGGAAATGCCTCGCCTGATCGAGAACGGCCATCTCTATCTCGCCATGCCGCCGCTCTACCGCATCTCCCAGGGCGGCAAGACGCTCTATGCCCGCGACGACGCCCACAAGAACGAGCTGATGGCGAGCGAGTTCACCGGCAAGGGCAAGGTGGACATCACCCGTTTCAAGGGCCTCGGCGAGATGCCCTTCGCCCATCTGCGCGAAACCACCATGTCCCCGGCCACCCGCACCCTGCTGCAGGTCAAGGTTCTGGACGACCGCGACGCCACCAAGACCACGGTGGACCGGCTGATGGGCAACAAGCCGGAGGCGCGTTTCGAGTTCATCCAGGAAAATGCCGAGTTCGTGACGGACCTCGATATTTAGTCTTGGAATGGTGCGGCTTTAACTGCGTTCCCCTCGAAACGGGCCAAGACCGTTGACAGTCAAGGGCTTTGCGTTATGGTCCGCGCCGCCAGGGCGACTTGGAGACAGACGGTCGACTGCTTTGGTTGGCTGCCCCGAACCAGGTGACCGGTGGGGCATTGGTGCGCGCAGCGTATCTGCGGAAGTTCCAGCGCCCGAGTGCGGATGCGTTTCGGCAGGTTCGCCCCTGTCGACCGGCAAGGACCGCGTGCCCCGACGGCGGAACTTGCTACCCCGAAATGACCGGCGCACCGGCCCGAACGCCTCGGACCGGCGTGACATCGGCCAGCACCCTTGAGTGGAACGAACGACTTGACCGACACCTTCTCCGGACTTGGCCTTTCCAGCAAAGTCACCGATGCGGTTGCCGCCGCCGGCTATACCAAGCCGACCGAAATCCAGGCCCAGGCCATCCCCCACCTGCTGGAGAAGAAGGACCTGATCGGCATCGCCCAGACCGGTACCGGCAAGACGGCCTCCTTCGTGCTGCCCATGCTGACGCTGCTGGAAAATGGCCGCGCCCGTGCCCGCATGCCGCGCACGCTTATTCTGGAACCCACGCGCGAGCTGGCTGCGCAGGTTGCCGAGAATTTCGAGAAATACGGCAAGAACCACCGTCTTTCGATGGCCCTGATCATCGGCGGCGTCTCCTTCGAGGACCAGAACAAGAAGCTGGACCGCGGCGTCGACGTGCTCATCGCCACGCCCGGGCGCCTGCTCGATCAGTTCGACCGCGGCAGGATCCTGCTCACCGGCGTCGAGATCCTCGTCATCGACGAAGCCGACCGCATGCTGGACATGGGCTTCATCGACGATATCGAAAAGATCGTCAATCGCTTGCCGCCGCGCCGCCAGACCATGCTGTTCTCGGCAACGATGGACGCGCAGATCGAACGCCTGACCAAGAAGTTCCTCAAGGATCCGGTGCATGTGCAGGTCTCGCGCGCCGCGTCGACCGCCGACACCATCGACCAGAAACTGGTCAAGGTCTCGTCCAAGCCGGACGAGAAGCGCGCGGCCCTTCGCGAGCGCATCGACGCCTCCGAAGGGCTGACCAATGCCATCATCTTCTGCAACCGCAAGCGCGACGTGGCCACCCTCGCCCGCTCCCTGCAGCGCCACAACTATTCCGCCGGGGCTCTGCATGGCGACATGGACCAGAAGAGCCGCATGGAGACGCTGGACGCCTTCAAGACCAACAAGCTCACCTTGCTGGTCGCCAGCGACGTGGCCGCCCGCGGCCTCGACATTCCCGCGGTGAGCCATGTCTTCAATTTCGACGTGCCCGTGCATGCCGAGGATTATGTCCACCGCATCGGCCGCACCGGCCGCGCCGGCCGCTCCGGTGTCGCCTACACGCTGGTGAGCCCGGCCGACGGCAAGCATCTCGATGCCATCGTCAAGCTGATCCAGAAGCCCATCGAATGGCTGGATGACGCCGCCCCGCCCAGGCGCGCCAAGGATGAGGACCAGGAGGCCAAGCCCGCCCGTCCCCGCCGCATCCGGGGCAAGGCCGGGGCCGCCGAATCGCCCGAGCGTCCGGAACGGCCGGAGCCCGTGGAAAAGCCGGCGGCCAAGCCCGCCACGCGCCGCCGCAAGGCCGATCCGGAGGCCGATGAGGCGTCGGGGAGCACCTCGGCTTTCGGCGATGCCGGCCCGATTCCCGCCTTTCTTCTGCGGCCGACCCGTCTGCCGTAGTAAACGAAACGCGATATTTGCGGAACAAGCCGGCAAAACTTGCTGCCTACTGGTTGTGCAACATGCGCGGGAAGCGGTATCTAGAGCAGGCGACTCATTCTCGTGGGTCGGCTTGACGACGGCGCAACGGGGCGCGGGGTGAGCGGTGTCGGAACAGGAATTCAAGCGCGCATTGGGCTATGCCAACGCCGCGTTCGACCTGCTCAAGCGGAGCGGCATTCCGCCCTATCCCCAGTTCTATGAGCTGCTCTACACCTATGCCACCGGCGTCAACCCGTCGCTGAACAACCGCATCAACGCCATTTTCCGCGCCGGCGGCTCGCCTTCGATGAGCCTGGCGGAGACCCTTTACAACGAATTCCTCAAATCCGACGTCAACGACCGCATGTCGAGCGTGTCCGAGCGCATGCACGCCCGCATCGAGGCCGTGCACGAGGCCATCGACACGGCCATGACCACGGCCAATGCCTATTCGGGCTCGCTGCAATCGGCCAGCGGCGATCTGGAGCACGACATGGAGCCGGAGGCCATGCGCGCCCTGGCCCAGCGCCTGCTCGCCGAGACCCGGCGCATGCAGGACACCAACCGGGCGCTGGAGCAGAAGCTCGAGGCCTCGCGCGACGACATCGCCGCCCTGCAGCGCGATCTGGACGACGTGCGGCGCGAATCCATGCTCGATCCGCTGACCAAGATCGCCAACCGCAAGAGCTTCGACGAAGGCCTGGCCGAGGCCATCGAGGATGCCGGCCGGTCCGGCGAGGCGCTGAGCCTCATGCTGGTCGACATCGACCACTTCAAGACCTTCAACGACACCTATGGCCATCAGACGGGCGATCAGGTGTTGCGCCTCGTCGCCATGACCCTCAAGTCCAACATCAAGGGCCGCGACCTCGCCGCCCGCTACGGGGGCGAGGAATTCGTCGCCGTCCTGCCCTCGACCGATCTCGAAGGCGCGGTCATCGTGGCGGAGAACATCCGCAAGGCCATCCAGGCCAAGGAGCTGCTCAAGCGCTCCACCAACGAGAAGCTGGGCCGCATCACCGCCTCCTTCGGCGTCGCCGTGTTCCATCCGGCCGACAACGCCAATTCGCTGATCGAGCGGGCGGACCGCTGCCTCTATGCCGCCAAGCGCGCCGGCCGCAACCGCGTCGTCAGCGAGAACGAGCTGGTCGAGTTGGAAGCCCCCTCCAAGAAGGACGCCTCGGCCGCTTGACGGAGTGAGGGTCCGGGAATGCTGCCCGGGATGCCCCGAAGCACATCGGGTCTGGCGTGGTTTCGCGGCAAATCCCCAAGACCCTACCTCGCCGGCTCCAGCGTCACCCCCAGCCCCGCCAGCATCTCCCAATAGTCCGGATAGGTCTTGCCGGTGCAGGCCGGGTCGAGGATGGTCACCCCGCCGACCTTGAGGCCGGCCAGCGCGAAGCTCATGGCGATGCGATGGTCGTGATAGGTCTCGATGCGGCTGGTGGCGTTGCGCTGCGCGGCGTCCAGGAGGGTCGGGTCGGATTCCACCACCAGCTCGTCGCCTTCCTCGCGCGCCAGGCCGGGCTTGATCCGGTTGAGCTCGTTGGCCACGGCGCGGATGCGGTCGGTTTCCTTGACGCGCAGATTGGCGATGCCGACGAAGCGCACCGGCCGGTTGTTGAACGCGGCGACCACCGCCATGGTGGGAACGGCGTCCTGCATCTGCGAGCCGTCGATCACCGCGGGCATGTCGGGAAACCGCCTGAGGATGTCGTGGGCCTTGGCGTCCGGCTGGGTGAAGTCCCCCGGCGCCACGCCGAGATCGATCCGGCCGCCGGTGAGCGCCTCGATGCCCCACAGATAGGTGGCCGCCGAAGCATCCGGCTCGATGTGGAAATCCGTGGCGCGATAGCCGGTGGGCTCCACCCGCCAGACGCCCTCCTCCGTCTCCGTCACCGCCGCGCCGAAGGCGCGCATCGCCGCCAGCGTCAGGTCCACATAGCCGCGCGCGCCGATATCCTTGCCGGCGAGCGCCACCTCGATGGGCCCCTCGCCGAACGGCGCCGCCATCAGCAGCGCCGAGACATACTGGCTGGACAGCGAGGCGTCGATCTCCACCCGGCCGCTGCCGAACCGGCCGGTGCCGCGAATGGTCACCGGCGGG
>Ga0065721_10005315_pt1 | contig 21083 bp, 20 predicted proteins | sample Mesricmetagenome_FD_59108 | JGI IMG/M metagenome (GOLD analysis project Ga0065721, IMG submission 59108) | Mesophilic microbial community from rice straw/compost enrichment Sample: eDNA_1 v2 (version 2) | ecosystem: Engineered > Solid waste > Grass > Composting > Bioreactor | place: USA: Davis... | reverse complement strand
GCAGAAAAATTCATTAAAGGCTGGCCCACTAGTTGCTCTTGTCACTCACAGAAACACAATGTGGGAAAAAGCTGCTGTTTTTCCACCAAAAAAATCGGCAATCGCAACAGTTTGTGGAGTCCTTTGATGAAAATTAAAAAGTTATATCTGGCACTGCTTTTAAGTGTGCCAACAGCCTGGGCCGCTGGGGTGTCCAAAACGGAAAACGAAGAGCCGGCGTACAAGCCTGCAGTTGTTGCGCGTGATTGGGCTTACAAGCCGGTGGCGGTACCGGCGGTGCCCGAAGTACAGCAGTCAAAATGGGTGCGTACACCCATCGACGCATTTGTGTTGGAAAGGCTCGAAGCCCACAGGCTGACGCCGGCGCCCGATGCTGATCGTGGCACTTTTATCCGCCGCGCCACGCTGGATGCTTGGGGCCTGCTGCCCACTCCGCAGGAAGTGGCTGACTTTGAAAACGACCGCTCTCCAGACGCCTATGAAAAATTGGTGGACCGCCTGTTGGCATCGCCGCACTTTGGCGAGCGTCAGGCGCGCCGCTGGCTGGATCTGGCGCGTTACGCCGATAGCTCCGGTTTCCAGAATGACCAGACTCGCCCGAACAACTGGCGCTATCGCGATTACGTGATTAACGCGTTCAATTCGGACAAACCCTTCGATCAATTTATTAAAGAGCAGATCGCCGGCGACGAACTCTGGCCCGACAGCCAGGAAGCGCAAATTGCCACCGGCTTTTTGGCCGGCTATCCCGACAACAGCAACTCCCGCGACCTGGTGCAACGCCACTATCAGATCGCCACCGACATCACCGATCTGGTGGGCGAAACCTTCCTGGCATCCACAATCGGTTGCGCCCGTTGCCACAACCATAAAGTCGACAAAATTACTCAGAAGGAATACTTCGAGCTGCAAGCGTATTTCTCCAATGTCGCCTTTAACGAAAGAACACCTATCAAAGAGGGTGCCGAAACTGAGTGGGATAAATCCTTCGCCGAGCAGCAAGCCATTTACCAGGACGCCACCAAGGAAATTCGCGCGGCCCAAAAAGCCATAGTGGATGAAATTCGTGAAATCGGTTTGCAGTACTACAAAGAGCGTTATCTTACCGATAGCCGCGACGCGATCTTCAAGCCTGAATCGCAGTGGACTCCCTTGGATCGCTGGGTGAATTTCCGCCTGAAAAACGTGGTGAACGAAAACAATATCGCCTCTTATCTGGGCGAAGCCAGCAAAAAAGGTTTTCCGGATTATTCATTGCGCTATGTCGAACTCAAACTCGAGTACGACCGTTTGCGTGAGGAACTGAAAAAATACGACGGTCTGCGACCAGCAGGTGGTTCAGCAACTTACACCACCGCGTTGGAGCTCGGTCCTGAGCCAGTGCCAATTCACGTGCGCTTTACCGGTATTCACGAGCGTCCGCTTGAAGAAGTACAACCGGGTCTGCCCGCATTGTGGACCGGAGACAAGGAGCCGGTTATTACGCCGACTGAAACCTCAACCGGCCGCCGCAGCGCTTTGGCCAGCTGGATTGCCAGTCCGGAAAACCCGCTGACTTCCCGTGTTTATGTCAACCGTGTATGGGCGCAATATTTTGCCCGTGGCATCGCCGGTACACCGGGTGATTTCGGCCGTGCCGGTGAAAAACCGACTCATCCGGAATTGCTGGATTATCTCGCCCATGAATTTGTGGAGAACGGCTGGAGCGTTAAGAAGCTGCATCGGGAAATTCTGCTGTCCAGCGTTTATCGTCAATCTTCTGCCGAGCGCGCGGATGTTCTCGCGGTAGATCCGAACAATCACCTGTTGGCGATTTACCCACGTAAGCGTTTAGAAGCTGAAGAAATTCGCGATGCGCTGTTGTACGCATCTGGTGAATTGAATCCGACGATTGGTGGACCTGCAGTATTCCCGCCGCTGCCGCCGAACCTCGGTGCCTCCGGTGTGGATTTCAACGGCGGCGGTCTCTGGCCGGTGTCCAAAAATCCGGAAGATCATAAGCGTCGCAGTATTTACACCTTCGTGCGTCGCAGTATGCCGTACCCGCTGACCGCGTCTTTCGATCCGGCCGATCCTTCCGCGCCACATCACAAGCGCAATGTCACCACTACACCGCTGCAGGCTTTGACATTGTTCAACAGCGACATCGTAACCAAATGGTCGCAGTCGCTCGCGGGCCGGGTGATTAATGAAGCGGGAACCAATACCGATGCGCAGCTCGCGCACCTGTATCGCATCCTGTTCAGCCGCGAACCCAATCGCACGGAAAAATCAGCGCTGAAAAGCTTTTTGAAAGAACAGGAAAAAGTCATTCAGAGCAAAGCCTGGACCGACAAATTTGAAGTTGCGGTTCCAACCGGCTTGCAGGGCAATCCTCCGCTGGATCCCTTCAAAGCCGCCGCACTCGTCGATCTGGTTCACACGGTAGCGAACTCCAACGATTTTGCTTATCGCTTTTGATGTTTAACCCGGGATGGCCCACGGCCATCCCGATGACAGATACATAAATGTTCTGAATTTTCCGAATTGAGGATAACAAGATGACTAACGAATCAAGACGCCACTTCCTGCAACACACTGGTCTCGGTCTGGGCGCTGCTGCGCTGACCGGTTTTATTCCGGGTCTCGGCACTATTAACGCTGCAACTGCTGCGGAATTAATCGATCCGCTGGCTCCGAAAGAGCCGCATTTTCCAGCGAAAATCAAATCCGTTGTCTGGCTCCACCAGAACGGCGCACCCAGTACTCTCGATCTTTATGATTACAAACCTGATTTGATAAAACTGTCCGGCAAACCAGTGCCGGATTCATTTCTCACCGGTATCAAAACCAGTACCCAGGGCGGCGTGAACACCTTGTTTACTTCCAAACGCACTTGGAAACAGCACGGTGAAAGCGGCGCATGGTTTTCCGACCTGGTGCCCAATCTCGCGCAGCACGCCGACAAACTCACCTTCATTAAATCCAGCGTGACCATCGGTGCGACTCACGATATTTCCATTTTGAAATTGAACACTGGCGACCTGAACCCAGGCCGCCCTTCTTTGGGTGCGTGGATTTCCTACGCCCTCGGCAGTGCCAATCCGGATCTGCCGCCTTACGTGGTGATGTACAACAGCCCCTCCGAGCCGCGCGCCGGTTCCGCCAACTGGAACTCCGGTTTCCTGCCGGCGGTTTATCAAGGCACCGCATTCCGTCCGGGTCCTTCACCGATTTATTACCTGGAGCGCCCGGAATTGCGCACTGCGGATCAGCAGCGTAAATCTTTGGATTTGTTGCGCCGTCTCAACCAGTTGGGTGGCGAGCGTTATCCATCGGATACCGAACTCAAAGCGCGTCTGCGCTCTTACGACTTGGCGGACCGCATGCAGGTCACCGCTCCAGAAGCCGTGGACTTGAGCAAAGAATCCGACGCGACCAAAGAGCTGTACGGCATTAACGATCCCATCAGCGGCAGCTATGGCACCGTGCTGTTGCGCGCGCGTCGTCTGGTCGAACGCGGTGTGCGGTTTATTCAAGTGGTCAGCGGCGCGCCGGAAGGCGAAACCGACATCACCAGTTGGGATGCGCACGACGAGCTGGAGAAAAACCACGGCCTCATGGCGCGCATGGTGGACAAGCCCATCGCTGGTCTGCTGCACGATCTGAAAACCTTGGGTCTGCTGGATACCACACTGGTGGTGTGGACGTCCGAGTTCGGTCGCACCTCCTGGGGTGAGAGCGGCACCGGTCGCGACCACAACCCCTGGGGCTACACCCAGTGGCTGGCCGGTGGCGGCTTGAAAGCCGGCTTCACCTACGGCGGCACCGACGAAATCGGTTTGCAGGTCGCGGATAAGAACACCGCAGTGGACACCTACGATCTGCACGCCACCGTGCTGCATCTGCTGGGCCTCAACCATCTGAAAACCACCTTTATCAACAATGGCCGCTCTGAACGCCCGACCGTGGTTTACGGCAAGGTGGTCAAAGACATTCTGGCCTGATCCGGATCGCGCGGTAATTGATGTATACGAGGTGCCGGCCTGGCGCGGCCGGAACCTCGCATCAATCGCCGCGTTAACAGTCTCTCTCTTGGCGGTGCGGAACGACTGCGAATGTCCGCCACCGCACTTTTTTGGAAGAGGTTTATGTCGAAGTTATTCGCGCCGATGTTAACGGCACTATTGATTACCTCCACAGCGCTTGCCGATGTGGATATGGATTTGATGCAGACGATTGAAGAGATCAACGACAGTTTGGCCTCGAATATCGCCTTGGAAAAAGCCGAGGCTTCACTCAAAGACGCCAACGAGTTGGCGGATTTGTTCGTCGTAGTGGAAGAACATTACGTGAAGCAGCCGGATGCCGCGGATGCGGTGAATATTTCCCGCGAAAGCCGTGCACTTACAGCGGCCATTCTCACCGCTGTTGAAGCCCGCGATTTTGAGTCTGCCGCCAATTCGGCCACCGACCTGTCCCGCGCCTGCCGCGCCTGTCATACCTTCTATCGCGAAGATTGACGCAACTTTTTATGACTATGGCGAATTTTTTGCGTCGGCACATAAGCCGTAAACGTGCCGGCGTGGTTGTGCGCTTGGCGATGATCATCGCACTTGCGATTTCGGGGGAAGGCGCGTTCGCTGCGTCCCAGGCAGCTAATCCGGAAGCTGGGGCACTCAAGGCAGACGATGAACGCTGTCGCGAATGCCACGGCGACCACGGCGAAGTGGAGGGCAATAACGAATCCATGAAAGTCCCGCGGCTCGCTGGTCAGCATCCCGAATATTTGCTCAAGCAGCTGCGGGATTTCGCCAGCGGAACGCGCAAACACGAATTTATGAACCGTGTAGCAGCGGACCTGGATCCGCTGGACGCGGCGGATATTATCGCGTTTTATGTCCAGCAGGGCGGGAAGGGCGCACGCGCACCTGCACCGCAGCCGCGCGCGGATATTGAGCGCCTTTATCGCGAAGGCGATCCGGCGCGGGGCGTGCTCGCCTGCGCCGCCTGTCACGGGGTGGATGGCAAAACATCGATTGCGCAGCCGGGCGTGCCCGCGACGCTGATCCCGGTGATCGGCGGGCAGGATCGCCATTATCTGGAAGAACAATTGCTTAACTGGCACAGCGGCGCGCGCAGCAACAGCCCTGCAGCGATTATGAATATTGCGGTCAAAAGCCTGACGACCAGTGAATTACAGGCCTTGGCAGAGTACCTGGAGGCGCTTTGACGCCATTTAACAATCCTTTAGAAAGCGGAGAACAACATGAAAAAAATTTTGTTGGCTAGCATCGTCAGCACATTATTGGCCCAGGGCGCAGCAGCTGCCTTGCAGGAAGGTGACAAAGCGCCGGATTTCAAAATCCCCGCTTCTTTCGCTGGCAAGGAAGTGAATTTTTCCCTGCAGGAAAACCTGAAAAAAGGCCCAGTGGTGGTGTATTTCTATCCGTCGGCTTATACCCGCGGTTGCAATATTCAAGCGCATGAATTTTCCGTAAACAGCGCAAAATTCGCCGCGGCGGGCGCGAGCATCGTCGGCGTTTCCCTGGATAGCGTTGACCGCCTCAATGAATATTCCGCCGATCCGGAATTCTGCGCTGGCAAATTCCCGGTGGCCTCCGATGCCGATGGCAAAGTCGCCAAAGCCTTTGAGCTGAATGTGCGCGATGCGGAACCCGGCAGAACCGACACGCGCGGTGCGACCATCGACCACGGTTACGCCGAGCGCACCACCTTTATCGTGACTCCGGACGGCAAAATTGCTGCGAGCATCGGTGGTCTGACTCCAAAAGAGAACGTCTTAAAAGCGCTGGAAGTGGTAGAGAAATTGGCAAAATCGCCGAGCTGATTACCTCACTTTTGTTTATATGCTTATCACCAATTTGGTATTGCACGCCTGGTGATAAGCATATCGAGATTTCTTGTTTCCAATCGTCTATAGCCATCACTATATTCCTCCCGATCCGGCGAAAATAAATGTTCTACCGCCGCAAATAGTTTTAAGTGTTTATTTTTAAACACAGTGATCGAGGAAATCTCATGACCTTCACGCCATCTGATCGAGCTGCAGAAAATTCAACAGTTACAGAAGCTGCGCAACTCAACACCCCTGAAATTCTGCTCAACGCCAATCGCGAAGCGCGTGAAAAAGATCTCGCCTTTGCCGGCACCGTGTCACCGGAAGAAGCCTGGGAGCTGTTCAACAATGGTGATGCCTATCTGGTGGATGTGCGCACCGCCGAAGAACGCAAGTTTGTCGGCCATGTTTCCAACACCTCGCATATCGCCTGGCAAACCGGCCCGGCGTTGATCAAAAATCCACGCTTTTTACGTGAGCTCGAAAACAAAGTGCCGAATAAAAATGTGCCTATTTTGTTGTTGTGCCGCAGCGGCAAACGTTCAGCAGCGGCAGCGACGGCCGCTACCGCAGCGGGATTTACCCAGGTCTACAACGTGCGCGAAGGGTTTGAAGGCGATCTCGATGATAAACAGCAGCGCGGCCGCATCAGCGGCTGGCGCCAGCGCGGATTGCCCTGGGTGCAGGACTAAACAAGCCGGAAGAGGTGTGTTGGCATGAGTGAGAATTTTGTCGGTGAGACTACACAGGCGAGCGTCCCCAATTGGGAGCTCGACAAAATCGTGCTGGAACTGCGTACCGCACGCAACGAATGGCGGCGCCAGACCGGCCGCGCGCGCGAACCCGGTTTGCGCGAATTGCCCTCCCGCGATGCTTTGCAGCTGCTTGTGCGCGATTTATGTGGCGCCCTGTTTCCAATGCGTTTGGGGCCGCAGGAATTGCGGCAGGAATCGGAAGATTATTATGTCGGCCACACTCTCGACGCGGCGCTGACAGAGCTGCTGCGCCAGGTGCAACTCGAGTTGAATTATTTCGCGCGGGTGAACAATACGCCGATTGAAGAAAAATCCTTGAAGCAGCAGAGCCTGCATATTATTCGGCAATTTGCCACTGCATTGCCGGAATTGCGCCGCACCCTCGATATGGATATTCAGGCCGCTTACCGAGGCGACCCCGCCGCGCACAGCGTTGATGAAGTGCTGCTGTGCTATCCCGGAATTTTGGCAATTATTCATCATCGCCTGGCGCACAAACTTTATCAGTTGGACGTTCCGCTGCTGGCCAGAATTGTGGCGGAACTGGCCCATTCATCGACGGGAATCGATATTCACCCCGGCGCGGAAATTGGGCGCGGATTTTTTATCGACCACGGCACTGGTGTGGTCATCGGCGAAACCGCCGTTATTGGCGAACGGGTTCGGCTTTATCAAGCGGTCACCCTCGGCGCCAAATCATTTCCTACGGATGAAAATGGCGGCTTGAAAAAAGGTCTGCCGCGACATCCGATTGTCGAGGACGATGTGGTGATCTACGCAGGCGCCACCGTGCTCGGCCGCATCACCATAGGCAAAGGCTCGGTTATCGGCGGCAATGTCTGGATCACCCGCAATGTGCCCGCCGGATCGGTCATCACTCAAGCAAATAATCGTTTGGAAGCACAGGAGCTTGAAAGCGCATGAGTATCAATCTTTATTTCGGTCGCGCGGTGCGCGAATTGCGTGTGGGCAATCATTGGTCGCAAGAGGAATTGGCGGAAAAGGCGGGATTAAACCGCACTTATTTCGGCGAAGTTGAACGCGGTGTTGCGACGCCATCGCTGGTGACCATCACCAAAATCGCTTCCGCTCTGAGCGTTTCTCCGTCTGCGTTAATCGCCAAAAGTGAACATTTGGTTAATGCGGAGCAGGTGCGCAGCGAGCTGAGCCTCGCCGATTAATTTCCGCGCGGGTGGGTGCATCGGTGGTGATATGAGTGTTATTTACGATCGCTTGATTCATTGGCTGGTCAGCAGTCTGGACCTGGAAACCACGCTGTTTCATGTGGGCCAGTATTGCGGCTCCTGGCGCGCATCCACCGCCGGACGGGCAAAAGCCAGTTTTCACCTGGTACTGGACGGAAATTGTTATCTCCATATTCCGGGGCGGGAGCCGATAGCGCTGGAAGCGCATGACGCGGTTTTTCTGCTGCGCGATCTGCCGCATTTTCTCAGTCCACTTGCGGACGCGACTGCACCTTGCGAAGCCAAAACCATGCAGTCCTTAGCGCCCCATGTACCTGACGGCACTGGGCTCGCCTGTGGCTTTTTCCAATTTCGCGGCATGGCTGCGGAACTATTGGTGGAATCTTTTCCGGATTTTTTATTGTTGCGCGCCAATGCGCCCGGTTCGCAATCCAGTCGCGCGATTTTTGATTTGATTCGCGCCGAAGCCTCGTTGGAATCGCCCACGCCGTCACCGTTGATCAACCGGCTTACGGAATTGCTGTTGTTTTATCTGGTACGGGATTTTGCCCAGCAGAGCGACGTTATGGCTGGCGCCTGGGCAGTGGCTTCGCGTCCGCAATTTGCGCCGCTGTTGGAGCGCTTGTTGGAAGATCCTGGCCACGATTGGTCAACGGACGACATGGCGAGAGTGGTGCATATGTCGCGCACGCGTTTTTTCAAACAGTTTGTCGATATCTGCGGTCAGCCGCCGGCGCAATTTCTGCTGAGCTTGCGCATGAATATCGCGGCGCGGCGGCTGCGCAGTGGCGAAAGTGTCACGCGCGTGGCGGAATCCGTAGGCTATCAGTCGCCGGCAGCATTCACGCGCGCTTTCAAAAAGATAATTGGTTCACAACCGGGCGCGTATCAGCGTGCCTGCAAAGTTTTGACACCCAACTAACCCACAAAAAACGGGACGATCGAGCAAAAAAAATGAACGCTGCATCGTAGTTGTTGAGGCGTGTGACGCCAATAATGTCAGTCATCTTATTTGCCGAATCATCGAGGTCCCGAATGTCACGTTTACCTGTTTTGACCCTGGACAATGCCCCAGAGGCCAGCCGTGCGTTTATTGATCGCGCCATCACGAATAATGGTTTTCTCCCTAATCTGGTCGGCGTGCTCGCCAATGCGCCCGCCGCATTGGAAACCTATTTGACCGTAGCCGGAATCAACGGTCGCAACAGCTTGTCTCTCGCCGAACGTGAAGTGATACAGATTATTGCTGCCAGCATCCACGGTTGCGAATTTTGTGTCACCGGGCACACCGCAATTGGTTTAAAAAAAGCCGGGTTTGATAAAAACACCGTTATCGCGCTGCAGCGCCGCGCCCGCACTGGCGATGCACGTTTGGATGCAGTGGCGGATTTCACTCGCGCGGTAATAGTGAGCCGTGGCGCGGTTGCGGACGGTGAGCTGGAGCAATTCTTGGCCGCAGATTTCACCGAAGCGCAGGCGCTGGAAGTCGTACTCGGAGTGAGCCTTGCCACCCTGTGCAATTTCACCAACAACCTCGCGTGCAATGACATCAATCCACAATTGCAGGCGTTCCGCCCATCCGTATTACAAGGTGAATAAAGTGGCGGTCGCAGCACAGGATAATCCGCTGGACATTCCGTGGGTCGCGCAGCACGCCGATTCACTGGACAGTTGCAACCAATTTGCGCATGCAGTAGTGCCGCAATTGGCGGGGCAGCAGTTATTCCGTATAGGTGTGCCCGAACATTTGGGTGGATCTGGCGGCACCACTGCCGACGCGGTGGAAGCCATCGCCAATGTGGCTCAACATTCCGTTACTGCGGCATTTGTTTTTTGGGGACATCGGTCTTTTATCGAATATCTGTTGTTGTCTCCCAATGAGTCTTTGCGCGAGCGCTGGTTGCCAACATTGCTGAGCGGCGAGACAGCGGGTGCCACCGGATTATCAAATGCAATTAAATTTTTATCCGGTATCGAGCATCTGCAGATACAAGCTCACAACCTGACTAACGATTGCTGGACGTTGGAAGGGCAATTGCCCTGGGTCACCAATTTGCGACCGCAAGGTTTTGTGGTGGCTGCGGTGGTGGCAAGGGAAGGGCAGTCGCCAATAGTGACCACCCTGCGTCATGATCAGGAAGGTCTGCAACGCACTGATGATCTGGAATTAATGGGATTGCGCGGCAGTAATACCGCAGCGATTCATTTGCGCGGAGTGGAAATTCAGCGCGAGGATTTATTGCACGATAACGCCCAGGAATTTGTCGCGCGTATTCGGCCTTCATTTCTCGCATTGCAGTGCGGCTTATCCCTTGGGCTTGCCGACGCTGCTTTGTCTGCGACCGAGCAGGCGTTGCGGGGCAGGGCAGATATATTAACTCCGCGTATTCACGCCTTGCGCGATGAACTTGCGCAGCGTCGCTCGCAATTATTAACCGGCTTGGACGCGGGATGCTTTATTCGCGAGCCGCAAATTCTGTTTCGTCTGCGCATCGCCCTGGCGGAAATCGTGCAAAGTGCAACGCAATTGGAACTGGAAGCCAGCGGTGGCCGCGCTTACTTGCAAAAATTTAATCAGGACTTTTCCCGCCGTTGGCGCGAGTCCGCTTTTATTCCGCTGGTCACGCCCAGCCTGGTGCAACTGCAGGGCGAACTTCGGAAATTCGAGCCGGCGTTATGACTGCATCCAACGTTGCCACCTCGCATACTGACACCGGAGTTTTGCAAGCGGAAAATCTGACGTTTGCGCACGAAGGCAAACCACCGGTATTCGCCGATGTATCTTTTTCTGTGCGACCGCGGGAAACGCTCGCGCTTTTGGGCGCGAGTGGCTGCGGCAAATCCACCATGTTGCGATTGCTCGCCGGCCTCGAAAAACCTTTGCAGGGGCGAGTGCAATTTCTCGGTCAACCGCTGACGCAGCCGCATCCGCGCAGCGCGCTGGTATTTCAGCAGGCGAGCTTGTTGCCTTGGTTGAACGTTGCCGACAATGTCAGCTTCGGCTTGGATTTTCGCCATCAGCCGCGCATCACTGCGGAGCAGAAAAAAACGCGAGTGCGAAATGCATTGCAAGCGGTTGGCATGGCTGGCCACGAAAAATCCTCGCCGGCGCAATTATCCGGCGGTATGGCGCAGCGGGTTGCGCTCGCCCGAGCTCTTGCGCGCGAGCCCCAGTTATTATTTGCTGATGAGCCTTTTTCTGCGCTCGATCCGATTACCCGCAGCGAAATGCAAAATCTTTTGGTGGATGTGGTGCGCCGCTGGCACACCGCCGCTCTGCTGGTAACTCACGATATCGACGAAGCCATTCTGGTCGCCGATCGTATTTTATTGATGGGCGGCTCGCCCGCGCGAATTATCGCCGAGTGGAATGTGGAACTGCCGCATCCCCGCTCGCGTTATCCCCATGCGATTCAGGAGCTGCGCCAGCACGTGCTCGAAGGTTTTCGCTCGTGCAACTCACAAAATTCCGGCGATTTCCGTCAACCAGAATTTCCGCACGCCGTTGTTCGGGATACATCACAGCCTTTTCATTCTTCCATCTGAGGTCAATATGTCTACGCCCAAGGATTCGTCCGTTCATATTTGTCTGTCCCGCAATTGCGACTGCGGCATGTCGCGCCGTGATTTTTTGCGGCTGTCCTCATTGACCGGTGCGGCGGCATTGCCGTTTTTGAATGCGGGAGATGTTTGGGCACAGAAAAATCCTGGCACAGATCAACCAGTGCGTATCGGTTATTTGCCGATTACCGACGCGACGCCATTACTCGTTGCCCATGCACGCAAACTCTTTGAACAGGAAGGTTTAGTCGCCGAGGCGCCGCGTTTATTCCGCAGCTGGGCGCAAATTGTGGAAGCTTTTGTGGCAGGTCAGATTAACGTCATTCACCTGCTGTCGCCGGCAACTTTATGGGTACGTTACGGCACAAAATTCCCGGCCAAAGTTGTGGCCTGGAATCATATGAACGGTTCTGGTCTGACCGTCGCGCCGGACATTAATAGCATCAAGGATCTCGGCGGCAAAACCGTGGCGGTACCATTTTGGTATTCCATCCACAATGTGTTGCTGCAGAAATTATTGGCTGACAATGGTTTGACGCCGGTGACGCGCGCTAATACCGCAAAACTGGCACCCAACGAAGTCAATCTGTTGGTGCAACCGCCGGCGGAAATGATTGCGGCACTCGCCAATAAATCCATCGCTGGTTTTATCGTGGCGGATCCGTTTAATGCTGCAGCGGAAATTAATAAAGTCGGCAAAATTTTGCGATTTTCCGGTGACGTCTGGCGCGACCACGCCTGCTGCGTAACCTTTATTGCCGAGCGCGACATTGATCAGCGACCGGATTGGGTACAGGGCGTCACCAATGCNATCGTCAAAGCNCAGGCTTGGTCGTTGGAGCATTTGGATGAACTGCCGGCNATTCTCGCCACTGACGGNGAACAGCGCTACACGCCGCACANCAAAGCCATTTTGCAAAAAGTGTTTTCCACCACGGATTACCGCCAATACGAAGACGCCGGTGTGGTGCGCAATCAAGGCTGGCACCAGCGCCGTATCGATTTTCAGCCATATCCATTTCCTTCTTATACCGAAGCCCTGGTACGCGCATTGCGCACTACCCATGTGGAAGGTGATAAAGCATTTTTGGAAAAATTGGATCCTGCCGAAGTCGCCCGCGATTTGGTGGACGACCGCTTTGTGCGCAAGGCCATCGCCGCTGTAGGTGGGCCAAAGGTATTTAATATTCCGGAAAACTTTGCCCGCAGCGAAACCCTGGCTTCCTGATGAAACAACATTTACATCGAGTGCTGGCACCGTGCGTCGGCCTGGTGCTGGCCGTTTTTCTCTGGTGGCTGGGCACCTTATGGCTCACCCGCACCATGCCGATTGCCGAGAATCTTTCGCCGCTGCGTGCATTTCCGGAATTATTTGATCTGCTCGGCACCCATTTAATCTGGGAACACACGCTGACCAGTTTGAAGCGAGTGCTGGCAGGTTTGGGATTTGCCCTGTTGGTGGGTGTACCAGCGGGAATTCTCACCGGCATTTCTCTGGGATTCGCCCGCACCACCGGCACGCTGTTTCAATTTCTGCGCATGATCTCGCCCTTGTCCTGGATGCCAATTGCAGTGATGGTTCTGGGGGTAGGGGATGCGCCGGTTTATTTTTTGCTGGCGTTTGCAGCGGTGTGGCCAATTCTGCTTAACACCGCTGCGGGCGTTGGTCAGTTGGATGCCAACTGGCTTTTGCTCGCCCGCAGTCTGTCCGCCACACCCTGGGAGCGCTTGCGCCGGGTGATTCTGCCAGCGATTGCACCGCATATTTTGACCGGCGTGCGCCTGGCGATTGGCGTCATCTGGATTGTATTAGTGCCGGCGGAAATGCTCGGCGTGTCTGCAGGTCTGGGATATTTCATTTTAGATACCCGGGACAGACTGGCCTATCACGAATTGATGGCGACGATTTTGTTGATCGGTTTTCTCGGTTTTTTGTTGGATCAATTGGCCAAGCAGCTGCACAGCTTTTGGTTCGATCGGTAAATTCGTTTACAAATCAAATTTTTGGTGGCTATAGCCGGTTGAGCGTGCCTTAGAACAATGGGATCTTAGCTTAGTACGTTTTCTTATATACCCCCGCGTTCTCCACGAGGTACCTCATGGCCACCGAAAATTCTGCCCAATTGGCGTTGGGCGATAACGCTGCGCGTCAGCTTGCCAACGCCACCAAAACAACTCCGCAACTTTCCATCATCACGCCACGCTGGCTCGTGCATTTTCTGCAGTGGGTACCGGTAGAGGCAGGTATCTTCCGACTGAATAAGGTGAAAAATCCGGCTCGAGTTACGGTGACCTGTTCTCAGCGCGATGAGGCGGAAATCAAGCCGACATTTGTCGATTACGAAGATCACACGCGCGAGTATTTTTTGAATGCGGTAACCAGCGTGGTGGATGTACATACCCGCGTTTCCGATCTTTACAACAGTCCGCACGATCAAATTCGCGAGCAGTTGCGCCTCACCATCGAAACCATTAAAGAGCGTCAGGAAAGCGAGTTGATCAACAACCCCGAATACGGTTTGTTGGCCAATATTGATGAAACCCAAAAAATTTCCACTTTGACCGGCGCGCCCACTCCGGATGATCTCGACGAATTGTTGGTAAGAGTCTGGAAAGAACCCGGATTTTTCCTGGCGCATCCGCTGGCCATTGCCGCTTTCGGCCGCGAATGTACCCGCCGCGGTGTGCCGCCACCGACCGTAAATCTTTTCGGTTCTCCATTTATTACTTGGCGCGGTGTGCCGCTGATTCCGTCGGACAAACTGCCCATCGATGAAAATGGCAAAACCAAAATTCTGCTGTTGCGCGTCGGCGAAAAACGTCAAGGCGTCATCGGTTTGTACCAGCCCGGTCTCGCCGGTCAGCAAAGCCCCGGTCTGTCCGTGCGGTTTATGGGCATCAACCGCAATGCCATCGCGTCTTACCTGATTTCGCTTTACTGCTCGCTGGCCATTCTCACTGAAGACGCTGCAGCGGTATTGGAAGATGTGGATGTCGGCAAATATCACGATTATCCGGACACCTACAAATAATCGGCTCAGGCAGTTGCATAACTTACCGAAGGGTCAGTTGTGTAACTGCCAAATGTTTTCAAAAACTGAGTATTGTGTATGAGCGAATATCGTGGGCAAGCGGACCCGGAAAGCATTGCAAATAGCGATTCAAATCCTNCTCTGAATTTGGACGCCATGGNGCAACTCGCCAACCAGATGTTTCAGGCGCTGCCGGATACCGCGCCNTTTTTTTCCGGAATATCCGGATTGCANAGTGCCGCAGCCACCGGCTCGCGGCCGCAAGCTGGCGTTACCACGGCAACGCCGATGCCGGCTGGTCCCGATGTCGAGCGCCAATTTTCTTCTGCGCCCAATTATTATTTTGCGGAAAACAGCAACCAGTATCCGCTGGCAAGCGCTCAAATCGAAAATGTGATCGGCCAGGTTTCGCCACAGGCTTTCGGGCTGCCGTCTGAGAGCGATTTATTGGGTCTGTTGGCTGAAGACAGATTTCAAGCAGCCGATAAACCTGCCGCTCCTCATGCTGCACAAGCCGCACCTACGCCTCCGCCGTTGCAGGTTCCGCGTACGTTGGACACCTACACCGGCGATTACCACAAGAGTGGAACCAGCGACCGCATAGTGCCGCAAGCCTCGCATCTGCCCGGTGAGACGCAACTGCGTCAATTATTGGCGGCGGAATTCCGTGTAACCCGCGCGGATGTTCCCACTACTGGCGCTACACCAGCGGCGGATTCACGTTTTTATTTTCTCGATGGCGCAGCGCAGCCGATATTTGGCAATTCCGCCAAACATAATGTTTTCGCCGCTGAACAGCAGGGTTTTGACGTACATGCAATTCGCAAGGATTTTCCGATTCTGGCGGAGCGCGTCAACGGCAAACCTTTGGTCTGGTTCGACAACGCCGCGACCACGCATAAGCCCAAAGCGGTTATTGATCGCATCAGTTATTTTTACGAACACGAAAATTCCAATATTCACCGCGCTGCTCATGAACTCGCCGCCCGCGCCACCGACGCTTATGAAGGTGCGCGCAATAAAGTGGCGAAATTTATCGGCGCAAAATCCGTAGACGAAATTATTTTTGTTCGCGGTGCGACCGAAGCTATCAACCTGTTGGCCAATACGTTTGGCAAACAGCGCGTGGGGCAGGGCGACGAAATTATTGTGTCGAATCTGGAACACCACGCGAACATTGTGCCCTGGTATCAGCTGGCTCAGCAGGTGGGTGCCAAAATTCGCGTAATTCCGGTGGACGATAACGGCCAGATTTTGCTGGATGAATACCGCAAGCTGATCAATAGTCACACCAAAATTGTGTCTGTCACTCAAGTATCCAATGCTCTTGGTACGGTTACTCCAGTGAAGGACATTATCGATATAGCCCACACCTTTGGTGTGCCGGTGGTTATCGACGGCGCACAGTCGGTTTCCCATATGCGCGTCAATGTGGCGGCTATGGATGCGGATTTTTTTGTGTTCTCTGGCCACAAAATTTTTGGCCCTACCGGTATCGGCGTGGTCTACGGCAAAGCTGAACATCTGCAAAATATGGCGCCCTGGCAGGGCGGCGGCAATATGATCGAAGACGTCACCTTCGAGCGTATTAAATTCCAGCCACCACCGAATCGTTTTGAAGCCGGCACCGGCAATATTGCCGATGCGGTTGGCCTCGGCGCTGCATTGGATTATGTGGATCGCGTCGGCATCGAACGCATCGCCCGCTACGAACACGACCTGCTGGAATACGCCACCCACCGCCTGCGCCCAATTCCCGGTGTGCGCATTATCGGTACCGCTGCGGACAAAGCGAGCGTTTTGTCTTTTACTTTGGCCGGTTACAAAACCGAAGAAGTGGGTGCGGAACTGAACCGCGAAGGCATCGCCGTGCGCTCCGGCCACCACTGCGCGCAACCTATTTTGCGTCGCTTTGGTGTGGAAACTACGGTGCGGCCGAGCTTCGCGTTTTATAACACCTGTGAAGAAATTGATTTGTTGATTTCGGTGGTGGATCGGTTGTCGCGGCGGGCCAGAGGTTAGTCGCTGTGCGGAGTACCCCTCCTCTGTAAGGAGGAGGGGCTAAACCCAGAAAAAATAATCTAGTCTTCCTCATGCCTCGGCGGATCAATCCGCTCAATATTCCCCAACACCAACGCCCGTCCCGCGAATAATCCACCCGACGTTTCCAACGCAAAACGCTCTGCATCGCGGCTGCGTACTTGTTCCGCCAAAGTATCTGCTTCAATTTCAGATGCGCCCATGGCGAGTACGGCTTGGCGGCCGAGGAGGAGGGCGGATTCGAAGGTTTCCCGCACCACAAAATCGGCGTCGTGTTTAACCAATTCCAATGCGTGTTCGCGGTCGAAAGCGCGCACCAATAATTTCACATGCGGGCAGTGAGCTCTCGCGCTTTCGACGATGCGCGTGGCCGCTTTTTTGTCATTCACACAGATGATGATGGCGCGGGCGTGTTGTGCACCAGCGGCGTGGAGAATATCGCTGCGGGCGCCATCGCCGTAATAGACCTTGAAACCATAGGGCTCCACTGCGCGAATCACATCTGGGTCGTTATCGATAATCGACAACTTTGCACCTTGGGCGAGAGGCGCCTGGCTGGCGATCTGTCCAACGCGACCGAAGCCGATAATCAGCACATTGCCGCGCAGGTCGTGGGCGGCTTCAATGCCATCCATAGATACTGCAGGCGCGCGGGCAAAACGTTTGTACAGCTGCACGGTGAGGGGAGTAATGGCCATGGACAACACCACTATGGCCGTCATATTGGCGTTGACCTCAGTGTTGATCACATTGAGTTTCAGCGCTTCGGTAAATAGCACAAATGCAAATTCTCCGCCCTGCGCCATCAGCACTGCGCGATCCATGGCGTCCGCGTGAGAACTTTTCGCCAAACGTGCAACCACGTAAATGCATACGTCTTTGACGACCATCAGCGCCAAGACGCTGGATGCAATCAACACCCAATTTTTTGCCACCACATCCAGATTAAGTGCCATGCCGACGCCGAGAAAAAATAATCCCAGCAGCAAACCGCGGAAGGGTTCTATATCGGCTTCCAGTTGATGGCGGAAGGTGGATTCCGACAATAAAACGCCGGCAACAAATGCGCCCATTGCCATGGATAATCCGCCCAACTCCATCAGCAAAGCCGCACCCAATACCACCAATAATGCAGCAGCCGTCATCACCTCCCGGGCTTTGGCCTGCGCCAAAATTCGGAATAGCGGGTTGAGCAGCCATAAGCCGATGGCAACCAAAGCACCAAAAGACAAAGCCGAAATTCCNATACGCTGCCACAGCGGCGAAGTCGNTTCATGGGCAATTTCGGTGGGCGCCATAAAAGCCACGATTGCGAGNAAGGGNACAATCAGAAGATCTTCAAATAACAGAATGGAAACGATGCGCTGCCCGCGCGGTTCGGAAATATCGCCACGCTCGGCGAGCACCTGCATAACGATGGCCGTGGAGGTGAGCACAAATCCCGCCGCGCTGACAAAGGAAACTTGCCAAGGAAAGCCAAATCCCATCCCGACAAAGGTGAGCAGAATTGCGCAGGCGATGACCTGAAAACTGCCCAGCCCAAAAATCTGCCCGCGCAGACTCCACAGATGCGAGGGCTTCATTTCCAGTCCTATCACAAACAAAAACATCACCACGCCCAGTTCCGCGACGTGGATGATGGTCTGAGCATCATTGATCAATTGCAGCCCAAAAGGACCTATAGCGAGCCCCGCCGCCAAATAGCCCAGCACGGAGCCAAGTCCGATGCGTTTAAACAAAGGCACTGCCACCACGGCGGCACCTAATAAAGTAACTATGCCTATCAACTGTCCCGCATTGCCTTCGGCAGCCATGGTGAACCTCGGCGGATGAAAATAATAAAAAGGATGCGGCAGTGTAGCGAATGGAGTGGGGTGGGACTATCTAGCGGACGTTTGCAAGTTCGGTGATTAAAGCTTATAGCCAAGGCGATTAATCATACTTGTTGACCAGGTGCTTTGACGCACTTAAATCCCAAAATGGAATTTGTGCTTTGTCATCTAATAAAAACTTTCGCCAAAGTTGTGACATTTTTATATTTCTGTTCTGCATCTTGGGATTATAGTGTCAAAAATAAACCCATAAATGACATGCGCACCTACCATGATGACTCAACTCAAACACCCATTAACGCCTTTGTTGGCACTCACTATTTTTCTATTGACCGCCTGCGGGGGAGGAACGGGAAATCCGGCCAACGGGTCAAGCTCTTCATCCAGCAGTTCTTCCAGCTCTTCATCCAGTAGTTCCTCGTCCAGTAGCTCCTCGTCTAGCAGCAGCTCATCCTCCAGTAGCACTTCTTCCAGCTCCAGCAGTGGTGGAAATGCCGAGGTCGCGTTTTCAGTGTTGCCAGGTTCGTTGCTGGACACTGCGGATACGGCCGAGATGTGCACCAAGCGGGATATGCGCCACACGGTGGACACCTCTGGGGCTCAAACCATCGCACTGAGCAGCAACAACAATGTGACTATCACTCAAGATGGTATTTATGTTCTCACCGGCACGGTGAGCAATACCTCGATTATTGTGGAAGCTGACGATGAAGATGCCAAAGTACAGTTGGTGCTGAATGGTGTCTCCATCACCAATCAAAATGCTCCCGCGATATATGTCAAATCTGCGGACAAGGTGTTTGTGACGACGGTGGGCAACAACCGTATGGAAGTCACCGGTACTTTTGTACCCGACGGCGACACCAACCTGGATGCGGTGATTTTCAGCCGGGATGATTTAACGCTCAATGGTATGGGCAATCTGGAAATTGCCTCCGCACAAGGCAATGGAGTTACCTCCAAAGATGACCTGAAAGTCACAGGCGGCACTCTGCGGATCACTTCCAAACTGGATGCGCTTGAAGCCAACGATTCCATTCGCGTTTGCGGCGGCGATGTGACCATCAATTCCGGCAAGGACGGATTGCACAGCGAAAACGACGAGGACAATACCCTTGGATACATCTATATCGGCGCTGGCACCCTGACCATCACTGCCACCGATGACGGCATTCGCGGTACCAGCGTGGTACAAGTGGATGGCGGCACAATCGATGTCGTCAACAGTTATGAAGGTATTGAAGCCACCTACATTCAACTGAACGACGGAAACATTAAGGTCTATGCCAAAGACGACGGCATCAATGCGACCAGGAAAACCACTGCGTATCCCATCATGATCGAAGTCAACGGTGGCACTATCTATGTGGAAGTTGGCAGCGGCGATACCGATGCGTTCGACTCGAACGGCGATATCTACGTCAATGGCGGCAATATAACCATCAAAGCCAGCTCAGCATTCGACCGCGACGGGCAAGGTGTGCGGACCGGTGGCACCATTATTGTGAATGGTGCTGTGGTGACCAATCTGCCTGGAATGGGCGGCGGTGGCGGTGGCCGCTTTTAACGCCCGTTATTTTTAAATGATGTTGTCCTCTCCCCCTACCAGGGGGAGGATTACGTTATAACTTCGCAGCCGGCATCCCAAACGCGCCATTATTCTCCGCACAAATCCTTTCGTAGTGCTCATGAATTAATTCACCATCTGGATGATTCGCAGGTTCGACTTCGTAATGCCATCCGTGTGGTTGGTCTTCCTCGGCGTAACGGCGTGCGGGAATGGTTACGGTAAATGGCCGGGTGTAAACTGCGGGATCATCAAAAACCGCAACATAGTTATAGCGTTTGCCATCTTCGCTAAAAATATAGCGCTCCTGAATTTTGGCATTTTCGCTGACGAATTCGCCGGAGCGGCCGAGTAGGGCTTTGCCGTTGTGATTGGCTACATCGACAATTAAGGTGTTGCCTTCCCAGCGCCCGCGGGAATCGCCGTTCCAGAGTTTGATGTTCTCGGGCAGCGGTGGTTTGTTATCCAAATGAATAATGCGCGTGCCCGAATTAAATTGAATCAGCACGTAACCGGGATACTGGCTGATTTCATAGCCATGCCAGTAAAACGATTTTGGCACGCCTGCGGGCGCGCAACGCGCAAGCGGTTCTATATATTCCTCTTTAGTCGGATTGTGAAAGCCGATTTGAAATTGTTTCACTTTTTCCAACGCCCAGGGCTGCAGCGGCAGCTGTCCATCAGCGGGATCACTGACGCGACTGGGAGCGCGCTGGTCGCGGGGACGTGAGTCCGGACGGCGTGTTGGATCGTTGGGAATGCCACCTTGTGGGTCGGTGAAATTGTTGTGGTTGCCGATGGTATTAGACCAATGGCCTTGCACGTCCGGCTGACCATCCGGCAGGCGTGGGCCTTGCCATTCTCCTGATTCAATAATCGGAAAGCTGGATTCAATCGGGATCCCGCCTTGTGCGTGAGTGATGGCAGGCAGCGTTGCACCGCTGATCAACATCGCCAAAATTATTCGCAGTTTCATAATTCGTGAACCCATCTATTAATTTTGCACTTGTGGCGGTTTGGGTGGATAAAACTCGTCGTAGTCCAACGTAAAGCGATAGTCTTCGATCAATTGGAAATCTTTTTCCCTGTGGCGATGCAAGATCACGCTCAGTGTCCACGGTTTTGAATAGACCTTTGGATCTTCGATAGTCGCTCGATATTCAATGGTGTTTTTATCCAAAAACTCCCATTTTTCGATCACGTGCAGTTGATCGCTGTGGTAATTACCCGCCCGGTCAAACCAGGTTTTGTC
>Ga0065721_10050334_pt1 | contig 21094 bp, 15 predicted proteins | sample Mesricmetagenome_FD_59108 | JGI IMG/M metagenome (GOLD analysis project Ga0065721, IMG submission 59108) | Mesophilic microbial community from rice straw/compost enrichment Sample: eDNA_1 v2 (version 2) | ecosystem: Engineered > Solid waste > Grass > Composting > Bioreactor | place: USA: Davis... | reverse complement strand
GGCCGAGCCGCCGTCGGATCGCATCGTGGAGATCGAGGGGGAGGATTACTGGACCGCTTACGAGCAATCCGCGAAGACGGGGCTGGCCATGACGGTGTTCGTACCGGAATCCGAGCTGGTCGGCAGGCTGCAGTCGTACGAAAACTGGATGAGAGCGCTGGCGATCACCTCGATCGTGATCATTCTCGTGTACTCCGCCTGGATGTACCGAATGATCCATCAGCCGATGAGCCAGCTCGTCAGCTCGCTCAGGAAGGTTGAGAAGGGTCTGCTCGAGAAAATGCCGGTTTTGCGCCGCAAGGACGAGTTCTCCTACTTGCACCGGCAGTACAACGCCATGGTCGAACAGCTTAAGGTGCTCATCCATCAAGTGTACGAGCAGAAGATTCGCAACCAAAGCTCGGAGCTCAAGCAGCTTCAATCGCAAATTAATCCCCATTTTCTATACAACACGTACTTCGTCATGTACCGGCTAGCCAAGATGAACGAAACCGAGAAAATCGTATCGATCTGCAAGCATCTCGGAGATTACTTCCAATACATCACGCGCAATTCGACGGACGATTGCGTGACCTTGTCCGACGAAATCGCCCATTCCCGCACCTACGTGGAGATTCAGCAAATCCGGTTCTCGAATAGAATCGCGGTCGAATTCGGCGAGCTGCCCGAGGCCTACGCGAACGTTCCCGTTCCGAAGCTGATCGTGCAGCCCGTCCTCGAGAACGCCTACAAATACGGAATGGAGAGCGTGCAGGAAAACGGGCGAATACGGATTTCGTTCGAGCCTGCCGGCGACATGCTATACATTCATGTGGAAGAGAATGGCAAAGGAATGACGGATGCGGAGCTGGATGATCTACGGGGCAAAATGGGTCGCACGATGGGCGAGGTCGAGACGACGGGGCTGATCAACGTTCACCGCAGGCTCAAGCTGAGCTGCGGCGATCGGTGCGGCATCACTTTGGGTCATTTGCCGGAAGGCGGGCTGCGCGTCACGCTACGGATCGCGCCTTTCCTAAACAGGTCATGAGAGGTCAAGAGAAGTGATGATGTGCTTCTTTCGACGGTGTACGGCACTCTCCATAATGAAGTTGTAAGCGATTAACCAATCGATGGAGGGGTTCAGCTATGCGAAAGGTCAAATCTATGCTCGCGCTTGGGATGAGCGCCATGCTCATATGGACGACCGCGTGCAGCGACAATGGCAATAACGGCAACCAAGCTTCGTCTTCCCCGTCGGCGAGCGCCAGTCCGACGAGCTCGGCTAGCGCGGCGACCGAATCGGCAAGTCCGGCGTTCGATCCGATGGCCAAATACGAGGAGCCGATCGTGCTGACGACCGCCGCGTTCATTCGCGACGGCGCGGAATTCCCGCAAGGCGACAGCATCGAGAACAGCGTATGGACGCGCCTCTACAAGGATCAACTGGGCATCAACGTCAAATATGACTGGGTAACGAGCGATACGCCGGAGGTGCGCGACCAGAAAATGAGCGTGTCGATCGCCAGCGACTCCCTTCCGGATTTAATCTCGGTCACCGCCCGCGAGCTGCAAATGCTCGTCGAAGCCGGCTCGGTCGAAGACATGACGGCAGTGTACGACAAATACGCAAGCCCGCTCGTCAAGGAAAACCTAGAGATCAACAATAAAGTCGCTCTCGATGCCGCGACGTTCGACGGCAAGCTGATGGGCATTCCGAATACGACGAAGGGCGGAGGCGTAGAAGGGGTGCAGATGGTCTGGGTACGCACGGACTGGCTGCGCAACGTCGGTCTCGAGCCGCCTAAGACGATGGACGACGTTCTCGCGATTTCCAAGGCGTTCACGGAACAGGATCCCGACAAGAACGGCAAGAAGGACACGTTCGGCATCGCGTTCAACAAGAACATCTACGACGGCTTCGCGGGCGTAGAGGGCTTCTTCGCCGGCTATGGCGCTTATCCTTATAGCACGAGCACGACGATGTGGCTGGATAAAGGCGGCAAGCTGGAATACGCAGGCATTCAGCCTGAGATGAAGGACGCGCTCGCCGCGCTGCAGACGATGTTCAAGAGCGGACAGATCGATCCGGAATTCGCCGTCAAGGACGGCGTCAAAGTGGCGGAGACGGTTACTTCCGGCAAGATCGGCCTGTACTTCGGCCAGTTCTGGAACGGCTCTTGGCCGCTGAACGACATGAACAAATCCGCCATCAACGCCGATTGGAAGCCGTTCCCGATCGTATCGAAAGACGGCTCGCCGGCGCATCCTTACTTGACCGATCCGACGCCGAAGGAATTCTACGTCGTGAAGAAGGGCTACAAGCATCCGGAGGCGGCGCTCCGAATGCTGAACGTGTACTTCGACAATATCTACGGCGACAACGCGAAGCCGGATGGGTACCACACGATCACGGAAGGCGACAAGAAAATCGAAGTGTTCAGCTACGCCGTCATCAGAGGCAACAAGATGAACAACAACATCGTCGCTTACGAGCAAGTGACGGCGGCGCTCAAATCCGGGGACTCCAGCGGACTGAAAGCCGAGTACAAAGACTATTACGACCGCATGACCAAGATCAACCAGGGCGAAATCGGGGACAGCTGGTTCTTGGTGCCGATCTTCGGAGAGAACGGGGCGTATGCCATCATTAAGGACTATATGTCCTCCGGAACGATTATTTCCAACGCGTTCACGGGTTCCCCGACGCCGACGATGGTCGAGCGCGGCTCGACGCTTAAGGAGCTAGAGCACGAATTGATTACGAAAATCATCATGGGCGCCGCGTCGGTCGACGAATTCGATAAGTTCGTGGGCGACTGGAGGAAGCTCGGCGGCGATCAGATCACGGCCGAGGTTAACGAGTGGTTCGAGGGTAAATAAAGGAAGGCTGGCCGGGGAAGGGAGTTGCCTTCCCCGGTTGAGCTTTCCGTACCGGGGAGGCGACAGACCGATGGGAACGTCGGCATGGAAGAGGGAATGGCCGCTGCACGTCATGATCTGGCCGGGCTTGCTCATCGTGCTCATCTACAGCTACGGACCGATGTTCGGCTTCGCCATCGCTTTTCAGAAATACAATCTCGCGCTGGGCATTTGGAAATCCAAATGGATCGGGTGGGATAACTTCGAGTACTTGTTCCATTATCCGAATATCGGCCGGGTCGTCTGGAACACGCTTTCGATCTCGGTCATGAAGATCGTCGTCGGACAGATCGCCCCGATCGCCACGGCGCTGCTGCTTAACGAGGTACGCAAAGCGGTGTTCAAGCGCGCGGTGCAGACGATGATTTATTTGCCGTATTTTCTGTCCTGGGTCATCCTGGGCGGCATCATGATCGACTTGCTCTCTCCTTCGGAAGGCATCGTCAATCAATTCCTCGCTTGGCTTGGCTTCGAAAGGGTGTTCTTCCTGGCGAACAACGACTGGTTTCCGTTCGTGCTCGTCTTCTCGGACGTGTGGAAGGAATTCGGCTTCCACACGATCGTCTACCTCGCGGCGCTTACCGCGATCAGTCCGGCCTTGTACGAGGCGGCCGTCGTGGACGGCGCGGGGCGGCTGAAACAAACGTGGCACATTACGCTGCCCGGCATCCTTCCGATCGTCATCCTGCTGGCGACGCTTAGCTTGGGCAATGTCGTGAACGCGGGCTTCGATCAGGTATTCAACTTATATAGCCCGGTCGTATACGAATCCGGAGATATTATCGATACGCTCGTCTACAGGCTCGGTCTGCTTGATTTCCAATTCGGCCTTGCCACGGCGGTCGGCTTGCTGAAATCGATCGTCGGCTTCGTGCTCATCGCGATTTCCTACGTGCTTGCGTACCGGTTCGCCAACTATCGTATTTTCTAGCAACGGCAGACAGGAGGATTGGCTATGGTTGAACACCCGTCCGCACTCAGGCGGCTTTTCATAGGCGGCAACTATTTGTTTCTGGCCGCGCTCGCGATTCTGTGCGTATTCCCGCTCATTCACGTCCTAGCCGTATCGTTCAGCTCGAGCTCGGCCGCGACTGCGGGACAAGTCGGCTTGTGGCCGGTCGATTTCACGACCCGCTCGTATTCGTTCGTCGCGAACGAACCGGCTTTCATGAGATCGCTCTTCGTATCGCTGCAAAGGGTGGCGCTTGGCGTCGGAATCAACATGCTCCTCGCCGTCATGCTGGCTTATCCGCTGGCCAAAGAAGCTCGCGATTTTCGGTGGAGAACGTTCTACGTGTGGATATTCGTATTCACGATGCTGTTCAACGGCGGCTTAATCCCGACGTATCTCGTCGTACAGAAGACGGGGTTGGCCGGCTCGCTGCTGGCGCTCGTCATTCCGTCCGCGGTCAACGTGTTCAACGTCATTCTGATGCTTAACTTCTTCCGGGGCATTCCGAAGGAATTGCTCGACGCCTCTTATATCGACGGCGCGGGACACTGGAAGACGCTATGGTCGATCGTCGTTCCGGTGTCGAAGCCCGTGCTGGCTACGGTTGCGCTCTTCGCGATCGTCTATCATTGGAACGAATGGTTTTACGGCTTGATCTACATGAAGCACACCGACGATTACCCGCTTCAGAGCTACCTGCAGACGGTCATCGTGCAGAAGAACTTCAGCGAGCTCGCCGCTCAGGATGTCTCCTTGCTCGGCAAGGTGTCGGACCGTACGGTCAAAGCGGCGCAAATCTTCCTCGGCAGCTTGCCGATCCTGTGCGTGTATCCGTTCTTGCAGGGCTACTTCATGAGCGGGATCGTCATGGGCAGCGTGAAGGAGTAGCAACTTACGTTTAGCGGCAATGCATATGGAAGCTGTCGACCGGCTGGCGGATACGGCCAAGTCGTTGCGGGCAGACTGAGCGAGGTAAACAGCTGTAGACGATCTAGCAAGCCGCCAATTGTTGGCGGCTTTTGTGGTTGTCGAGTGAATTTTCGTACAAAGTTTTTTTACAAGACTTGGCGAGAGGACTTTATATGAAATTTCACACACTTACACTCAATCCGCCTGATACACCTCGATATTTATACGAACTTTCACACAAGTGCCCAAAAACATGCTTATATCACATTTTTCATGTATGAATTTTCATACAGAACGGATTGCGCATCTGGAGGCGTGAGCCACGCATCCTTTAGTTGACTCGCCCCCCTATACGTGCCATAATGTACACGCGTACATTATTAAGATAATTACAGAACAGGATGGCGGATTCCGTGTCCAACCGCAAACAAGTCGCCGAGCTAGCCGGCGTATCCGAAGCTACCGTATCCCGCGTGTTGAACGGGATCGGACCGATGAAGGAGTCGACTCGCCAGCGGGTATTGGCAGCGGCGAAGCAGCTGAATTACGAGCTGAACGCCATCGCCTCCAGCTTTGCCCGCGGCCGAAGCGGCAACATCGGCGTTGTGCTGCCGCATGTGCCGAAGGTCCATCTTTTCTCCACGTACTATTTCTCCGAGATTCTAAGCGGGATCGGGGAAGCGGTTCGCGCCAAGGGATACGGCCTGCTGCTTTTATTCCGGGACCCTAACGAAGTGTACGATTACGCCTCGTTGTTCCGGACGCAGCGCGTCGACGCTTGCATCGTGCTCGGAGCGAGCGCGATTGCTTCCGAGCGCACAGGAATCGCGAAGATGGCGGGTCAGCCGTTGCCGTTCTGCGTCATGGACCAACGGTTCCACGGACTGGATATTAGCACGGTAGCGACAGACCACGAGCAAGGGAGCTACGAAGCGGTCAAGCATCTGCTCGCGCAAGGGTATAGGCGCGTCGGGTTTCTGAACGGTTCGCCGCAATATTCGAACAGCGTCGACCGGATGGCCGGTTATGCTCGCGCGCTGCGGGAGGGCGGTATCGAGCTTGTCGAATCGATCGTCTATCACGGCAACTATAGCCGCAAGAGCGGGCGGTTGGCGGCGGATGACGTGCATGCCGATCTGGGTAAGCTAGACGCGTTATTCGTGGCGAACGATCGGATGGCGATCGGGCTCATTCAAGGCTTGCGGGATCGAGGCTGCCGGGTTCCGGACGATTTGCCGATCGTCGGCTACGACGATTCGGACGCCGCCAGCATGGCAGAGCCGCCGTTGACGACGGTTAAGGTGCCCTTCTATGAAATGGGAAGACTAGCGGTTGAACGATTGCTAGAACGGTTATCGGATCCCGATGGAACCAAGATTAGGTTTAACGAGACGCTGCAGACGCAGTTCATCGTAAGGAAATCAAGCGGCACGGACAGGAGCGAGAATAGATGACGAGAAAAGCGTTAATCGTATGGGGCGGCTGGGACGGTCACCAACCGAAGGAAGTGGCGGAGATTTTCCGCGCTCAGCTCGTGCAAGAAGGGTTCGAGGTTGAAGTGTCTGACACGCTGGAAGCGTTCGCTGACGGCGAGAAGCTGAAGGCTCTCGATTTGATCGTGCCGGTATGGACGATGGGCAAGATCGACGGCGCATGGGTGAGCAACGTGTCGGCAGCCGTTCAGAGCGGAGTCGGGCTCGCGGGCTGCCACGGCGGCATGTGCGACGCGTTCCGCGACAATACGGATTGGCAGTTCATGACGGGCGGCCAGTGGATCGCGCATCCGGGCAACGACGGCACGACGTACACGGTCGAGATCAAGCATAGCTCGAGCCCGCTCGTAGAGGGCATCGCGGACTTCGAAGTATGCACGGAGCAATATTACCTGCACGTCGATCCGGCGAACGAAGTGCTCGCGACGACTCGGTTCCCGGTTGTTCCAGGGCCGCATTCTACGAATAAATCGGTAGACATGCCGGTTGTGTGGACGAAGCGCTGGGGACAAGGCCGCGTGTATTATAACTCGCTCGGCCACCAAGCGAACATTATGGAAATCCCGGTTGTTCAGGAGCTTATGCGCAGGGGCTTCAATTGGGCGGCGGAAGGCAAGGCGCTGGCGAACGCGGACGAGAAGCAGGAAGCCTATACGGGCATGCAGGACAACCAACTTTAAACTTCCGGAGATGAGTACCCATCATGGATAAAATCAAAGTCGGCATCATTGGAACGGGCAACATTAGCGGTATTTATTTTCAGAACGGCATGAAGTTCGATTCGATGGAAGTGGTCGCTTGCGCGGATCTAGACGTTGAGCGCGCTAAAGCCAAAGCCGCCGAACACGGCATCCGCGGTTGCTCCGTCGACGAGCTGCTCGCCGACCCTACCATCGAGATGGTCATCAACCTGACGATTCCGCTTGCTCACGGGTCGGTTAACCTGAGAGCGCTCGAAGCCGGCAAGCACGTCTATGTGGAGAAACCGTTCACCGTTACGCGCGAGGAAGGCCAGCAAGTGCTAGAGCTGGCGCGCAGCAAAGGGCTGCTCGTCGGCAGCGCGCCGGACACGTTCCTCGGCGGCGGCATTCAGACGTGCGTCAAGCTCGTCGAGGACGGCTGGATCGGAACGCCGATCGGCGCGACCGCGTTCATGCTCGGCGGCGGCCATGAGGTCTGGCATCCGTCTCCGGAGTTTTATTACCAGAAGGGCGGCGGCCCGATGTTCGATATGGGGCCGTACTATATTACGGCGCTCGTATCTCTGCTCGGACCGATCGCGAGAGTGACGGGATCGACGCGAATTTCGTTCCCCGAGCGCACGATTACGAGCCAGCCGAAAGCTGGGCAGAAGGTCGTCGTGGAGACGCCTACGCACGTGGCCGGCATCATGGAATTCGAGGCAGGACCGATCACCACGATTCTGACGAGCTTCGACGTGAAGGGCGGCACCATGCTGCCATGCATCGAGGTGTACGGCAGCCACGGAACGATCCAAGTACCGGATCCGAACGGCTTCGGCGGTACGATCCGCATCCGTCGAGCTGGCGCTGGCAATTGGTCCGAGGTGCCGCTAACGCACGGCTACACGGAGAACGCTCGCGGCGTCGGCGCGGCAGACATGGCGCGCGCGATTCAAGTCGGCCGCAAGCATCGCGCGAACGGCGAACTCGCGTACCATGTGCTTGAAGCGATGCACGGCTTCCATGACGCGGCGGAGCAAGGCAAGCACTACGTCATGCAGAGCTCCTGCGAGCGTCCGGCGCCTATGCCGCTCGGCTTGCCGGACTTCAAGCTGGATTAGTAGGTAGCTGATGGACGAAAACCGGGACGAAGAGGTCGTCCCGGTTTTTTGCCTTTTATCGATATCCCCTTCGCTCAGGGCAATGTGCAATGTTCTCACAGACCGCTGCAGCAGCGAAATCACGCAGGCGCACGCTCTAACGATCTCGCAGACCGCTGCAGCGGCGAAATCACGCAGGCGCACGCTCTAACAATCTCGCAGACCGCTGCAGCGACGAAATCACGCGGGCGCACGCTCTAGCGTTCTCTCAGACCGCTGCAGCGACGAAATCGTACGGGCGGACACTCTAACGATCTCGCAGACCGCTGCAGCAGCGAAATCACGCAGGCGCACGCTCTAACGATCTCGCAGACCGCTGCAGCAGCGAAATCACGCAGGTGCACACTCTAACGATCTCGCAGACCGCTGCAGCAGCGAAATCACGCAGGCGCACGCTCTAACGTTCTCACAGACCGCTGCAGCGACGAAATCACGCAGGCGCCCGCTCTAACGATCTCGCATACCGCTGCAGCGACGAAATCGCACGGGCGCACACTCTAGCGTTCTCGCAGACCGCTGCAGCATCTGCTCGCACCATTTTGTTATTGCATCCGCCCGCGCCTTCCTGCACAATGGCAAAGTGTGCGTATATAAGCTGAACGGAGCCTGACTACAACATGAATAATAACAAATGGATTTCCTACGTTGCCCTGGTGCTCGTCGCGGCGATATGGGGCGCGAATTTCGGCGTCTCGCGGTCGGCGATGGAGACGTTCGACCCCGTGCTATTCGCGTTCATTCGCTTCGGAGGCGCCGTACCTTTCTTCTTCCTGATCTTATGGCTCAAAGAGGGGAGCATCGGAGTGCCCCTGAAGGACATGCTCGCGCTGGCCGCCATCGGATTGGTCGGCATAACAGGGCTGGAGATCGCGGTCATGTACTCGATCAAATACACGACGCTCGCCAACGCGTCGCTGCTGAACGTCGCGCCTTGGCCGATATTCGCCGCGCTGTTCGCGCCGCTCTTCGTCAAGGAGAAGTTCACGCGCAGGCTCGCGATCGGGGGCGTCGTCGCCATGCTCGGCGTCTCATTCGTCATCCTTGGCGGCAGCGAGGGGCTGAGCTTGTCTTCGGATAACATGGTAGGCAATCTGCTAGCCTTCGGCGTCAGCATCATCGGCGCGTTGTACAATCTGGCTTGTATGCCGCTCATGAGCCGTTACTCGCCGCTTCGGGTAAGCACGTGGTCGATTCTGTTCGGCACGCTGTTCATGCTCCCGATCACGATAGGCTCGTGGGGCAAAGTGGATTGGGCCGGGCTGACCGGCGGGCATTACACGGCGATCGCCTATAACGTGCTGATCAGCACGGTGTTCGCCTTCGTCGCCTGGAACGGCGGCATGCATAAGGTCGGCGCCGCCCGCGCGAACTTCTTCCGTTACGTCGTGCCGGTCTCCGCCGTCGTCGCGGGATACTTGTTCTTCGACGAGCAGGTGACCGGCATGCAGCTTGCCGGCACGGCTTTCATGGCGGCAGGTCTTGTGTATATCGGGATGGAAAAGCAGAATAAGCATAACCCGCAATAACGCTACACGGCGATATGCGGAGCTTTCGAGCCGCCGGCCAGCGGCAATACAATATGAAGCTTGCACCCGCTCGGCTCCCCGCGTTCATCCATGGAGGAGCCGATTTCCATTCGTCCGCCTAGCAGCTGGACGCGTTCCATCATCGCGGTAAGCCCGAAGCCTGGCTTCGAGTCGCCGAACGGAACGCCGTCGTTCGTCAGCTTGAAGCTCAGCCACCCGTCCTCGTACCGCAAGTCGAACCGGAAACGGCTGCAGCGAGCATGGCGAATCCCGTTCGTCAGCCCCTCTTGCAACGCATGATAGAGCACCTGCTCGGCTAGCTTGCCTAGCCCGGAAGGAAGCTCGATCCGCTCCTCCACTTCGACTTCCATTTTCTCGACCGTATCCCTGATCAGCTCTTTGAGCGCAAATTCGAGATTAAAAGGAGTATTGTCGACCTTCAGCATGCGGACGGTCTTACGAATTTCGTCCAAGCCTTTGCGGACTAGGCCGTTCACGACGGCGAGCTTATCGATCGGGATGGCTTGATCGCGCTCGGCAAGCCTCTTCGTCGCCTCCAGCTGGACGATCGCGGCCGTCAGCGTATGGCCGACGACGTCGTGCATCTCGTGCGCGATCCGGGTTCTTTCCTCCAGCACCGACACCTCGGCGAGCGTCTCCGCCTTCTCCCGCATCGTCTCTCTAAGCGAGAGATTGGCCTCCTCCAGCTCCTTCGTCCGAATGTCCACCAACTGCTCCAGCTTGCGATGAAACTGCTCGAGCTCGGCATTTTTAACGACCAGCTCCTGAGCGTTCCGTTCGGATTCCTGATGGACGCGCCGTACGTTAGTCACGAGTACCATGACCATGCACAGCATGAACAAGAAGAGCCCGTTCGGCAGCATGCCGCCGATGATGTTCTGCGAATAAGGCCAGGCATCCTTAAGAGCTTGCATGAATGGCGGAGGATTGATTCCCATCGTATGCGTTAATCCGCAGAAGGTCAGCACCGCATATCCCCTTACCAGCCACCGTCGGCCAATGTCGTCCGGGCCGGAGGCGGAGCGCTTGAACAGAACGGCGGTAACGACAGCGATGGCCGCTACGCCGACGAACGGAAATACGTTAAAGAACATGATCCAGTACCCGTAAGTGTCCCATATCCCGATGGTCAACGTGGTACCGATAAACGCTAGCAGCGTGAGCTTGGCCAGTCGAATCCAATGGTTCCTGGCCGCGCCAAGCGCTTCTGCGTACATTCCGATAAAAGCGTAGAAGCAGAACGGCAGCAGCAGGTCGTTCCAATAGGACACCGATCCGACATTGACGAACCATTGAAGAGACTGGCAGACGAACAGCAGGCCTAAGCCCGCCGCGAGCGCCAGCAGCGCACACCACAAATACGTTCGGACTCTCCGTCTGGCGTACAAAGCCGCGCCTGCCACGCCGACAATCAAGTTAAACAGCGCGATCACGTATAGCGGCCACTCTCCCCGCAGCATGCTGCTGAGCATGAAGTCGGGATTGGACATGATCATCCATTCCCAGGATAGAAAAGGGTGCCCGTCCCAGATCATGCGTACGCTTATTTCTTTACCCTCGTCCTGCGGGCTAAGCTTCAGGGGGTGCACTTGAATCCGGTAATTATTCCATATGTGCTCGCTATCCATGTGATAGCGGTAGACGGATTCTCCGTCCAAGGACACTTCGAATCGGTTCATTCCCGCCATGAACAGGTATGGGCGTTCGAAGTCGATTGCCGGCAAGACGCGGCGAACGGTCAGCTCTCCTCTGTAGCCGGACAACTTTCGCCATTCGTTCTCGTCGAACGGTCGCCAGGAACCGGCAGCGTCCGAGACGTCTTTCCCGTACTGCACTTCCCAATGCTTCAATAGGGCTACAGGCGGCTTGTCGCCCTCGCCGATGTACTCGCTATCTCGCGTGATAAGATCCGGAAGGAACAAAGCCAATACGACGAGACACAGCGCAAGCCACAACAGCCGAGATAACCAGTCGCGCTTCATGGCGTTCATGGGATCAAGAACTCCTTCAACCTTTTAATTGACTCCGTACGTTCGTTCGTTCCGATTTTGCCGTAGATCATGCTGACGTAGTTGCGGACGGTGCCTTCGCTCATGAACAGAGAAGCCGAGATTTGCTTGTTCGATCGATCCTGAATCATCAGCAGGATGATTTGTCGTTCCTTCTCGTTGAGGTAGATACCCTCTTCCTTTAGCCGCAGCTCGTTCCAGGTTACCCCGGGCTTGCGCGAATTCAAGCTTTTCACCCTTGCGGCCAGCTTGGCGGCGATCGGAGCGTGCATGATCAGATGTCCCCGCATCGCTTCGCGAATCGTCTGCACGATCTGGTCTCCCGCCATATCCTTCAGCAGGAAGCCGTCTGCTCCGCTCGCCATCGCTTCGACGATCAGCTCGTCCTCTAGGAACGTTGTCAGCATCAGAACGATAATATTCGGATGCTGTTCCTTGATACGCTTCATGCCTTCTATTCCGTTTAGCACGGGCATTTTGATATCCATGAGGACGATGTCCGGCGAAGTCGCCTCGGTCGCCTCGATCGCTTCTAGTCCATTGGAAGCATGGCCTACCGTGCGCATATCTTCCTCTATATTAATAATGGTCTGAAGGCCTTCCCTCAGCAACGTCTGATCGTCGACGATCAGTACACGTATCATAATCAGCTCAATTCCCTTCAAGCGAATAGTCGGGACGAATGACACTCGTATGTACAGCTTAACACAGGACATTAGGCGTGTAAGCGGTATGGGCCCATGTCATGACCGCAGTGACAAAAGAAATGACCCGTGTCACTAGGCTATGTCTCGTCATCTTCTTTACGATCAAGGAGGAGCGATTGTCGAACGCTGCCGGAATGAAGGGGGAACCTATGATGTCGAGGAGTATAAACGGGAAAAGAAGCAAAACCGCGCTTATCGTAAGCCTAGCGCTCATGCTGTTATGGAGCGTATGGGTGACGCCGCCGCGAGCGGACGGGAAAGCTGCCGGAGAGCTAGTCGTATACGGGGACGAGCTATCGGGCGAGTTCATGGATTACGGCTGGGCGAGCGCGGATCTGGCGTCTACCGATTACGTCTATGAAGGCGAGCGTTCCATCAAGCTGACTCCGGAGGAGGACACTGCCCTGTATTTCTACAAGGATAGGGTATTGACCACTTCCGAGTACGGAACGCTGCGCTTATGGATGAACGGGGGCACAACCGGTGGGCAGCAATTGAAGCTCGTCCTGTCTCTAGGCGGGCAGCCGGTATTGGAGAAGCCATTGGACGGGCTGGTAGCCGGACGATGGAGCGAAGTGCGAATTCCCCTAGCGGAAAATGGTGTTACAGGTCTGATCGACGGTATATGGATATGGGGTGAAGGCGGTCGGTCCCCGGTATACGTTGACAGCATCTCGTTCTTGCCGGACGGCATGACGGACGGCACGGAGACGCCGACGGATCCGCAGGAACCGGAGGATGAGCCGGAGGAGGAGCCTCAGCCTACGGGCGATACCGATCCCGGCAATGCCGAGCCTATTGAATCGATCGATGGCGTGTACGTCTACGACGATGTGATTGGCGGACAGTTCACGAACTACGGTTGGGGATCGGTCGAGCTTAGGGAGCAAGGGACGGTTCATACCGGGCTGCGATCCATCCGTTTTACGCCGTCGGGCGATGACCCGATTTACTTCTATAGCGATCGCATTGTGACGGTCAAAGAGTTCGAGAAGCTTAGATTGTGGGTGAACGGCGGCACGGACGGCGGACAACGCCTGAAGCTAGTATTTCTAGCAGGCGGTCAAGGCGTCAAGGAGCTGTCTTCCGAGGAGCTGTTCGGAGCTGATGGCGTTCCTGCTGGAGACTGGACGCAGATCGAACTGGCATTAGCGGAGCTCGAGCTGCCTGACGGTCTGTTCGACGGACTGATCATTGCCGGAGAAGGCGGCAATCAGAAGAGCGTCTATCTCGACGATGTCGCCCTCGTGCGCCCATACGTCGCTCGGCCTGCGCTGCTCGAGGTGCGCATGGACAAGCCGGAGCTCGTGTTGCTGCAAGGAGAGACGAACCGTCTGGACGCGGAATCGCTTGTCGAGACCGGCGCGACGGAATTCGTATCCGATCGAGCCGAATGGACGTCGGAGCATCCTGAAGTGGCTCGGGTAAATGGAGGCGAGATCGAGGCGCTCTCCGTAGGCATTACTAGAATTACGGCGACGTACCAAGGCTTCACCGCCGCCGCTTACGTACAAGTGACGGAGACGGCGCAGGAGAACGTGTATACGGACGAGCTGGCAGACGGCTACCGCAACCAAAGCTGGCATGACAAGGACCTAGCGAACACGGAGCAAGCGCACGAAGGAGAACGTTCTATCAAGTTCGAACCGGACGGTTGGGACGGCGTGTGGCTAGTCAGCAATGAGAAAAAAGAAGCATCCGACTATTACGGCCTGGAAATGTGGATTCACGGCGGCGTTACGGGCGGGCAGAGGTTATTGCTTCACGTGTACGACGGGGATGCGGGCATAGGCATGGTAGACGTGTCCGATTACGTCGAAGGCGGCAGTCTGCCTGCCGGGACGTGGACGCAAGTAACGCTTAATTTCGCGGAGCTCGGCATCACGGAAGGCCAGTTCGACGGCATGGTCTTGCAAGCCGGGACCGAGGACGATCAAGCGGCGGTCTATCTCGACGACATCAAGCTTCTTCGCAATATGCACGCGGGCGAATTGCCGGAGCCTGAGCTCCCGTCGATCGCGGTATCCGTCGATATGGAAGCCGAGCGTAAGCCGATTAATTCGGAAATATACGGCATCAACTATAACGACAACAATGAGACGGATTCGACGCTAAAGTTCCCGGTACAACGGTGGGGCGGCAACAATACGACCCGCTACAACTGGCAGCTTGATGTCGCGAATCGCGCGTCGGATTGGTACTTCATGAACTATCCGTACGACAACGATAATCCCGAGGCGTTGCCGAACGGATCGACGTCCGACAGGTTCATCGACTCCGTCCATGCGCAAGGCGGCAACGTGCTCTTGACCGTACCGACGATCGGCTGGACGCCGAAGTCGCGCGAGCTGGCGTTCGGCTTCAGCCGCGAGAAGTACGGCGAGCAGGAAAGCTTCGCCGGGGAGCATCCGGATGCGGGCAACGGAGTACGTCCGAACGGGGACCTTATTACAGGCAACGATCCGACGGACACGTCCAAACGGATCGGACCGGAATTCGTGACCGATTGGATGGAGCATATCGCGAATAGAACCGGGAATAAGCTTCATTATTACGCGCTCGATAACGAGCCGGAAATTTGGCACGTCACGCATCGCGACGTCCATCCCGAAGCTCCGACCTACGATGAAATCTGGGGCTTCACCGAGAAGTACGGAAGCGCGATTAAGGCTAAGGACAATCAAGCGCAAGTGTTCGGACCGACGTCTTGGGGCTGGTGCGCGTACTTCTATTCTTCGGCGGACAACTGCTCCGACGGTCCAGACCGTCAAGCCCATGAAGGCAAGCCTTTCCTCGAGTGGTACCTGGAGCAGATTAAGAATCATGAAGAGCAGACGGGCGTAAGGCTGGTCGATTATCTCGACATCCATTACTACCCGCAAGAGGACGTCGTCACCTCCGGCGATGAGAGCCCTGCGGGCACCAAGCGCCGCTATCAGTCGCTGAAGTCGCTCTACGATTCGAATTTCATCGACCAATCCTGGATTCAGGAGCCGATCCGTCTCATTCCGCGCATGAAGGAGATGATCCAGTCGATCATGCCGGGCATGAAGCTCGCGATCACCGAATACAACTTCGGTAACGGCGACGGCATCAGCGCCGGTCTGGCGCAAGCCGAAGCGCTCGCGATATTCGGACGCGAAGGCGTCGACCTCGCGACGAGGTTCGGCGTCGTTAAGGCGGGTACGCCGATCGAGGACGCGTTCAAGCTGTACTTGGATTACGACGGTCAAGGCAGCGACATCAAAGGCGACAGCGTCAGCACGAAGAGCGCGATTCCGGATGCGCTCGGCGCATATACGATCGCCGGAACCGACGGCAAGACGTACGTGCTGCTGTTCAACAAAGACAGCGCCGTGCGGGAAGTGAACGTAAGCGGCGAGTTCGGCGAAGCTCAAGCTGCCGTCTATCGCTTCAGCTCGTCGAAGCGTCTGACCGCAGCCGGCACAACAGATATCGAAGCCGACGGCTTCTCGCTGAGAATGCCGGCTAGATCGGCCGCGCTGGTCGTCATTCCATAAGCCATAAGCCATAAGTCATAAGCGAACCGCTGGGAGCGATCCCGGCGGTTTTGTTTGTATGTTGAGATAAGGCAACCAATGCTGCAATTCGACCAACTCAAACTGCGTACTCGAAACCGAGGTTGCAGGAATATGCAGTTCGACCAACCCAAACTGCGTGCTCGAAACCGAGGTTGCAGGAGTGAGCAGTTCGACCAACTCAAACTGCGTGCTCGAAGCCGAGGATACAGGAGTGTGAAGTTCGACTAAACCAAACTGCGTGCTCGAAACCGAGGTTACAGGTGTGTACAGTTCGACCAACTCAAACTGCGTGCTCGAAACCGAGGTTACAGGTGTGTGCAGTTCGACCAACTCAAACTGCGTGCTCGAAACCGAGGTTACTGGAGTGTGAAGTTCGACCAATCCAAACTGCTTGACCCAGCGCACACCACTCTCCCCACCAACCCCGCGCCGCTCTAAGGCTTTACCCATTTTCAGCGCGCAAGCGCGATTTTGGGTAGATGTTGATTGTCCCTCCTCCTCCATTCACATATCATAATCGCGAACGCTATTGAAACCTGCTTCGACCAGGAGGGTGTACATGAGAAATCAATCGCACAAAATGACCGTCTCGATCGACGAGCATACTTCGCACCTGGAGCCGTTGAAAGCTTTTTATGAAGAGTTGGATAAAGAAGGAGTTACGATCGAGAAGCTGACGGACGATCGCAGGGAGCAATACCAGCTTCAGGCGATCAACTTGACATTGGAGCATGTATGGAACCGCAACGCCCATTACCGGGCTGCGCTGGAGGCGGCCGGCTTCGAATCGCCGAAGATCGACTCGCTTAGCGAGATGGCGTCCATCCCTCTGTTGCGCAAAGACGTCATTCGCGGAGACAAGCTGAAGCTGCTGTGCGTGGAGCCTAAGGATATCGGGCAGGTCCATCTGACGAGCGGAACGTCGGGCAAGCCGATCTATACGTCCTATTCGCTTGCCGATCAATACGTCTACGATTTGCTGCCGAAATATTTGGAGCTGTTCCCGGAGACCGATGAAGACATCGTTGCGATCGCGCTGCCTTACGAATTCGCCTTGCCGGGACTCGGCTTCCAGCGCCTGTTCCAATTCGCGTTCGGCACGGCGGTTCTATCGCTTGGCAAGGGCGGTTATATGGCTCCGGTGGACAAGTCCCTAGAACTGATGAAGGAATACCAGGCGACGGTTCTAGCCACGACGCCATCGTACGCGGCTCTTCTCGCGGAAGAGAGCGCCAAGTACGGCATTACGCCGGGCGTCGATATTAAGCTGAAGCGCATCATTCTGACGGGGGAAGGCTGCTCTTATACGTTCCGCAGACGCTTGGAGCAATGGTGGGGCTGCGAGGTATCGTTCTTCTACGGCTCGACGGAGTGCGGCGTCGTCGCGGTCGAGTGCAAGGAGCATAAAGGCTATCACGTCGCTCAAGGCCACGTCTTCATGGAGGTCGTCGATCCCGAAACCGGTGAACCGCTCGGCTACGACAAGACGGGCGAGATCGTCATGACGACGCTGCTCCGCGAAGCGATGCCGATGGTGCGCTACCGCAGCGGCGATATCGGGTATCTGACGAAGTCGCATTGCGCCTGCGGCATTACGATGGATGTGCTGCATCTGCGCGGAAGAATGGAGAGCATGGTTCGGCTGAACGGCGAGGATTACTCCCCGTTCGTGCTGGAGCAGTTCCTGCTCGAAGTGCCGGACGTCGGCATGTGGTACTACTTCATCATCGAGAACGGGAAGCTGACGATCGAGGTCGAGCCATTCCGCACGGAGCTTAGCGACAAGAAGCTGGCCAAGAAAGTAAGCAAGCATATGGAGCAATCGCTCGGCATCGCATGCGAAGTTGTCGTCAGACGCGACATTCCCCGCACGTTCGGCAAAGCGACTCGCGTTATTTTCAAATAAAGAATGGATCAGCGGAAAAGGAGAATCGCACATGCCGATCAGCATAGAGGAGCGGGAGCGCAAGCTTAGGAATTTGCTCTCCCTCTTAACGGACTCCCCGTTGTACCGAGATAAGCTGGACGGTTACGACACGTCTCGGATCGGGCTTGCGGACATTCGCTCGCTGCCGCAGACGACGAAGGCGGAGCTGCGGGCGGCTGGAGCGTTCGGGTATTTGGCCGTTCCGAAGGAGCAAATCGCGCAATACCACGAATCGACCGGAACGACGGGCGAGCCCTCCGTGTCTTGGTTCACGCTGGAGGATATCGCGACAGGCGGCAGACAGCTGAGAGAATGCGGCGTGAATCTCGCGTCGGACGACTTGGTTCTTATTCGTTTTCCGTACGCGATGTCGCTGCCTGCATTCCTGATGCAGGACGCCTGTTGGCGTACCGGCGCGGGCATCGTGCCCGCCAGCGGCCGTACCGTCGTCACTCCCTATCCGCGGGTGCTCGAGCTAATGAAACGGCTCGGAGTGACGGTGATCGCGGGGCTGCCCCGCGAGATGGAGCTACTCGCCGAGACCGCAAGGCTGCTCGGGCAGCAGCCAAGCTGGGACTATCCTTCGCTTCGGGCGATATGCGTAGCCGGCGAGCTCTTGGGCGATGCGCGAAGAAGGCATCTCGAACGGCTGTGGGGCGTGCCCGTCTTTAATATGTACGGCTCGACGGAAACCGCGAACATAGCCGTCATGTGCGAGCACGGCGTACTTCATGTCACGGAGCAGGACTTCATCGTCGAGGTGCTGCAGGAAGATAGAAGCAGTCCGGTCGCTGAGGGAGAGCGGGGCTATGCAGCGATTACGACGCTGTCTCACCGGGCTTCTCCGCTGCTGCGTTACTTCAACGAAGATATTATTGCGGTAGCGTCGCATCGGTGTCCTTGCGGGCGGGCCGGAGCCGCGCTTACGCATTATGGCAGAGCCAAGGAACGGATGGCCTTCGGAACGACGACGCTGGACGCCAAGGACGTTCAAGAGGCCGTCTATTCACTCGTTCCGGCACCTGACGCGTGGAGAGTCATCGAGCAGGAGAGAGGGCTTCACGTGCTGCTCGATTCCCATCGCAGCGAAGAATGGTCGGAGGAAGCCGCCAAGATTCAGCTGTCGAGAATGCTGCACGTACCGATCACGATAGAGATTATAACGGATGGGAGCCTCCTGAATCGAGAAGAGTTAATGCGGAACGTGCCATCGACCAAACCGATATATATTCAACGTCTCGAAAGAACCGCCGATCCGGTCAGAGAGCTATTGGACCGGGGGCGGGAATTGTTCATAAGCGGCGACTACAACGAGTCTAAAGCGGCTTTCGAGGAAGCGATCAACGTCAACGAGCGCAACGCGGAGTCGCATGCATGGCTCGCGGCTGCTTACGGGCGTCTCATCGAGCGTGGAAATATGCTGGAGAAAATAAAGCTGCTCCCGATCTTCGAGAACGAGGTTAAGACCGCACTAGAGATCGATCCGCTGCACCCTTTCGCCAGAAAAATGAACGGAGCGAGACTGCTCAATACGCCGGAGTCGCTGGGGGGCAATCCTGCGCTCGCCGCCGAGGAGTTCCAATATAGCTTGGACCATGGGCTGGACGACGCGGACGTATGGGTGTCGCTCGGTCAATGCTATATGAAGCTCGGTCATAACGACCAAGCGCTCGAGGCGCTTCAAGCCGCTCTGCGGCGAGAGCCGGACCATCGGAAGGCGCAGCGGTTAATGGAGGAACTTCAGGAGGAGGACGAGTGAACCGGAAGGAGGGTTAATCACAGGTATGGTGGACATGGACCCGGGGATAGAGCAATACATGTTGGATCAGTTACACCAGCTGTTATTCGATATTTTATTGGCCACCGATGGTCGTACGACGGATATACTAGAGACGCTGCTAGACGAGAAAATGAAGGTCGAGGTCATACGCCAGCAGCAAATCGACGCCATGGAGATCGAGAAGGTGGCGGGATTATCCGGAGGCCCCTATTACGTACGGGAATCGATGCTCGTCGGCGATCAAAGCCGAATCGTCGTCTCTCACAATATCGTTCTCGTATGCTCGCAGGATGTCCCCCCAGCGATGTTCGAGGCGCTGGCGGCGAAGCAAGAAGGGATCGGCAAGACGATCGGCGACTTGGGTCTGCAGACGTCGCGCAGGCTGTCGGACTGCGGCTGGAGAAGCGCTGCGGAGCTCGTCGACCTGTTCGGTATGCCGATCGAGCTCCGCTTCCCATCCACGCAGTCGATAGAACGGACGCCTTATAAGAGGTACGCGATCTATTTCGGCGACAAAGCGGGCATTCAGCTTCTGGAATATTTCAACCCCGATATCGTAAGACACCGGCTGCTGCGCGGCGGCGGCTGGTAACGAACCAACAAAGCTCGCAGCGAATATTCGCTGCGAGCTTTGTTACTATCTGATCCTTATTATTAGGATTCGGTTTTCTTCTGTCTTGCTTCTCTGATCGCTTGCAGGAATTCCGTGCCGGCAGCCATCAGCTGTTGGCCGGCTACGGCAGCGCCGCTTTGCACGGCGGCTTTCACTTTCTCGATGACGACGGAAGTTTCCGGCAGCAGCTCATCCGCAGATTCTCTTAAATTGTCGGTGAGAACTTGCGCGCCGCCGATCGCGGCCTTGTGGGCTTTGTCCTTGAACGCAGATAGCTCGAACTTTACGAGGTCCAAGAACGAGGCGGCAGCTCCGGTTGCGGCTGCATCTGCATGGTCGTTGTCTCTGCTTGTCATGGCTTCACCTCCTCTCTTCCTAAGATGAGGTTATTTGCGTTTGGTCCAGCTGAGCAAGGAGGCGCCCGCAAGACCGATAATGACTCCCGCAAGATCGCGCAATTCGAATTTGTCGTTCGCCGGCGCGGACATTTTGCGGGTTGCCGTATTCTTCTTCACTCTTGCGAGAGAGAGCAGCTTCGTATCGTCCGTCAGCTTAGGCAGCATGCTCCAGCATAGCTTCGCTTCCTTCGGGCGCTGCGTCCGATAATAAGCTTCTCCCAGCTCGTATACGAGCTGGGCGTAGGTCTTGCGGTCGAGACTTCCGGGGTTCGTCAGCTCATGGTCGATCATCATGGCGTAATCCTCGATCGCCGTATCCGTCCGATGGAAGAACGGCTCGGGCAGGCGGTACGCGATCTTGCCGCGAAGCATGCGATACGAGCGTTCCTTCGGCTCGGCTGCAACGGCTTCGTCCAGCAACGCAAGGGCTTGCTTGGCCAAATTAAGCCGTTCGGAAGGCCGGCGGGAATCGC
>Ga0065721_10050333_pt1 | contig 21101 bp, 20 predicted proteins | sample Mesricmetagenome_FD_59108 | JGI IMG/M metagenome (GOLD analysis project Ga0065721, IMG submission 59108) | Mesophilic microbial community from rice straw/compost enrichment Sample: eDNA_1 v2 (version 2) | ecosystem: Engineered > Solid waste > Grass > Composting > Bioreactor | place: USA: Davis... | reverse complement strand
CCGCGGCCGCAACGCAAGCCGGGCTGGGGCATGCCCCAGCCCGGCTTGCCATCACCGCCCGCTTCGGGCATCACAACTCACAGAGACTCTGCCAATGACCGGAGGTAACTTCGGCCTCAGATCACCATGCCCCAAATACGCATGATGTCCTCCGATACTGATGCAGCGATAGCGGAAGCCGGTGGGCAACACGACACCTACGGATCCGTGCTCACGGCACATCCAGGGCAGTCGCAGGGGCGGCTAGATAACGGCTCGGGTTCGCAGCCCATGGTTTGTCGCCGGCCTGCCCATCCGCGGGCTCCCGATACCCCTTATGCTGGATGGTCATACGATAGCCCGGGAATAGCAGTCCTGGCAGACAGCAAGCATCGGACAGGTCTGCCTGATAACGGTATGGTCGAGCGCTTCAACGGCCGCATCGGCCGCAACGTGCTCGTCATCACCGTCGGCACCCACCGCTCGTTGGAGCGCCTGCTGCAGGGCTACAATGTCGCTTACAACGCCCGCCGGCAGCGTGTGCTCAAGGGCAAAGCGCCCAACGACAGCGTCAAGGCGCGCCTGCGCCGCAAGCCCGTACTGGCCAATTCTCATTACCGACCACCTGACGATCCCTGTCGCCTTCAAAAAGCGATGGTGGTGGTCGAGCACGCCAAGGACGTGTCGCATCCGGACACCTGCCGAGTGCTTTACCATACTGTGCCGTGTTCCACCCACCTCGACGCAAATGGATACCTACTTTAGCTTGCAATTTAGCCTCTTTCGATGTTCACTTAGCACTGTGCGTTACAACGATTGGAGAGCGACGCTCCGGTCGAGCAGAAGATGGGCTTAGCGGTTCGGGGCTGGATAGGAACGAGGCCAAAAGACTCCATGATAGAGATGCAGGAAAAAGCGGGGGAGCTCGCGATCAAAGCCGTTGAGATCGTGAAGCGCTTTGCTCACGAGTCGGTCAACGCGGAGAGCAAGCGTCGGGCGCACATTCGTAAAGCTGTTGACGAGGTTGCTGGAGCATTATTGAATGAAACTCAAGAAAATTAAGCTGACGAATTTTCGGCAGTTCTACGGCGAGCAGGAAATTGAGATCGCCGACGATCCGAATAAAAATGTTACACTCATCCACGCACAGAACGGGGTCGGCAAGACCACCATCCTGAACTCGGTGTTGTGGACGTTTTATGCCCGGACTACGGCAAAATTTTTGGAACCTGAGAAAATCATCAACCGCGCCGCCCGCCAGGATGGCGTAAAGAAGGCGTCCGTATCCATCGAGTTCTCGCACGAAGGCCGGGATTACCTAGCACAGCGCTATTACAGCCAGGACACTGGCCAGGACTTCAGAGTCCACATCATCGAAGGTGGAAATTACACTCGGCATCCAACTCCCGACGAGTTTGTCGAGTCCGTGATGCCCAAGGCAATGGCTCCGTATTTTTACTTCGACGGTGAACACGCGGAGACGTTCAGCGCAGCCCATCACCACAAGGAAGTCGCCAAGGCAATCCGCAATATCCTGGGCTGCAATATTGCGGAGAGTGCCATTGGGGATTTGGAGGCGTGCGCAAAGGGTCTGCGCCGAGAAATCTCGTCCATTCCAGACGCCACCGACCTCAGGGACGCCGAGAAGGAACTGGAGAGGCTCGAGTTGCTGTCGCAGCAGCTGGCCCAGAAGCTTCAGCTCTACGCGGAAAAACACACCACTCTCCAAGAGACAGTCGACGAGATCGGGCGGCAGCTCCAGTCCCTGACCATCGTCGCGGCAAAGCAGAAGCTGCGCGAAGAGAAAGAGCGCTCGCTCAGCAGCGTCCGAGCCGACATCGTCGATTGCCAGAAGGCCATTATCGGTTGGCCCGGGCGCCCGGAAACCATGCGCCTGGTGGCCAGGAAGCTGACGGACTCGTCGCTGGACTTCATCGACGAGGAGACGCTGCGCGGGAAGATTCCCAGTCCGTACAACGAAACCTTTGTGAAGGGATTGCTCCAGGCCCATGTCTGCGTTTGCGGGCGGCCACTGGAGGAGCACTCGAAGGAATTCGAGGCCGTCTTCAAGTTGCTGGAATCGGCAGGCAACTCGCAGATCCTGAACCGCGTGATCAAGGCCAAGGCCAAGTGCGAGGAGTTGGCCAAAGACCGCGACGCCGCTGTACGCGCGCTGCGCAAGCACGAAGAACGGTTGGGACAGCTGCGTCAGCGCGAGCAGGAACTTGAGCAGGAAATCGCCGCCATCAGCAAGGAGATCGCCAACATCGATGTCTCCGAGGTCCAGGATAAGGAGAACGCCCGCCGCAAGGCGCAGGCGGAGCTTCGCTCGATCGACGAGGCCAGCGGCGCCACCCGCCACCAGAAGCGCCAAGTGGATGGCGAATTGGAACAGGCTAAGCGGAAGTACCAGCAGCTCTCTGGCGAAAACAACCGGGCCAAGCCGCTGAAGCTGCGCTACACCCTCGCGGAGGCCGCCACCCAGTACCTCAGGGAAGAGCTCAAGGAACACGAGGACTCGGCCCGCCGGCTCATCCAGACCGAAGTCAGAAAAATCATCAAGGCGACCGCCCGCAAAGACTACCAGTTCAGGCTCTACGATGACTACCGGATGGAGCTGCTCTTCGAGGATGGAACCATGGTCCCGCGCAGCACTGGCGAAAGCCAATTGCTGAGTCTGGCATTTATCGCCGCACTCGTCCGCTTCTCGAAAATCCGCAGCAATGCCAATGGCGGCAAGATCCTTATCCCTGGCATCGTTGCGCCGTTGGTCCTCGACTCGCCGTTCGGACAACTAGACGACGTTTATCGGGCCGCAACGGCGGAGTTCGTGCCGCAGCTGGCCGAACAGGTGGTCGTCCTGGTGTCCCGTTCCCAGGGCGACGACTCGGTTCTTGACGCGCTGCGCCCACGAATCGGCGCCGAGTACGTGCTCACGGCCGAGAACACTGGCGAGCGCGCGAATCGCAAGGTGGAGCACATCCAGATCAATGGAAAGACCTATCCATTGAGCCGCTACGAATGCGAACGCGAGATGACCCGAGTGCAGCAGGTGCAGTGATGAGAACCATCCGACGCAGCAAGAGGCACGATGACTTGGTGTCCCGGTTGGCTGAACGCCCGATCTCGGAGCAGCTGAACCAGAAAATTTTCCCCACCTACAAGGCGCTGATGTGCTTCGCTGCCTGCCTGGGCTTTGAGCGGGGCGAGGAAGAAGACATCGCTGATCCGGTGGACTTCGTCGACTCGCGCGTCATCGAACGTGACGCCGACTGTATGGATCTCATCTACCTGATCGGCCTTGCCAAATCCCGGGACGGCAACATCCTGAAAGATGGCCCGGAAACCGAGGCGCAGCTGGCAAACGTATTCGAACGGTTCGCCGAAGGCGGCCTCGGTGTTCTCCAACAGTGGATGCGCGAAACCCCATCCGACGCGTACGGGTACAGCGCCATCATCACCGCCCTGCACAAGCACGGCTGCATCGCTGCGCCCGCCATCCAGGGTACGGGAGAGGAGCCAGACTTTTGAGCCTCTCTTCTCTCTCGCTGAAGCCGGTCTACCGCTCGGGCCGGGACGACCTGGTCAGAGACTTCTATATCCCCTGCCTGAAGGCCGCCGCTCGGTACGATCGAGCGGTCGGCTTCTTTTCGGCGTCAATGCTATCTCTGGCTGCCCAGGGGCTGACCGCGCTGGTGGAGCGCCAAGGCCAGATGCGCCTCATCGTCGGCGGGGCGCTCACCGAGGAGGAGGCCGAGGCGGTCCTGCGCGGCTACGAGGAACGGGCGAAGGCGGCGGCCGAGGAAAGACTCCAGGTTGAGATGAAAGCCATTCTCCGGGGCATTTCCGACAGCTTGCTTGAGTGCCGCCTACACGCTCTGTCCAACTTAGTGGCGGCGGGAAGGCTCGACATCAAGGTCGCCCTAACGCGGAAGGGCATGTACCATGAGAAAATCGGCGTCTTTTACGACAATGAGGGCAACTCGGTGGTATTCGCCGGGTCGGCCAACGAATCCCAGCACGCCCTGTCTCCGGACTTCAACTTCGAGTCTATTTCGGTCTATCCATCTTGGAACGATCACGTCCGCTCCTATCGCGACGAGTACGCCAACGGTTTCGAATCTCTTTGGGCGAACACCGAGAAGCGCGCCATCGTCCTGGACTTCCCTAAGGCGGCCAAGGAGGAGTTGATCAAGTTTGCCTCCGCCCGGGCTGGCATGGTGACGTCCGACCTGGAACTTGCCGTCTGGGACGAGCTGCGGAGGAAATACGTTGACGACACCATGACGGCCGAAGCCCCCTCCCGGCCCGCGATACCGCGCACCTACAAGGGGTCGGAGTTCTCCGTGCGCCCTCACCAGCGGGAAGCGCTGCGGAAGTGGAAGGCAAACGACTTCCTGGGCATCCTCGAACTCGCTACCGGTGCGGGCAAGACGGTCACCGCCATCTACGCGGCGACGCAGACGCTGCTGGCCCGCGGAAGGCTCGCTCTGATCGTCGCGGTGCCTTACCAGAGCCTCGCTGAGCAGTGGGTCGAGGAAATGGCCCTTTTTGGATGGCGGACGGTACCCTGCTTTGGTGGCTGGCAACTGTGGCAGGACAAGGCGACCGAGCTGACCATGGCGTTCCGCGGGGGCGGCATCTCTTCCCTGGCCTTCGTCGTCGTCAACGCCACGCTCAGCTCCGAGAAGTTCCAGGATCTGCTGGCGCAGATTCCGCCTGAGGAGATGATGTGGGTCGGCGACGAATGCCATCACCACGGCAGCGAACGGCTGGCACATAGTGTGCCCACAAAGGCGAAGTACACGCTCGGGCTGTCGGCCACACCTTTCGACGAGTTCTCCGAAGCCCGTAACGAACGCATCCGCCGATGCTACGGCAAGGTGGTCAGCACCTACGGCTTGCGCGAGGCGCTACAGGACGGCGTGCTCACGCCGTACGACTACCATGTCCATACCGTCGAACTCACGGACAAGGAGACGATTGATTACATCGCACTTTCTAACAAAATCCGCAGCCTGATGCTGGCCGGGGCCGACGCAGAGGATAACTCTGCACTCACCGCCGTGCTGATGCAGCGTGCCCGTCTTTTGGGCGCCGCCGCGAACAAGCTCGTGCTACTCGACGAGCTGCTCGATGGCAAGAAGGTCGATCCGATGACGCTGTTCTATTGCGGCGACGGCTCGGTCGAGGGCGACGACGACAGCGAGACCGTCCGGCAGATCGACGCCGTCTCGATGGTCGTACACCGGCACGGTTGGCGTACCAGCCACTTCACCGCACGCGAGAGCCGTAAGGAGCGGCAGGCCATCCTCGACGACTTCCGCTTGAACAACATTGACGGCTTGGTGGCCATCCGCTGCCTGGACGAGGGCGTCGACGTCCCGGCCTGCCGGAGCGCATACATTTTGGCCAGCTCGCGCAACCCGCGCCAATTCATCCAGCGCCGCGGTCGCATTCTCCGTCGGTCGCCAGGCAAAGAATTCGCCACCATTCACGACTTCTTGGTGCGCGTGCCACCCACTGGTGATGATAACCGCACCATCGAGCGCAGCCTCGTCCGGGCGGAGTTGAAGCGCGTCGCCGAGTTCACCGGGTGCGCAAGGAACTTTACGGAGGTCTTCGCGGCCGTCCGGCCGTTGCTAGACGAGTACGACCTGCTCCACGACCTTGTGGCCAGAGCCCTCCCGTAGCACATGGATGCCGCAGGCAACGAGCTCGCCGACGCTCAAAGCTGCCCCCGTGAGGGTCATCGCATCCCATGCTCGAGCATAGCGGCCAGCAGCGCGCCGTTCCTGTCGAGGATGAGGTCGGCCAACATGACGACCGCGCAGTTGGGGTCGTAGCAAGGCACCGACGGACGACTCGGCGAACGGCGTCCTCTTCCCGCCCTGAACCGAGGCGGCCAGCGCATATTGCGGTGGCGATGGCCGTCGACCGTAAGCGTTGCGTGACGACACCTCCGCCGTGATTGTGGTTCATGAAATATTCCGCCGGTCGCAGCTCAGCGGGGGAAGAGGATGTCGGGGCAGGATCTGGAGAGTTATTGGCGCGGTCATGTCGGTGCCTGGAAGGGCAGCGGGATGACGCTGAAAGCCTATTCTGAAGCCCATGGGATTGGACGGTGGGCTCTGGGGCGGTGGTCGCGCCGCTTTGCCGCTGCGGAGGAGGTGAGCGCTCCCAGTCATAGGGATAGTCCTGGTGCTGTCCCTATGACGGCGAGCGCTCCGCTGGTGATGGAAATCGTCGAGGACGCTCCCCGTCGCCGGACGGCGAAAGAGCAACTGGTGGCGGAAACCTGCGAGCCGGGCATGAGCGTGTCGCTGGTCGCCCGCCGACGCGGGGTCGATCCCAGCCTGCTGTTCCGCTGGCGCCGACAACTGCTCACCCCGGCCGAGCCGCCGCCCCTCTTTGCGCCGGTGGAGATGGGCGGATACCACGCCGGTTCTCCCCCTCGCGCCGTCGGTCCCATCCGGGGCCGGCCTGATCGAATTGGCTGGAGGACGCCGGTTGCGGGTCGGGCGGGACGTCGATGCCGAGGCGCTGCGCCGGGTGGTGAGCGCTCTGGAGCGGCCGTGATGCTGTCGATCCCGGCCGGGCCGTGCGCATCTATCTGGCGCTGGAGCCCTGCGACATGCGCCGCGGCTTCGGTGGGCTGGCGTTGCTGGTGCAGCAGACCCTCACCGGATGCGTACGCCGGTAACGCTGCAAGGTTGGTACGGCAAGACGGAGCGGTAGCTGGACATTGCCTCGGGCACGGCCCTCTGGCATCAGCCGCCAGGTGTCGATCCGCTGGGTGCTGGTGCGCGATGGCGAGGGTGGGAAACCACCGCAGGCGTTTCTAAGCGCCGATCCCACCGCCGACCCGGTGGCGACCCTCGGCTGGTTTGTCCAAAGGTGGTGCGTCGAGGTGACGCTGTCCGAAGTCCGCCGCCACCTTGGCGTTGAGACGCAGCGGCAGTGGTCCGACTTGGCGATCCTGCGCACCACGCCCGCCCTGCTGGGCCTGTTCTCGCTCGTCACGCTGTGGGCGGACCGGCTCGCCGCCGACCGCGGGCTCCGGCCGGATAGCGCGCGCTGGTATCGCAAGGCCGAGCCCGCCCTCTGCGATGCGCTCGCCCTGGTTCGCCGCGAGCTGCCGACCGCGCCAACTTTCGCAATGTTACGGCAGCCCGGGACAACAATGAAATCCCAACCAAGCTCCTGGATCGGCTTATTCGCGTCGCCTGCCGACCGCCCTAAACGTGCAAAGACCAGCTAAGGTCTCTGACGGCGACATCGCCGTCTTTCCCTTGCTCGCTTATCCCGCAGCCGCCTGCTTCGTGCCCATCTTCTGCGCTACAGCCGCAAATGACGAGATGCTGCGGATGCTGCGATCTGTGGCTAGGTAGCCGATTCCCCGATGCAGGTGGAGGCGGAACTGGGCGGCGACGGTTTCGTCGTCCGGCTCCAGGCCGTCGCGGATGCACCTCTGGCGCACGAGGGCGGTGAAAATGTCTGCGTAGCGGCCGCCGAACACCCGCCAGGACATCTCGACATTGCTGTCAGCCGCGATCTTCACCGCGGGCGGCACTGTCGGTTCGGCTAGCGACACGCAGAGGGCCCACCGGCATAGCACGTTCCAGTGCTCGATCCCGGTGTGCCTCTTCAGGCGGATCAGTTGCTCGCGCGCCTGGTAGGAGAGCTTAACGTGTTCAATGGCCATGAGCAGCCTTCCCTCCGAAGTAGCCTTCCTTAATGGTGGTGGCCGACGAAACCTCGTCGAACTCGAGCTCGTAGGAACGCCCAATCCACGGCTTGAGCGCCTTGTAGTACCGCCCGAAGATCTCCTCATCTGTCGACAGTAGGATTACTTGGTGGCTGGCCTGCGGGAAGTAGCGCTTCAGCAACAATTCTCGGTGGGTGGAGTCGAGGCGGCCCAGCGGCGTGTCGATAACCGTAGGCAGCGGGCGCTGCGCGGCGCGCGCGAGGCCCCAGAGGATGGCCACCGACAGCAGCTGCCGCTCGCCAGCAGAAAGCCGCTCGGGCGGTAGGGCCGCGCCGTCCCGGCCTCGAAGTTCCAGCTCGAACGTGTCGGGGTCAATGCGGACCGCGCCGACCAGACTTTCCTTGCGCAGGAGCTGCTTCAGGCTCTCCAGCACGAGGGTTTCAATCCGGTCGACATGGCGACGGACGATCTCGCCACGGAAGCGGCTTAGCGTACCCCGCACTTTCTCAGAGCAGGCCAGAACCCGGGCGACCTCGTCAGCGGCGAGCTTCTCCTCAGCCGCGTCACGCCGGAGGCGGTCAAGCTCACGACCGCGACGGTCGAGCTCACGGTTGAGCATCTCCTCCTCGGCCTTGGTCAACCGCAGCTTCTCCTCAAGCTCGTTCAGTTCCTTTATGAGTTCTTCACGCTTCGCCACCACAGCCGCCAACGCATCGGCGGTGGGAATGGCCGCGACGGCGGCGGAGGTGTCGTCAAGTGTCCGCAGCGCAGCCTTCTCGGCGGCGAGCAGGGCGGTAAGGCGCTTGCCCGTTTTCGGCAGGACGTCGGCACGGAGTTCCGTAAGGATGGCCCGCGCTTCCGGTGGCAAACAGAACACCGGATCAACGACCGCGGCCTCGCGCGCCTCACGATCCGCTTTCAGATGCGCCGAGAGCCGATCGAGGAAGTCGTAGGCCAAGCCCCAGCCCTCGACTGCGCCCAGCAATTCGCGGTCGCGCTCGATGAGCAAGGCGGCGGTGTCACGACTGAGTATCGTCTTCGCCTCTTCTGCGTCCGCAGCAGCGACGGAGGCGAGCAGATCCTGTACGAGGAGCAGCGGCGCCGGCCCGGCGACAAACTCACGCAGCTCTCTCTCGGCATCGCCGTGGGCGGCCGCGGCCTCCTTTACCCCTGTTTCGAGTTCGGCCCTCTGGTCGTAGAGGGCGCCGCCCTCACGGCGGTACTGCTCCTCGCACTGCCGGAGCTTCTTTTTTGTTCGTTCAATAAGGTTGGTCAGCTCGCCCTTGGGCTGGACGAGCGCGGACCTTTGTTTATCGATTTCGGTGTACTCGTCCTCCAGCCGGGCGATCTTCGCGCGATCAGCGGCGCCTTTGGCCTCCGTCCGCTTACGGCGTTCCAGCAGAGCGAGGTCGGAGGTGAGCTTCTCGACGAGGTCAAGGCCCAGCAGGTTGTGAACAGCCGTTGAGATCATCCGCGCCGACGACCGCGGGTCGGCGTAAGCTTCGATCTTTTCGCCGTCGTAAAGGAACAATGGCGCGATACGGGACGGCAGGAACTCCTCAACCTGCTCGGCCCAATGTTCAGTAAGCAGTGGGTCCAGGCGGTCGTCAACGACAACCTCGAGGCGCTCGGTACAGCCTTTGCCGCTGCGCGACCACGAGCGATGGATGCGGTAGCTGTGCTCGCGGCCCTCGTGCATATGTCTGAAGGCAATCTCCACAGCCGCCTCGGGAACGTCCGCGCCACGGCTGATGGACTGTAGCAGGTAATCGTCGTAAGGCAGGTCCTTCCTGCCGGAGCACTTAGCGTGGCGGCCGTAGAGACACAGCTGCAAGGCGTCGAGGATGGTGGTTTTACCAGCACCATTCAGTCCGCCGAACAGAACGATCGGCTTGTTCGCGTCCTTGGGGGCGAGTGTCACCGTCTGCCGCGCCAGGTAGGTGCCGAAATTGTGGAGAGTCAGTTCGTCGAGGAGCATTCGGCCGTTTCCTGGTCTTCGGACATTGCATAGGCGAGGTCCTCGCCTTTGGGCTCGGATTCGTACTCGCCCTTTTTCGCTCGCGCTCGAGATTGGGCGTGGGCCAGGGCGTCCTCCTCGTTGTCAAAGAAGCCGCGTCGGACGGCGTCCTCAAGTTCCTTGAAGATGCCCGACCGTTTCACCATCGCCCTGTGTTTCCGCTCGATGGAGAGCAGCTCGCGGACCAGCTGGAAGTGGAGGATGTCGTCCCCGCACATATCCCGCAGGACGCTCACGTCACCTTCGCTGAGCATCATGGCATCATCGACACGCCCGCCCGGATATGGCTCGCCGGTCTGTTCGCGGTAGACCCGTGGCAGGATGTCCTCGATTTCGTGCTTCTCGGCCACCCAGATGCGACGGATTTCCTCGAGTTCTTCGACCGAGATCAGCGCAACGTCCTTCATCTTCTCGGGAGCCAGCCGCCGGACCTCGCACTGTGCCTTGAGCAATTCCCGCAGCCACGTCTCCCGGACCGACTGCAGATACGGCCCGTGGATCAGCTTTTCTTTGCCCTCGTGATCGACGTAAAGTTGCACGCGCCCGTTCATCCTGCGGAAGTCCCGCTTTTCCCAATCCGGCTCATCCAGCAGGTCGCGGAGCCTGAGCAGCGGGCGCATCCACTCCTTATCCGAATCGTTCAGGATCATCGCCTGCATCGATCGGTCCTTTTCGACCAGCGTGCAGACCCAGCAGCCAAATCGGCTGTCGCCGCAGCTGGGGGTTGAGCTGTCGATGACTAGGGGGCACTCGCCGTCGGGCGATGCGCCTTGATACAGGCCCAAGAGATCCTTGTTGTTGCCGCCCCACCGGTTGGGAAATTGGGTCAAGAACATCCAGACATCGTCGTTCGTCCACGTCTCGATGGGACTGTAAACGTAGGCACTGGGCAGCGATTCGTTGGGGCTGAGGCGGGCGCGCACGCGCCTCGCTTCGGCTCGTGCCATCACCCGCGCCCGGGCCTGGCTTTCAGCCTTACGGGTACCCAGCACCACGATGGCCTCACCATTCTCCCGCACCACAGTGCTAATGAACTTGTTCGAGGGTTGGATCTTCAGCCTTTCGGTGCACCAGCGGAACTTGGGCCGCGGGGCCGGGTATCCCCGGCCGATCAAATTGACCCAAAACGAATTGGTCGGCTCAGGCGTCAGGCGGTGGACCTTGAGCACATCATTCAGTCCCTTGGATGCGGCCGTGGCCCGCATGGTGTCCAGCGATAGCATTACCCATGCTGCGACGACAGGGTTCTCGACCAAGGTGTCCGTGCTGATTACGTGCACCGGCTTAGTGCGGCGATGCTGGGGCATGGCCTCCAGCGCCATCCACACAAGCTGGAGGGTCGCGGTCGAGTCCTTGCCGCCGCTATAGCCTACGACCCAGGGGATGCCATCGCTCTCGTAGAGTTCCGTAATCTCCTCCAGCAGGGCAGCGACCGTTTTCTTCAGGCCCAGTTCCTCGAACGCCGAGGTCCGCTTGTTATCGAACATGATCGCCCCTCCGGAAGGCGTCCTCGAGCCGCTGCTCCTCCGGCGAGAGGGAGAGACCCAGACGGTGCTTGATGGCGTTGGTCGTCAGAATGACGTTCTGAGTGGCTTTGGACACGCGCCCGCCGATCACCGCGCGACCCTCCCACAGAGTGGCGTTCCGCCGCCGCCAGTCGATGTTGCCTAGCCCTTCGAGTCTCTGCTTCCAGTCGGCAAAGTAGTGGTGAAGCAGAGTATTACCGACACGGCCTAGAGCGTGAAGGACGACGCCATGTGAATGAATGAAATCCTCGCGAACGTCGCTCGCCAGAAGACGGCCCTTCCTAACCAGCTCCCACTCCTTCATATACTTGGCGACTTCTTCCCAGTAGCTCGCGGCGAGCTGTGCGCGCTTCTCTGGACCCTTGACCTCGACATTGTTCAGCAAGGCGGCTGTGGCGGAGTAGATGGCGCTCAACGTGAAGAGTCGACGCGACCGCAGAGAGAGCGTTGAGCGCTCCATCTCCACAACGTCTTGGAACACGGGCGACCGGGCGACCACCAGCTTGGCCAGCTTGGCCTTGTCGTCCCGATGGTCGTAAAGAACACCCAAGGACTTCGACGGCCGTAGCGCATGCCGGTTCAAGTCGGCAAACATCTGCTGACAGCGCTCCAACCCGACATCGAGGAAGAACACGACCGCGATGCTCTCATCTGCTAGTGCAGGATTGTCCCGCATTGCCATTTCAATTGCCGCCCGACGGTGTTGGCCGTCGTTGATCACGAAGCGCGCGCTCATCGGGACCTTGAGCACGCCGATGCTGCTGGCCTCCCCGCTCTGGCCCATCGGTTCGAACCGTACATCGGCGTCGACCGAGGCCGTGATTGCCGAGAAGACGTAGTCGTCAGGGTTTTCTACGAGGTAGCGCGCCATTTCTGGGAGACGCGCTTTGTTGAGATGGCGCTGTGCTCGCAACTCCGGAACCATTTCTTCCTCGTTGAAGAGAAAGATCTTTGGCAGCAGACGCATAGGGCACATAGATACGAAATACTCGCGCCGCGCCTGAACGCCGCGGATTGCGGGAAAGGCGTATTCAAAACCGCCGCTCATCTGAAGGCCCATCCAGCGCTGCCAAACGCGACAAAACGTGCTATATGCCGTCCTGTTTGTCAAATGAGAAACAAACTTTGGATCGGCAATGACAGAAGCGGCTTACTTCGATTGCAACGCCACGACGCCCCTGGAGCCGGAGGTGCGCGAGGTCATGCTCCGGTTCTTCGACCTAGAGTTTGGAAACCCCGGAAGCCGAACTCACGTTTATGGAGCACGGGCGAAGGCTGCCGTCAACGATGCGCGGCGTCAGGTCGCGAAGGTGGTCGACGCGCGGCCTGAAGACGTAGTGTTCACCGGTGGCGCCACTGAAAGCAACAACATTGCAATCCTTGGTTTGGCCCGGCACGGCCGCGAAACCGGCCGCAGGCACATCGTCGCAACCAGCATCGAACACAAAGCCGTGCTGGAACCATGCGCCCGGCTTGTGGAGGAAGGTTTCGAGGTGACGCTGGTGGCACCCAACGAGAAGGGCTGGGTGACGCCTGAGGCGGTCACCGCCGCCATCCGGCCAAACACGCTGTTGGTGTCCGTCATGCACGTGAACAACGAAACCGGCGTAATCCAGCCCATTGGGGAAATTGCCGATAGGCTCGCCGGGAGCGAAGTGTTCTTCCACGTCGACGCCGCACAAGGATTCGGCAAAGAACTCCAGGGCCCGCGTCATCCGCGCATCGACACGCTGTCGGTAAGCGCACACAAGGTTTACGGACCGAAAGGCGTCGGCGCGCTGGTGCAAAAACGGCGAGATGGCGCCCGCCCGCCACTGACGCCGATCTCCGTCGGCGGCGGCCAGGAGAACGGGCTACGCCCGGGTACGGTTGCGGCCGCGCTAGTCGTTGCCTTGGGCAAGGCTGCCGAGGTGGCGCTGCGCGACCATGAGGCCCGCCGCCGAGCCTGCGAGGCGATGAAGCGGGACGCCCTCGCCGCCCTGGCACCGTTCAACCCGCAGATCAACGGCGACCCCGAGCGCACGGTGGCCCACACGCTCAACATCTCAATCCCCGGTCTCGATTCCGAGGCGGCCATGGTCGCGCTCAAGGACAAAATTGCGATCTCAAACGGATCAGCCTGCACGTCGACCAGCTACGATCCAAGTCACGTGCTGGTGGCGATGGGGCTTTCCGAGGAGAGGGTGGCCGGCGCATTACGTCTGTCCTGGTGCCATATGACCCCTACGCCGGACTGGAACGGAGTGGCCGCGGGCATCCGCCGCATGCTTTGATCGACCGGCGAAGATGCGGATATGGCGGGCGGTTGGATGGAGATGTCGGCGGCGCAAGGCGTTGGCAAGTTGGTCGGCCTTAGGCTGTACTTACATATCGACGCTCTCCCCGAGGGGGACACCAGCGCACACACCCTCGTGGATGCGGCGATGTCGCGGACGTTGGCCAAGCCCGGCGACTTCAACGTCGTCCGCATCGAGAAGGGGGGCGCCGTTGCTCTCCTCGACTACCCCGGCTTCCTGGAGCGGGCGTTCCCGACGCTGGCCCGCAGTTGGCGCGTGGACCCGGCGACGGGGCGCGCGTCATACCGCGACTATCGGGACTCCCTGAACCCGCCAATCCTTCACCGCAAGGAACTTCTGTTACCATCGAACCATCCCGATATCCCCAAGTTCGCTAAGTTGACAGCCGATCTCGAGGGTCTAGGGCTCTTCGAGGACACGGTGCGCATTGGCTTTCGCGTCCAGTGGGAGGCGCTTCTGCGCGAGAGGGGCTACCGCGTGGTCGGCCACGACCTGGTCCCGATCGGCAACGTCGAGGACGAAGAGGGCGGCGCGCCGTTCCAGCAGGAGCTGGGCGCCCCGATCCTCCGCCACCTGACCGCCCTGTCCCGCCAGTCGTTGTCGGCGCCGGTGTCGGCGATGATCCGCCTGGGCCTTCTGGACGAGGGCGTGACCTTCTTCGACTACGGCTGCGGCCGGGGCGACGACATCGCCGCGCTGCGGGCGGTGGGCATTAGGGCCACAGGCTGGGATCCGTACTTCGCCCCGGACGGGCCGATCGAGCGTGCCCAGGTGGTCAACATCGGCTTCGTCATCAACGTCATCGAGGACCCTGCCGAACGGCGCGAGGCGCTCGCGCGGGCGTACGAGATGGCCGACGTGGCGCTCTGCGTTTCGGCGATGCTGGCCACCGACGGCGAGGTTCAAGGCAAGCCATACGCCGACGGGGTCCTGACCAGGCGCAACACTTTCCAGCGCTACTACACCCAGGCCGGGCTGCGCGAATACGTCGAGCACACCCTGCGGACGCCCGCTTTGGCACTGGCCCCAGGCGTGTTTCTGGTATTCAAGAACGCGGCCGCCGAACAGGATTTCCAACTGCGCCGATCGCGCACCCGGCCACGCATTCGGTTCCCAGCGTTGCCTCGGCCGCTTAAACTCTCCAAGCTGCCGAAACCGCCACGCCCGCCCAGAGAGCCGAAGGCTCGGCCGACGCGAGTGCCGAAACCGCCAGCGCCTCCGAAGCCGGAGCCTTGGGAGAAATGCCCCGACGCCTTCCTGTCCCTATGCCGGACGTGGCAGGATCTCGGCCGCGAGCCATTCCCTGACGAGGTCGAACAGCGGCAGGATTTGCAAGAGGCGTTCGGCAGCTGGCCAAGGGCGCTGCGCGCCGCCTGGAAGCGCCTCGACCAGTTGGCTATCGATGTAGCGCGCGTGCAGCGGACGGAAGACCTGCTCGTCTACCTCGCCCTCCAACGCTTCGGTCAGCGCCGTCAGTACCGGCAGCTGCACCTGAGCTTACAACGGGACATCAAGGCGTTGCTGCACGACTACGTGAGCGCTACCGACGAGGCCGTGAGGCTCCTCGCCCAGGCGGCAGATCCGGAAAAGATCGCCGACGCCTGCGCGTCCGCGGCCGAGCGCGGTCTAGGATGTCTTATCGAGGGGCGCTCGCTCCAGCTGCACACCTCGCTGGTGTCCCGTCTTCCCGCCGTGCTCAGGGTCTACGTGGGCTGCGCCGCGGTGCTGTACGGCGACGTCGCACTGGCCGATCTCGTGAAGATCCACATTGCCTCCGGCAAGGTGACCATCATGCGGTGCGACGACTTTGGGCTGCCGCTGCCCAAGGTCGTTGAACGCGTGAAGATCAACCTGAGGAACCAGGACGTCCGATTCTTCGCCTATGACGAGACGACGGGCTACGCACCCGCGACGCTGTATCTGAAGTCGCGATTCATGCACGAGGAGATGTCTGGCTACGCTGAGCAATCCGAGTTCGACCGGCGCATCTCTGAGCTGCTCGAGGCGGATGAGCTCTCCCGGGGACCGAACGAGGTGGACCTTGCCGCTGCGCTCCGACGGGCCGGTCTTAAAATGCTTGGTTTGGCCATCGTGGACGACGACGCCCCGCCCGCGCTTGATGACCCATGCGGTGCCCACCTGACCTACCGCGATCTCATCGTCTGCGGCGAGACCGCGCTCAGAACCGGCCTAGCCAACCTGCCGCGCTCCCTCGACAGTTATCGGGCACTGCGCGAGTTGGCGGAGAACATCCTTGACCCAGTCATTGACTGGTACGGCTCCGTCGAACTGACCTACGGTTTCTGTTCGCCTGAACTTGCTCGCCAAATTCCGGGGCGAATCGCTCCGGCGCTCGACCAACACGCCGCCCACGAGCTCAACCGCCTGGGCAAACCCATCTGCCCGCGGCTCGGCGCCGCTGTGGACTTCCTCGTGCGCGATGAGGACATGTTTGAGGTCGCTCAGTGGATCACTGCCAACACACCTTTCGACCGCTTATACATCTACGGACGCGACCAGCCAATCCATGTGAGCTGGGGGCCAGAGAACAAGCGCGAGGTTTACGAGATGGTCGCCGGAGTGGGCGGTAAACGGATGCCCAGGAGAAAGGATTTTAGCCAAGAATGACAATCTTATCGCGCCTTGATTGTCCCTCGAAGATGCCATTACCAGGACTAGGCTCGGAGAACTGCTCCGGAACGCAACCACGGCCTGCAGCCCCGCTCGGCGGGCTCTTGCCGCCGCAAGTTAATTGTCCCTAAGGCGAGCGCCGCATTTCCTTGTTTGCTCGCCTCCATGTCAACCGCCCAGCCACATCCGATATGGAGCGCCTTCCCGATACGGGCGGAGGTCTGTTCGGAGTTTCGTGAACTCCGCCACCGCTGCGTGACACTCTCGGACGCCAAGGCTTGGCTATTGGCCTACTTCAGCAAAGCGAGGTCCTGCGGGCAGCGCCAGTCCGGAACGAAGCCGATGCTGCGCGCGATGTCGAGCTGTGGGCGCACCGTAAGGCCGTAAGCTTGTCCCAGGGCGTCGTGGTCGAGGATGTCTGTCTCGACGATGCGCAGGTCGCCGATGAAGGCGGATGATACCTTGTCCCACTCACGGACGGTAAGAGCACCGCGGGCCGCCACCAGGGCCTGGTGCTGGATGCGGACGAAAGCATCCATGTAGTCAGGGTGTGGAAGGCAGTTCCCCTTGGATCGATTCGCATCAGGCACGACTGGCACTAGGTTCCATAATGCATCGTGGCAGACAAACGTCCACGGCAGGAAATGGTCGAGCTCCATGCTGTCCAGATCGAGCGGACGCCCCGAGTAGATGCACTTCGGCTCCTCGCCGAGGTTTATCAGCGCAGTCTTCCAGTAGCGGGTTTGCGCTTTGAGCGGAGCCCGCCTCTCCGGCGCCCCAGCTTTTTCCGTGATGCCGGGAACGGTCGGGTTCCTAGATTGAAGGTAGCCAACCCAGTGCAGCTCGGCCCAACCGGCCACGATGGGCAGGTTGCTCGCAAAATACTCGGCCCACGCCGGATGGAGCTCGATCGTCGCTTCGTCGGGCAGCCTGTACAACGGGCGGACTGCATCGAAGTTGCTGGCAGCGAGCTCCATGATCGCAGCATTGCGGTATTGGTCCGGCACCCCCCGCAGGCGCTCGGCGAAGAACGGCGCGAGCAGACGGTACTGGACGTACTGCGTGATGGGACGGTGGTCGGCCAATGTCGTCGACACCAATGACTGAATGCGGTGTGTTGGAATGAAGGTGTCCATCGCCTCGGATATCCTGTCGATAATGGCGGCGACTTGGTCGCGTGGCCCTAACGACAGGTGAAACGTCCTGATTGGATGCCAAGCCTTGGCGACCATGCCTACGGCCAGTTCCCGGATGGATATGTTGCGGCGGCTGAAGCCGCTGTCCCGGAAAACGCAGAGCAATGCATCGAAGAACAGGTGCTTGTAGGAATTCGTGGTGTCGGCGAACAGGCGGGACAGCAGGCCAACGTCGATACTCTGGGACGTGGGCAGGAGGCCGGGGCCGCCGCCCATCATTGCGCGTCCCAGTAGTTGGCGTGTCGAGGCAACACCCAACGTACGCCACCCCTCGGGTCTTCCTGGTCACCAGCGTAGCGCGGAATCAGGTGGACATGCAGGTGCATCACCGTCTGCCCCGCGGCTGTGCCGTCGTTGACACCGATGTTGAAGCCATCCGGTTGGTGCCTATTGCGTACTTGCTGCTTCACCTCGGCCAGCAGCGCCCACATCGCGGCACGCTCCCGGCCGGTGGCCTCGTCTAGGGACGCGATGTGGCGTTTCGGGATGATCAGCGTGTGCCCCAGTGAGACTGGAAAGCCATCGAGCAGGGCCACGGCCCACTTGTTCTCGGCGATCACTCGATCGGAGAGGCACGCGCAGAAGGGGCAGCTTCCAACGGATCTATCGGGTTGTTTTTTCGCGCGGGTTTGCACAGTCGCCATCGCCTCTGCCCCAGGGGTTCGCTGCCCAGCGGACGTTTCGGGAAGTATTTGCTTTGTTGTCCAGCCCGAATAATCTGTCAAGATGGGCCGCTTATTCGCCTACGGCGGGAGGGGGCTAGCACCAACATCGTGTTGTTAGGATGCTGCCCTGATATCTCGCCCCTTACGGCGGAAGGTATTTCGCAAACAGGCAACCCATTGGTGAAAAGCAGCCGACCTTGTCCGCGCTTCCGCTCCAGCGCCGTCCATCGACGACAGCTCTCGACGTTCATCTCGAAAATGGTAGCGTGATGAACGAGGCGGTCGATGGCGGCCAGCGGGGAAGATCCGGCCCCGGCTGCCCTTCACCTTCCATGCCGGCGGCTTGCTTATCTTCATCTCCCCACCGCCAGCTTCGCGGCTTTGTGTCCGGTCAGCACGCAGCGATCGAGCAGTGCGCGTTCAGCCATGGCGCAGGCGTCGGCGCGCGTCGGTACGGGACGCTCCCAGCCGCACGTCAGCCACGCGGGGCAGTGACGCATCTTCAGGTTCCATGTCCAGCGGCCATCGGCATCCTCCGCGACGCGGGCGCCATTGTCTCCGACGATGAGGACGATGATGTCGTCAGAGGTGCGGACCCAGCGGCACGCATCGGTCATGCAGCCCTCGCCATGTCCGCGACTTGGTGCCAGGTCAGCAGTTTCAGTCGGATCCGTCTGCCACCTCGCGGCTTTCCGGGCTCCCGTTCCAGGGCGACCGTCATTCATCTTCTGGCATGAAGTCGCGGTTCCATTCGTCCACGAAGCGTCCGTGCTTCTCGTCGAACGCGTTCCAGACCGCGGCGGTCGCCGCCCGTACCAATTTCGCGCGCTCGTGTCCCGTCAGCAAGTCTCCCTCGAGCAGGTGCGCCTCGGCGGCCCGCATCGCCGCGTCCGGCGCACCTTCCCAGCCCAGGGCCTCCGCGGCCTGGTCAGGATCCATCGACCGTGACAGCATCCAGCACCATTCCGTCGTTTCAGGCACGACGCCCGGCACCCGCCAGACACCCAGGCGCCACTCATCCCATTCGGCCCGATAGACCAGACCGTTGTCATGCCACTCTAGGAGCGTTCCGTCGGTCATTGGTCGCCATCCCCGGAGAGCGTCCCGCGCGGGACGCGTCCCTTCCGAGCCACCAGCTTCCCCCTGAAATCGTCGGGTCGACGAGCCTCGAGACCGGCCAACTGGTGCACCGTCAGTACGCCCTGCTCGTACAGTGCACGCTCGGCTGCGCGCATGGCGTCGACGCGCTTGGCGAAGCCGTCGACTGGTCCAGGGACGTGGAAGAAGCCGCCGCGTAGGTCGAGGCTGAGCAGGCGGTGGTTCCACCGGGCCCTGCCCTGCGGGAAGACGTCCGCATACAGCGGCAGTGCCGTCAGGCGCGGGGTGTCGCCCTCTGCCCCGTCCCAGTGCGGATCGTCGGGCATGGCCGCCTCCTGTTGAGACGACTCTTTCAAGCCATCGGCGCCGGCGACAGCCCCTCGTCCTTTGTGCGTGTCCATGGCGACAAGTACCCCGCTTTTCGGCTACATGGTTCGTCTTCTCTGTCCGCGGCAAGGCGCCGGCCCACCCGGCGCACCCCTTGTTCGCAACAGAACGTGAGACGAGCCACCGTCAGCTCAGCAGTGACATGGGGTCTAGTACAGCGTAACTGCCCGTTCAGCTTGGGCCATTAGCATCGGGAGCGCCCCAATCATCTTTTCGGTACACCGACCCCGGCGGAGAGACGTAGAACAGCACGATTGATCGCTGAACGTCGTCAAGCCGATGCCAAGCGGATTCAAAGTCGGGAAACCTTGAAGGCAGCAGGTCCAAGCGGTTGATGCCCAGTGCAACACACAGGTATTCGGACGTGGACAGCGCGGCCATAGCGTCCTCCGGCTCGACGATGTCCTGACGGATCCGTTCGATGATGCGGGCTTCCTTGCTCATCATACTTGCTCCTTTCGTAGTGCATGGAGTGCCAATGCCGTCGTCTCGGGAGGACCAAAGCAGGGTTTCCTCTCACGGGACGAACGGGCAGGATCGCCGGCCAAGTGCCGAAGCTGCTCGATCAGATCCTCCAGCGACCAGGCTGCGGCCGGATCATCCGGAACCTGGCGCCAGCCGAAATACCGGCCGACATGATGACGCGCCTCGTCGCGACAGTCCGCGAGCGCCCGTCGGGCCGCAGAAACTTGATCGGGATGCGCTCGCAGGTACGTCTCCAGCGCGCTCGGTCCCCAGGTGAAGGCGACGGGCACGAGCGGGTGCAGTCCGGCAGCCGCGAACGCCTCGACGAGCATCCAACGGCACCGGACGTCCAGCACCGGGGCTCCGGTCGGCCGTACCAAGCCCGGGTCCGCATTCATTTCTCCGCCTCCTCGAGCACCGGCGCCGTGAGCATCGCGTCCGTCGGCACAACTGGCGGCAATGTCGCGCTGCCCACGCGTTGCCGGTGCAACTGCGCGACCGCACCACGCGCCGCGGCCAAGCGCGCAGCGTAGCGGGCCGGCAGATGCGGAGCCCGCCAGCCGCCGGCGTGCATGATCAACGGCGGAGCGAAGTTGCCGGCGGTCAGTTCCTGCGCCATGCCGACTCGTGGCGAGTGCGAGCTGATGCGCACCGGATCGAGGCCGGCAAGGCGGGCGAGCCGCTTGAACGCACGTGACACGTGCTCCGGGGACAAGCGGTTCGGCGTTACGCCGGAACGCGTCAAGCTGCGCAGCAGCGGGCCGTCGGTGATGCCTGCGGCAGCTGTCCAACGATCGACGGTCGCGAGGGTGGCAGGCGAAATCCAGCCGACGGTCTCGGCATCACTGGTCACGACCTTCGCCCGGCGAAAGCGCACCAGAGCGCCCCCATCCGATAACCGCTCGATATCGCCGACATCGATGCTCACGATTTCGGACCGTCGGCCGAGCAGGTCGAGGGAAAGATCGAGCAGTGCCGCGTCGCGCAGGTCGACGAGGCCATGACCCAGCCGGGCCTGAATGCGGTCGCGAATGTCGAGCGTCAGCGGTGCTGCTTGGCGGCGGTGGCGACGTTGCCGGCGCGCCGCCCCCTGGAGCGCGAGCGCGACGGCGGGATGCTCCGTGGGGTCGGC
>Ga0065721_10050332_pt1 | contig 21111 bp, 8 predicted proteins | sample Mesricmetagenome_FD_59108 | JGI IMG/M metagenome (GOLD analysis project Ga0065721, IMG submission 59108) | Mesophilic microbial community from rice straw/compost enrichment Sample: eDNA_1 v2 (version 2) | ecosystem: Engineered > Solid waste > Grass > Composting > Bioreactor | place: USA: Davis... | reverse complement strand
CCGCCACTGGCCGGCGCGGCCACCGGCGGCAGCGCCTCCCGTGCGGGCGGCGGTTCCAGCCGGCCCGCAGCCGCCTGCGCTGCCGTAGGCTCCCCGGCCGCGACGGCGCCTGGTGTGCCGTCGCGGCGGGCCAGGTGCTGCAGCAGCTTGTTGACCAGCGCGTCGAGCTGGATGGGCTTGGCGATGAAATCGTCCATGCCCGCCTCCAGCGTGTCCTGGCGCTGCTGCGGCAGCACGCCGGCGCTCACGGCAATCACGGGCAGGTGCGCCAGCGCCGGGTCGGCACGGATGCGGCGCACCGCCTCCAGCCCGTCCATCACCGGCATCTGCACGTCCAGGAACACACCATCGAAGCCGCCCGGGCCGGCTGCGGCGCGCAGCATTTGCAGTGCCTCCAGCCCGTTCCCGGCGCTCTCGCAGTGCGCGCCTTCGAGCGCCAGCATCCGGCTGACCAGCTCGCAATTGAGCAGCACGTCGTCCACCACCAGCAGCCGCAACCCGGCCAGGCGCGGCAACCTGCGTGGCGACTCAGCCATCGCGCGGCACCGTTACCGGCGCATGTCCTGCCACGAATAAGCTCGTGTCGGAAAACTGCATGGAATACCTCGGGTACCCGTGGTTATACTGTCCGATTGAAATCATATCCGTTGGGCCATTCCATTGGTTGCGATGGCCGGCAGAATTTTTTCTGGCGGCAGAAATTGAACAAGAATTCATGACCATGATCAGCAGTCCGTCCATCCTGCTCATCGATGACGATCCCAAGCAAATTCAATCGCTGGCTGCCATTTTGCGACAGCATGATTACCGGGTTTTTGCCGCACTGGATGGGCGCGACGGGCTCGCCAAGGCTGCCGCCAAGCCGCCGGACCTGATTCTGGTGGATCTGTACATGCCTGATATCGACGGGCAGGCGACGATTCGGCTCTTCAAGGCCCATCCCACGCTGCAGCATATTCCCCTGATCTGTCTCACGGTCTCGCATCAAATCGACGACAAATTGAGCGCCTTCGAGGCCGGCGCCGTGGATTACATCACCAAGCCCTTCGATCCGGCCGAAGTCATTGCCCGGGTCCGGGTGCATTTGCGGCTGCACCGGTCCGGCAGCCCGCGCGCCGAGCCCGAGCGCGTTCCGGAAATACCACCGGTGGCCGAGGGACCGCAGCAATGGGGCGAGCGGCTGGTGAGCCAGGCCCAGGCCATATTGTTGCGGGAAATGTCCAACCCGCCCTCGCTGGGCGACCTGGCGCACCGCATCGGCACCACGCAGCGGCATTTGAGCCATGAATTTCGGCGCCTGGTCGGCACGGCGGTTTATGCCTGGCTGCGCGAGGAGCGCCACCGCGAGGCGTGCTTCAGGCTGCTGCACACCAGCCAGCAGCTCAACCAGATCGGCCAGCACATCGGCTACCAGTCGGCCGCAGCCTTCACCAACGCTTTCCGCGCCCGCTTCGGCATGACGCCCAGCGACTACCGCCGCGCCGCCGGGGTGCGCGTGGTGGAAGTGGAAGAGGAATAAGGCTCCCGCCTTCGGCATCGCCTCGGTTTTCGCGCCGTGGGCGCCACCGGGTGCGGAATATTTCACGATCCGTCCGCCCGCGTGCCAGGATCGGGCCGCGGGCGGCGCACTATGATGAATTTTCACGGTCCAGGATTCACGGGCCGTCGTGTTCACCCACGCATTTGTGAATCCACGGCAGTCGCGCGTGCGCGGGGCTGCCGGCCTCAATGAAATCATCCGCCGCTTCCCCGTCCGCTGATCGAAGCTCGATGGCGCTGTCGAAGGTGCGGCAATGGGTATTCCCCCTGATACTGGGCCTGCTGCTGCTGGGCGTGCAGGCTTGGAATCCGGCATGGTTCCATGCCCTGGCGGACCTGCTGCCGCTGATGCTGGGCGGGGCGATGTTTCTGGCGGCCAGCCAGGCTTTTGGCCTCGCGCGCCATGCTTTCGTCCTGTGCGTGGCCTCGGGATTTTTCTGGGCGTCGGTGCTCGATATCCTGCACCTCGTTCTCCAAGAACGCATGCTGGACCTGGGCGAATTTCCGCCCGATGCGTCCGTGCAATTGTGGCTGGGTGCCCGGTTGCTGCAGGCGCTGGCGCTGATGCTGGCGCCTTTTTGCGCCGGAAAATCCTCCGTCGAGCGGGCGGGATTTCTGTTGCCGGGCCTGGGCACCTTATTGATGGTGGCGTTGGTGCGCGCCCAGGCATTGGGGCCGATGCTCATCGCGGGCGCATTTTTCTCGCCGCTCAAAATAGTGTGCGAATGGCTGCTGGTGGCGTTTTACGCCGGCGCGGCCGTGCTGATTCACCAGCGGCGCCGCCTGCTCGATGCGGCGCTCCGGCGCACCATGCTGACCATCGTGCTGCTGTTGGCGCTGGGGGAGCTGTGCCATTCGATGCCCGCGGCACCGCAGAGCCTCTTCGGCGTCGCCGCGCACCTGTTCAAGCTGTGGAGCTTCTGCCTGCTGCTGGGCGTGGTGCACCAGCACCTGCTGCTGCAGCCGCGGCGGCTGCTGAGGCAGCAGGCCCAGCTGCTGGCCGACATCACCTCGCAGGTGCCGGGGCTGGCGTGGCAGCTGCAGCGCCAGCCCTCGGGCCGGCTGCGCTTCACCTTCGCCAGCACGGGCACGGCGGAGATCTTCGAGCTCACCATGCAGGAGCTGCTGGACGATGCCAGGCTGGGCTTCTCGCGCATCGTGCCCAGGGACCGCGAGCAGCTGCTGGCGGCCATCGAGCGCTCCGGCCAGACCCTCACCCCCTGGAAGGTGGAGTGGCAGGCGGTGCTGCCGCGCAAGGGGCGGCGCTGGCACCGCGGCGAGTCCTCCATGCCCGTGGTCGAGGCCGACGGCAGCTGCCTGTGGGTGGGGCACATCCAGGACATCACCGATGAAAAGCTGGTGGACCTGGAGCTGGCGCGGCACCGCGACCACCTCGCCGCGCTGGTGCAGGAGCGCACCGAGGCGCTGCACCAGGCCATGCTGCAGACCGAGCAGGCGGCGCGCTCGCGCACGGAGTTCCTCTCCAACATGAGCCACGAGATCCGCACGCCGCTCAACGCCATCCTGGGCGTGTCGCAGATCGCGCTGCGCGACGCGCAGGCCGTGCCGGCGCGGCCGTGGCTGCGCCAGATCCACGAGTCCGGCCGGCTGCTGCTGGCGCTGGTCAACGACATCCTGGACATGGCCAAGGTCGAGGCCGGGCGGCTGGAGCTGGAGTCGCGCCCGGTGCGGCTGTCCGCCGTCGTGCAGCGCGCGATGCGGCTCATGGCGCCGCGCGCGCAGCAGCAGCGGCTGGACTTCGGCGTGGAGTGCGGCCCGGAGCTGCCCGAAGGGGTGCTGGCCGACGAGACGCGGCTGACGCAGGTGCTGGTCAACCTGCTGGGCAACGCCATCAAGTTCACCGAGCACGGCAGCGTGCGCCTGACCGTCTCGCGGCTGCCCGTGCCCGGGCGTGTCTGGCTGATGTTCGCGGTGCGCGACACCGGCATCGGCATGAGCCCGGAGCAGGTGGGGCAGCTGTTCCAGCCCTTCGTGCAGGCCGACGCCTCCACCACGCGCCGCTTCGGCGGCACGGGCCTGGGCCTGTCCATCGCCAAGCGCATCGTGGACCTGATGGGCGGCAGCATCGAGGTCTCCAGCCAGCGCGGCCGCGGCTCGTGCTTCGCGCTGCGCATCCCCTTCGACGAGGCCAGCGCGCCGGCCGAGGAGCATGCCGGGCCCGCGGGCCCGGCCGCCGAGGGCGGGCGGCTGCAGGGGCTGCGCATCCTGGCCGCGGAGGACGACGCCGTGAACCAGTGGGTGCTGCGCGAGCTGCTGGAGCAGGAAGGCGCGGGCTGCCGCATCACCGACAACGGCCTGGAGGCGCTGACGGTGCTGGAGACGGGCGAGGAGTTCGACCTCTTCCTCACCGACGTGCAGATGCCCGGGCTCAACGGCTACGACACCGCGCGGCGCTGCCGCGCGCTGCGTCCGGCCCTGCCCATCGTGGGCCTCACCGCCTACGCGCTGCCGCAGGAGCGCCGGCGCTGCCTGGAAGCCGGCATGGACGACCACGTCACCAAGCCGGTGGACATGGACCAGCTGTGCGCGGCGATCCTGAGGCTGGCGGGCGGCGTGTCCTCGGCCGCCGCGGCGGTGGCCCCGCCGGCGCCGGTTGCGGTCCCGGCATCCGCACCCGTGCCGGATGCGGCCCCGGGCGCGGCGCCGGTGCTGGACTGGCCGGCGCTGTGGCAGCGGCTGCGCCGGCCCAGCGCGGTGCAGCGGCTGCTGCAGACCTTGCTGGCCGAGCACGAGCCCACGCCGCGGCGGCTGCGCGCGTGCGCGGACGCGGGCGATGCCGAGGAGGCTGCCCGCCTGGCGCACCAGCTGCGCGGCGTGGGGGCCACCGTGTTCGCCGCGCCGCTGCGCGAGGCCGCGCGGCGGCTGGAGAGCCATCTCCATGACGAAGGAGGCCTGGACCCGGCGCAGCTGCTCGCCCTGGCGCAGGCCACCGAGGCGCTGCTGCAGGCTGCCCGCGACGGCCTGGCCGGGCTGGACGGCACACGAATCCACGACGGGGGCGAGGCGAGCCGACATGCATACCGCTGACGAGAGCTTCGGTTTCAGGCGCTTTGCCTTCTGGGCCGAGGCCGTGCGCCGCGCCTTGGAGCTCGGGCTGTGCCTGCTGCCGGCGCTGCTCATCGCCTACGTCCACCACTTCCAGGACCCGGCGCTGCGCTTCGAGGACCATGTCTTCCACCAGGTGGCCATCGGCGTGGCCACGCTCGAAGGGGTCTTCATCTCCTACGTCGCCTGGCGTTGCTACCTGCGCTCGGGCGAGGCGCTGCTGAAGTGGGTGACGCTGGGCTTTGCCGGCTTCACGGTCGTGTACTCGCTGCACGGCTTCTTCACGCCGATGGCGCGGCACAACCCGTGGCTGTTCATCCTGTACGGCCCGGCCTCGCGCGTGGTGATGAGCGCGTGCCTGCTGGCGGGGCTGCTGTGCTTCAACCGCGCGCCCGATGCGCCGGCACGGCGCGCCGACGCGGGCCGCTGGCTGCGCTGGCTGGGGCTGTTCCTGGCCATCAACGTCGCGGTGGGCGTGCTGGCCCACAGCCCGCTGGCCGGCGCGCCGTGGCTGCGCATGTCCATGGAGATCGGCTCGATCCTGCTCTACGGCGTGGCGCTGGGCCTGCACGCCGGGCGCGGGCTGCGCTCGCCGCTGATGCGCTACGGCGCGCTGGCCTTCGTCTGGTTCGCCTTCTCCTCGCTGAGCTTCCTGCTGGCCAGGCCGTGGAACCACCAGTGGTGGCTGGCGCACGTCCTCTTCGCCGTGGGCTTCGGGGTGCTGGGCTACGGCATCCTGCGCGTGTTCGGGGCCGCGCGCTCCTTCGAGCAGGCCTTCAGCGTGGAGGAGCTGACCGAGGACCTGGCCCAGACCAACGTCCGGCTGCGCGAGGCGCTGGACCGGCTGGAGCAGGTCAACCGCGGGCAGGGCGAGCAGATGCGCGCGCTGGAGAGCTCCCGCACGCAGTTCGAACACTTCTTCCACCTTTCGCCCGACGGCATCTTCGTCGTCGATGACAAGGGCCTGGTGCTCAAGGCCAACAGCCGCGCCGAGGCCATGTTCGGCTACGGCGCCGGCGACCTGGACGGGTTGTTGGTGGAGAAGCTCATTCCCGAGAGCCTGCGCGCGCACCACGTGCGCGCGCGCAGCCTGCACCAGCACTCGCCGCACACGCGGCCCATGGCCGAGGACCGCACGCAGAGCTGCCTGCGCCGCGACGGCGAGGTGTTCAGCGCCACCATCAGCCTCAGCAGCCTGGTCTACGAGGGCCGCCAGTGCACCGTGACCTTCGTGCGCGACGTCACGCGGCTGATGCAGCGCCACGAGGCGCAGCGCCGCGAGGACCAGGTCTCGCTTCGCCAGGGACACATCCTGGAGCAGCTCTCGGCGCAGCTGCCCTTCGTGGTGTTCCAGTTCCGCCGTGGCGCGAATGGGCGCTACGACTTCCCCTACATGAGCCCCAAGGTGCTGCCGCTGCTGGGCTGCGAGGCCGGGGCGCTGCGCGACAACATCAACCTGTGGTTCTCCCGGGTCGAGCCCGCGGAGATGGCCTCGCTCATCACCTCCATCGAGCGCTCGGCTGCCGAGCGCAGCCCGTGGGCGGCGCGCTGGCAGGCGCGGCGAGCGGGCACCGAGGCGAGCTTCGAATGCACGCTGAGCTGCTCGGCGCCGGTGCCGCAGCCCGATGGCTCGCTGGTGTGGACGGGCTACATGCGCCGCGCGCACGAGCGCGCCGACGACCTGGTGGCGGCCGCCGTGGACGCGCCGTCGGCGTGAGCGCTGTGCATGCCTGGGCCATGGCACTGCGTCCGCTCCGCCTGCCGGTGGTCGCGAGCCTGGTTGATGCGTGCCTGAGCAACCACCTGCGGGCGGAACCTTCGCCCCCCGCGGCGACCGAACCCGCTTCACTCACTGGCCCGCGGACTTCCCCATGACCCCTGCCGACACCCAAGCCATCGTCACCATCGCCGTGCTGGCGGCATTTGCCGACGGCGACAAGCACGACCGCGAGCGCGAGGAGCTCAAGCGCATCGCGGAAGGCCTGGGCCGGGCCCATGACGTGCACCTTCCGACGCTCTACCAGGACGTGCTGATGAAGCGCGTGGACACCGCTTCCGCGGTCGCCGCGCTCGGCAGCGCCGAGGCCCGCCAGCTCGCCTACGAGATGGCGGTCTGCGTCTGCGACGCCGACGGCGCGCAGTCGCCGGCCGAGGTGGGCTTCCTGTCCAGCCTGCGCAGCCAGCTCGGCCTGGGCCCGTCGGCCGAGCGTTTCGCCGCGCAGGCCGAGGAGATCGCGGCGGCGCCCATCGCTGCAGCGCCGGCCTCGCCAGCCCCGGGCGCCGCGGCGCCGGCCGTGGACGATGCCGCCCTCGACCGGGAGATCCTGAACGCCGCCATCCTGAACGGCGCCATCGAGCTGCTGCCCGAGACCCTCTCGACGATGGCGATCATTCCGCTGCAGATGAAGCTGGTCTACCGCATCGGCCAGGCCCACGGCTACCAGCTCGACAGCGGGCACGTGAAGGATTTCCTCGCCACCGTCGGCGTCGGCCTGACCTCGCAGTACCTCGAACAGGCCGGCCGCAAGCTGCTCGGCGGCCTGTTCGGCAGGCTCGGCGGCGGCGTGCTCGGCGGCCTCGGCAAGCAGGCCGTCAGCTCGGGCATGAGCTTCGCCGCGACCTATGCGCTCGGCCACGTCGCGAAGCGCTACTACGCCGGCGGACGCACCCTGTCGGCACAGATGCTCAAGGACGCCTACGCCAGCGTCGCCGCCGAAGCCCAGGGCCTGCAAGGGCGCTACCTGCCGGCGATCCAGGAAAAAGCCCGCGGGCTCGACGCCGGCAAGGTGCTCGCGCTGGTGCGGGGCCGCTGAGCGCCGCCGGGTCCTTGGCCTGGCAGCCGCTCCATCCGTTCTCGATTCCTCCCGGACCCTAGTCCCGCGCCCGCGCGATCTGCTGCCTCGCCAGCGGGTCGCGCGCGGCCTCCCCGAGGCGCACGCTGCCGTCGGGCATCGGCACCTCGATGGGCGTGACCTCCACCGGCGCCACGCCCTCGCGCGGCGTGATGCCCACCGCCCGCGCCGTGGCCGGCGACAGGTCCACGATGCGGCCCCGCACGAAGGGCCCGCGGTCCTGGATCTTCACTACCGCGCTCTTGCCGGTTTTCAGGTTGGTCACCTTGGCCGTGGTGCCCAGCGGCAGCGTCTTGCTCGCGGCGTTGTGGTGGTTGAGCCGCATCGGCGTGCCGTCGGCCATCTTGCGGCCGCCGAAGTGACGGGCGTAGTACGAGGCCTGTCCCACGCGCTTGCGCCCCGAGTAGTCCAGGCGCGACTTGGGCGAGGGCGGGGCGGCGCGCGCCACCGCCACCTTGGACTTCCCCGCCTTGCCCGCCGTGGCAGTCTTGGCGGTCTTGGCGGTCTTGGCGGACTTGGCGGACTTGGCGGACTTGGCGGACTTGGCGGACTTGGCGGACTTGGCGGACGCGCCCGCGCGGCCCGCCGAGCGCACGCCCTCGGCCTTGCGCCCGCCGGCCTTGGCGCTTTGCGCGCCGTGGCCCGCAGCCCGCGCACCATCAGCCTTGCGCTTCGCAGGCTTGGCCTGGGCTTGGGCCTTCTTCTGGCCCGGCTTGGCGGCCGGCGGCCGCTGCGCCTGCGCGGCGACCCGGGCCGCCTCGGGCGCCTTGCTCTTGGTGGCGGCCTGCGCCGCGCCCACGCCCAGCGACCAGGCCAGCGGCAGCAGCGCGAGGCAGCGGCAAAGGAGGTTCAGCGGAGCTTGCATGTCGTCGAAGCCGCCGGGACGGCCACCGCGCCGGGTGGGGCCGTGCCCGCAACGGACAGCATGAACATCCCCGCAGTCTGGTCGGCGGCCCGGGCCGCGTCGGTCAGGCGCCGCCGGCGGACTTCGTAGGAAAACGCGCCGCCTTGCGCCCGCCGGCGTGTACAGGCCGCGGGGCCGGCATCCTCGTGCCGGCTCGTGTCGTTTTTCACGAAACGCAAATCTGGCTCGAAAGCGTTACAAGAAGGCAAAGCCCCTAAACTCGGCAAGCTTGTAGCCACCTGTTACCTATCGGACATTGTGTTTGAAAGGTAAGGGCTGGCCGTTGGGCGTTCGTCGCCGTCCGGTCCCTGTAGCCGGCATGGACGCCGGAAGAAGACCTGCGCGGGTGCCGCACCGGCCTGCCCGCCGAGTGACTGGATTGGGAGTTTTCCTTGCCTGCTACCACCAAGTTCGCCATTCCCGCCGGGATCGTGGCGGCGCTGCTGCTGTCCGGCTGCGCATCGATGAATCCGACGCCGCTGACGACGGTCGAGCTCGTGAGCACCAGCGCCGAGGACCGCGCGTTGGCCCAGCGCGACGTGGAGCCGCTGTCGGGCGCGCTGACGCTGGAAGAGGCCATGGCGCGCGCCATCAAGCACAACCTCGACCGCCGCACCCGGGTGCTGGAGGAGTCGCTGGCCCAGGGCCAGTTCGAGGCGGGCCGCTACGACATGCTGCCCAAGGTGGTGGCCAACGCCGGCTACCGCTACCGCGACGAGGAGATCATCACCCGCAGCCTTGACTCCGTCACCGGGCTGCCCTCGCTGGCCAATCCGTACATCTCCTCCGAGCGCAAGGCCTGGGCCACGGACCTGAGCTTCACCTGGAGCCTGCTGGACTTCGGCCAGAGCTACTACGCCACCAGGCAGAACGCCGACCGCGTGCTCATCGCCGGGGAGCGCCGGCGCAAGGCGCTGCACATCCTGATGCAGGACGTGCGCACCGCCTTCTGGCGCACGGCCACCGCGCAGAAGCTGCGCAACGAGGTGCGCGCCACGCTGGCCGACGCCGCCGCGGCGCTGGACGACGCGCGCAAGGCCGAGGCCGAGCGGCTGCGCAACCCGCTGGATGCGCTGCGCTACCAGCGCCAGCTGCTGGAGAACGTGCGGCTGCTCGAAGCCATCGACCAGGAGCTCTCCACCGCCGCCATCGAGCTGGCCTCGCTGGTGAACCTGCCGCTGGTGCGCACCCTGCAAGTGGCCGAGCCCGCGCAGGCGCTGAGCCGGCGCTGGCTGCAGATCCCGGCGCCGAAGCTGGAGGAGCTGGCCATCGCGCGCAACGCGGACCTGCGCGAGTCCTTCTACAACGCCCGCATCGCCGCCGACGAGACGCGGCGCACGCTGCTCAAGCTCTTCCCCGGGCTGTCCTTCAGCTTCGGCCCGCACCACAGCACCGACGCCTACCTGATCAACGACACCTGGCGCGAGGCCGGGCTGCAGCTGTCGTACAACCTGCTGGGCATCCTGTCGGCGCCGGCGCAGCGGCGCATGGCCGAGGCCGGCGTGGCCGTGGCGCAGCAGCGCCGCATGGCCACGCAGATGGCCGTGCTCACCCAGGTGCACGTGGCGCGCCAGCAGTACGCCAACGCGCTGGCGCAGTTCGAGCGCGCGGACGGCATCTGGAAGGTGGACGCCGAGATCGCCAGCCACGTGGTCCGGCGCGAGCAGGCGCAGATGCAGACCAAGCTCGACCGCGTCTCCAACCAGACCGCGGCGATCCTGAGCCAGCTGCGGCGCTACCAGGCGCTGTCGCAGGCGCATGCCGCGGCCGGGCGGCTGCAGGCCTCGCTGGGCATGGAGCCCACGCCCGAGGGCGGCGCCGCGGTGCCGCTGGCGCAGCTGACGCAGTCCGTGGGCGCCTCGCTCAAGCAATGGGACGAGGCCAGCCTGGAAGCCATCACGGCGCCCTTGACGCCCGCGGAGCCCGCAACCGCGCCCGCCGCGAAGTGAGCAAGGACCGCCCCATGAAGAGCAGTGTGCTCAGGGCCGCCCTCGGGCTGTCCCTGGGGTGGGGCCTGTGTGCCGTACCCGCGCTGGCGGCCGACGCCGTCAAGCCCGCGCCGCCTGCCGCGCCCGTGGCCAGGCCCGCGCCGGTGCCCCCGCCCGCACCCGCCGCGCCCTCGCTGGACAAGCGCGAGATCCGCGCCCAGCTCATGCCGCGGCGCTACACCACGCTGGCCGCCGAGATCGGCGCGAAGGTCAGCCGGCTGCCGGTGGCCGAGGGCGCGCGCTTCAGCGCCGGGCAGACGCTGGTGGCGTTCGACTGCACGCTGCAGCAGGCGCAGCTCAACAAGGCCCGCGCCGCGCTGGAGGCCGCCGACAAGACCTGGAGCGCCAACAAGCGGCTGCACGAGCTCAACTCGGTGGGCAAGGTCGAGCTCGACGTCTCCGAGGCCGAGGCCGCCAAGGCGCGCGCCGAGGTGGCCTCGAACCAGGCGGTGCTGTCCAAGTGCAGCACGCCGGCGCCCTTTGCCGGGCGCGTGGCCGAGCAGAAGGTGCGCGAGCAGCAGTACGTGCAGGCCGGCCAGGCGCTGCTGGAAATCCTGGACGACTCGGTGCTGGAGCTGGAGTTCATCGTGCCGTCGAAGTGGCTGGCCTGGCTCAAGGTCGGCGGCGGCTTCCAGGTCGCCATCGACGAGACCGGCAAGACCTACCCGGCCAAGGTGCAGCGCATCGGCGCCAGGGTGGACCCGGTGAGCCAGTCGGTGAAGCTGGCCGCGGCCATCGACGGCAGGTTCGGCGAGCTCATCGCCGGCATGAGCGGACGGGTGCTGATGGCGCCGCCGGCGGGCACGCCGTGAGCGCCGGGCCGCGCCCGCCACGGCCGCGACGGCGCGGCCCGCACCCCTGGTTTTTTCCCTTCGGCCCCTGGGGACGAAGCTCTTCAGCGGCATTGGAGTTGGGGTGCCGCCTTTCCCGTGAACATCAAAAGGAACCACGAATGTCCCGGAAACGGAACTCGATGAAGTCGGCGCTGCGCGCCGTGGCCGCCGCGGCGGTGCTGGGCGGCGCCTCCGTGGGCGCGATGGCCTGCGGCACGGACCCGTACCTGGGCCAGATCTGCACTTTCGCCTTCAGTTTCTGCCCGCAGGGCTGGCTCCCGGCCGACGGCCGGCAGATGCAGATCAGCAGCAACCAGCCGCTGTACTCGCTCCTGGGCACCATGTTCGGCGGCAATGGCACGACCTACTTCAACCTGCCCGATCTGCGCGGGCGCGTGGTCGTGGGCACGGGCCAGTACGCGGGCTCGTACCAGTCGTTCGTCGTCAATCTGGGCCAGAAGCTGGGCCAGGAAGCGGTGGTGCTCACGGCCAACCAGGCTCCCGCGCACACGCACCCCGTCACGTTCGCGCCCAACGCGCTCACGGGCAACGCGTCGCTGTCCCTGAGCGGCGCCTCGATCAGCGGCCAGACCATCACCGGCAGCATCACCACCCAGGCGCTCAACGGCGACAACCCGGCCGCCGGCGGCGTGAACGTGCCCACCACGACGGCCAACACCGTGGGCAAGAGCGGCGCCAATCTGCAGTTCTACCCGCCGGGCACCAACAAGATCGCCGTGCCCACGAGCCACGACCTGGCCGTGTCCGGTGGCACGGTCGGCGGCAACGCCAGCGGCACCATCGGCCTGCCTGCGGCCGCCACCACGATCAATACGGGCGCCAACACCCCGGCGAGCGCGCCCGTGACCGTGCTGCCGCCGAGCCTGGGCATGACGCAGTGCATCGCCGTCACGGGCATGTATCCGATGCGTCCCTGATCGCGGCTGATGCGCGCGCGGCCTCCAGGGGCCGCGCGCGCCCGCCCCGACCCTGACTTCCCGCGGCACGGACCGGACCACCCGGCGGTGCCGTCGTGATCGAAGCGTCCTTTTCCCTCGCCGTTCCAACCCATCCGAGCCCAGCACCATGAACCACGTCTATCGCACCGTCTGGAACGAGGTCAGCCGTACTTTCGTCGCCGTTGCCGAGAACGTCCGCAGGCGTGCCAAGTCGAGCAAGGCCGCCCCGGAAGGCGTGGACGGGGCCGCGACCGGCAGCGACGGCCAGGCGGGCCGCGCCGCCAGGGCGCCGGGGCTGGTGCGCGGGGCGCTGCGGCCCATGGCGCTGGAGCCGCGCTTCATGTTCGACGGCGCCGCCATCGCCACGGGGCTGGAGGCCGCGCACGCGATGCCGGACGCGACGGCGCACGCGCTCGTGGCGAAGGCGCCCGCCGCGGTGGAGGTGCACGCGGCGGACCCGGCCCTCAACAACGGGCGCAAGGAGGTGGCTTTCGTCGACACCGCCGTGGGCAACTACCAGGCGCTGGAAGCGGGCATCCGCGCCGGCGTGGAGATCGTCGAGATCGACGGCAGCGGCTCCGGCCTGGCGCAGATCGCGCGCTGGGCCCAGACCCACGCCGGCTACGACGCCATCCACATCCTGAGCCATGGCAGCGAGGGGCTGCTGCACCTGGGCCGCGACCAGCTCAGCGTGGCCAACCTGGGCCAAGCCACGGTGCAGGCCGGGCTGGCCCAGCTCGGCCAGGCGCTGGCCGCCGACGGCGACCTGATGCTCTACGGCTGCAGCGTGGCGCACGGCGCCACGGGGCAGGCTTTCGTGGCCGCGCTGGCCGCGGCCACCGGCGCCGACGTGGCCGCGTCGCAGGACGCCACTGGCGCCGAGGCCTTCGGCGGCGACTGGGTGCTGGAGAGCCAGTCGGGCAGCGTGTGGAGCCCCGCCGTGCTGGACGCCGCCTCCGCCGCCGGCTTCGGGCGACTGCTGGCCGTGGCGGACGCGAGCTTCGACACCGGCTCCAACACGTACTTTGCCGGCACCGAGGCCACTTTCGACGGCTGGACTTTCTCCAGCGGCAGCAGCACCGTGCGCTTCGGTCATTTCGACAAGGACGACTTCCCCAACGACCTGAACCTGTCCAGCGGCTATTCGATCGTCGTCAATGTCGACTTCGACCCAGCCTCCTCGTTCGCCATCAGGTCCCAGGACGGCTCGGACTTCACGCTCGATTCGCTGCGCATCAACACGCTGGCGAGTTCGAGCCAGACGGCCAGCATCTCGCTGTACCGCGGCACCGTGCAGGTCGGCTCGTCCGAGAACGTCGATTTCGCCACGAGCAAGACCACCGGCAACGTCCGCTACGTGCTGGAGCAGAACGCCGCCATGTCGGCGACCGGGGGCAACGTGGGGACGCTGTCCGTCCTGGCGTCCCTGGGCGACATCGACGAGGTGCGCCTGGTGTTCGGCGGCGACGCCAGCTTCGTCGTCGACGACATCGACATCACCGCGGCGGCCGTCGGTCCGGCCCTGAGCTCGGCCACCTACGACGCCTCGACCAACGTCCTGAGCGTCACCGGCACCGGCATGACGGCCGGCGACATCATCGCGGTCAACAAGCTCACGCTCACGGGCGAGGGCGGCGCCGCCTACACGCTGACGTCCAACAACGTGACGGCCACCAGCGCCACCACCTTCTCGGTGACGCTCAACAGCACCGACCAGCTCAACGTCGAAGGGCTGCTGAACAAGGCCGGCACCGTGTCCGTCGGCGGCACCACCTTCAACCTGGCCGGTGCGGCCAACTGGGACGCCTCGCGCACCACCAGCGCCGACGCCACCAATGCCGTCACCGTCAGCAACGTCCAGACGCCCACCATCACCAACGCCGTCTACAACGCCAGCAACGGCATGCTGGCGGTCACGGGCCTCAACCTGGTCAAGGCCAGCGGCGCCAACAACGACATCACCGCCAACAAGTTCACCCTCTCGGGCGACGGTGTCAGCTACACGCTGACCGACACCTCGAACGTCGAGCTCACCGACGCCTCGACCTTCATACTCATGCTCTCGCCTACCGACAAGGCGGCGGTCAACCTGCGGCTGAACAAGAACGGCGTGGTGTCCCTGGGCGGTGTCACCTACAGCCTGGCGGCGGCCGACGACTGGAACACCACCATCACCGGCGGCGACATCAGCGACGGCACGGGCAACACCATCACGGTCAGCGCCGTGCCCAACGCCGCGCCGGTCAACACCGTGCCGGGCGCGCAGACGGTGGCGGAGAACGGTTCCCGGGTCTTCAGCAGCGCCAACGGCAACGCCATCTCGGTGGCCGACAGCGACAGCGCCATCGTCACCACCACGCTGACGGCCACCAACGGCACGGTCACGGTCACCACCGACGACGGCGCCACCGTCACGAACAACGGCGGCGCCACGGTCACGATCGCCGGCACCGTGGTCCAGGTCAACGCCGCGCTGGCCGGCGTGAGCTACGCGCCCACGAGCAACTACGTCGGCAGCGCCAGCCTGCAGGTCTCGACCACCGACGGCGTCGCCTCCGACACCGACACGATCAGCATCAGCGTCACGGACGTGAACCCGGCCATCACCAGCCCGAGCTGGACCTTCTCCGTGGACGAGAACGCCCCGGCCGGCACGGTGGTCGGCACCGTGACCGCCAGCGGCGACCCCAACGGCCGGATCTGGATGCTCGGCGGCGGCGGCTTGTTCACCATCGACAACAACGGCGTCATCACGGTCGCCAGCGGCGCCAGCCTGGACTACGAAGGCACCGCCTCGTACACGATGCCCGTGAGCGTGGACGACGAGGACGCGGACACGGACGCCGACTCCGCGGCCACGGTGACCATCAACGTCCTCAACGTCAACGAGGCACCCACGGCCGTCGCCCTGTCCAACGACGCGCTCAACCAGAGCGCGGCCACGGCCAGCGCCACGGTGGGCACGCTCACCACCACCGACCCCGACGCCGGCGGATCCTTCACCTACGCCATCGTCGGCGGCACCGGCCTGGGCATGTTCGAGGTCTCCGGCAGCACGCTGCAGGTGGGCCCCAGCGCGCTGGCCGCGGGCAGCTACGAGGTCGTCGTGCGCTCCACCGACCAGGGCGGGCTGTCCACGGAGCAGACCTTCACCATCACGGTGGCCGACGACGTGGCGCCCACGGTGGCGTCGGTGAGCCGGCTCAGCACCAACGTCGCGGGCCTCACCAGCGTCAAGGGCGACCTGGAGTACGAGGTCACGTTCAGCGAGCCCGTCTCGAACGTGGACGCGTCCGACTTCACGGTCGACGGCACCACCGCCACGGTCACGGACGCCTCGTGGATCAGCGGCAACAGCTACCGCGTGACGGTGTCGGGCGGCAACCTCGACTTCATGGACGGCGACGTGACGCTGGGCCTGGCCGCCGGCCACGGCATCACCGACACCGCGGGCAACGCGCTCACCACCTGGTACAGCGGCGCCACCCTGGTCTACCACGTGCGCAACAACGAGGCGCCGGCCAACACCGTGCCGGGCACGCAGGGCGTGGACGAGAACGCCACGCTGGTGTTCAGCAGCGCCAACGGCAACGCCATCCAGGTCGGCGACAGCAACAGCGCCGCCACGCTCACCACCACGCTCACCGCCACGGGCGGCACCGTCAGCGTGACCGCCGGCGGCGGCGCCGGCATCACCGGCGACGGCAGCGCCACCGTCACCATCACCGGCAGCGCGGACCAGATCAACGCCGCGCTGGCCAGCGTGAGCTACACGCCCGACAGCAACACGAGCGGGACGGCGACGCTGCAAGTCCAGACCGTGGACGAGAGCGGCGCCGACGACACCGACACCATCACCATCAACGTCGCGGACGTGAAGCCGGCCATCACCGCCGGGCAGGTCTTCGCCGTGGACGAGAACAGCGGCGGCGGCACCGCCGTCGGCACCGTGGCCGCCACCGGCGACGCCAACGGCCGGAGCTGGTCCATCACCGGCGGCACCGGCGCGGGCCTGTTCGAGATCGACGCCAGCTCCGGCGCCATCACCGTCAAGAGCGGCGCCGAGCTGAACTTCGAGGGCACCGGCAGCTACACCCTGACGGTGGCGGTGGACGACGAGGACGACGGCATCGATGCCGACGCCACGGGCACGGTGACCATCAACCTCGTCAACGTCAACGAGGCGCCCACGGCGCTGGCCCTGTCCAACGCCGCGCTGGGCACGAGCGCGTCCGTGGCCGGGGCCACGGTGGGCACGTTCTCCACCACCGACCCGGATGCGGTCTCCAGCTTCACCTATGCGCTGGCCACCGGCGACGGCGTCAACGACGCCGACAACGGCAAGTTCTCGATCTCCGGCGACACGCTGCGCGTGGACACCGGCGCACTGCCCGTGGGCAGCTACCGCATCCTGGTGAGCTCCACCGACCAGGGCGGGCTGAGCACGACCCAGGCCTTCACCGTCACCGTCACCGACGACGTGGCGCCCACGCTGGACGCCGCCGCCTCCACGCCGCTGGACGGCGCCACCGGCGTGGCCGTCGCCGACGACCTGGTGCTCCAGTTCAGCGAGACGGTGGCCGCGGGCAGCGGCTTCATCCGCATCGTCAACCCCGGCGACGCTGGCGACACCCGCGTCATCGACGTCAGCGACACCAGCCAGGTCACGATCTCCGGCAGCAGCGTCACCCTCAATCCCACGGCCGACCTGCGCGGCGGCACGCACTACCACGTGCTCATCGACGCCGGGGCGCTGGTGGACGGCGCGGGCAACGCCAGCGTGGCCGTCGGCAGCAGCACGGTGCTGGACTTCACCACCACCAACACCAGGCCCACCAGCAGCGACGACCGCGTCACCACCAGCGGCACCACCGCCGTGACGCTGTACGCGAGCGACTTCGGCAGCTTCAGCGACGCCGACGGCAACGCGCTGGCGTTCGTCAGGATCGTCAACGTCGTGCAGCCGGCGAGCGCCGGCACGCTGGAGTACGACGGCAGCCCCGTCGCCGCGGGCCAGGAGATCAGCGCCGCCGACATCGTGGCGGGCAAGCTGCGCTACGTGCCCGCGGTGGCCAACACCAGCGCTTCCGTGCAGTTCCAGGTCAGCGACGGCATCGATTACTCCAGCGCCGTCTACACCCTGCGCTTCGGCCCGGGCAACACCGGCACCGTCGCCAGCGCCGTCAACAGCCTCAAGTTCTTCCAGATCGAGACCAACCCCGGCCTGGAGCTCAGCAACCTGAGCGCCGCGACCGTGCCCAGCGACCTGGCGATGCCCCGGGGCGTGCAGATGCCGCTGGGCGCGGTGGGCTTCACCATCAGCGGCGTCACGCCCGGCGGCTCGGCCACCGTCACGGTGACGGTGGACAGCGGCCTGCTCTCCAAGGGCTATGCCAAGGTGAATCCCATCACGGGCCAGCTGGTGTCGATGGGCGGCACCACGACGACCGTGGGCAACCAGACCCGGATCACGTTCACGCTGGTGGACGGCGGCCTGTACGACGCCGACCGCACGGCCAACGGCGTGATCGTGGACCCGGGCTACGTGACGCAGGACCTCTCGGCGCCGCAGGTGCTGGAGAACTCCACCTTCGTCACCAGCCTGTCGCAGGTGATGAACCTCGACGGCATGCGCGGCGGCATCAGCTACGCGCTGTCCGGCGGCGCGGCGGACAACGCGCTCTTCACCGTCGATCCCAACACCGGCGAGCTGCGTTTCCTGCAGGCGCCGGACTACGAGAACCCGCTGGACGCCGGCGGCACCGCGGGCGACAACGTCTACGTGCTGCAGGTCACGGCCACGGGAACGGGCGGCGGCAGCTCGGTGCTGGACCTGGCGGTGCAGGTCATCGACGACGAAGGCTTGCCGACGCTGGGCCTGCAGTACCTCGCCGGCGACGTCACGGAGCTGCAGCCCGACGCTCCCGGATACATCGATTCCGACCTCACGGACCTGACCGTGTTTGGCGACGGCGCGGGCGACGCGCTGACCGAGTTCTCCAACGGCTACGTGCTGGTGCAGCAGCTGGAAGGCACCGCGGACGGCGACTTCCTGGCCGATGCCTCCCTCGACTTCAAGTCCGGCATGGACTACGGCAGCGCCGACGACGAGTTCGCGGCCGGCGAGACGGTGTACGTCCTGGGCGTGGGCATCGGCACGGTGGACGGGCTGCTCGACGGCCAGGACGGCCGCGACCTGCGCATCAACCTCTTCGAGTCCCTGCAGGACACCGTAACCGGCCTGCCGCTGCCCGGCTCGCCCATGGTCGCCATGTATCCGGCCCAGGCCATGCAGCTGCTGCGCTACACCATCCCGACGCTGGTCCGGGACGAGCACGTCTTCGGCATCACGCTCAACGACGGCGAGAACACCTACGAGCGCATCACCGCGAGCTTCACGGGTGCGCACCTGGACGCGCCCGTGATCGACGGCATCAGCCTGGACAGCGGCCGCTCCGACAGCGACGGCATCACCACCGAACGCTTGCCCACGCTGCGCGGCACCGCGCCGGCCGACAGCACCGTCTGGCTGTACCTCGACGGCGTGCAGGTGGACGTCCTCGTGGCCGATGCCAACGGCGACTGGAGCTGGACCTACGGCGGCGCCCCGCTGGACGACGGCACGTACCTGTTCACGGCCAAGGCGGTGGACTTCGCGCTGGGCACGGTCAGCAAGGCTTCCGCCGCCTATGCCGTGATCGTGGACAACGCCGATCCGGCCGGCGCGGCCGACTCGGCGGCGCTGTCCAGCGACACCGGCCCCGACGGTACGGACCTGGTCACGAACACGGCCAGCCAGAGCATCAGCGGCACCCTCACGGCCGCGCTGGCCGACGGCGAGAAGGTGCTCGTGTCGCTGGACGGCGGCGCCAACTGGGACGAGGCCACCGTGGACGCCGGCGGACAGGCCTGGACGCTGGACAACGCCACCCTCACCGGCAGCGGCACGCTCAAGGTCAAGGTGGTCGATGCCGCCGGCAACGAGGGCGCCGAGTTTGAGCGGGACTACGTGCTCGACACGACGGCGCCGGCCATCACCGCCGTGAGCGTGCCGGCCGCGGGCTGCTACGTCGCCGGCGACACGCTGAGCTTCACCGTGAGCTTCAGCGAGAAGGTCGAGCTCGGCACCGGCGCCAAGTTGGTGCTGGACATCGGCGGCGCCACGCGCGAGGCCTCCTACGTCAGCGGCTCCGGCACCACCGAGGCGGTCTTCGCCTACACCGTCGCGGACGGCGACCTCGACGCCGGCGGCATCGATGTCGCCTCCTTCGACGCCGGCACCGGCGCCCAGGACGAGGCCGGCAACGCCCCCGACACCACGCTGAACGGCGTGGGCGACACCTTGGACGTGCGGGTCGATGCGGTGGCGCCGGACGCGCCCACGCTGCAGACCACGCTCACCAACAGCGCCACGCCCGTGCTGCGCGGCCAGGCCGAGGCCGGCAGCAGCGTCCGGGTCGAGATCGGCGGCGCGGTCTACACCACCCTGGCCGACGGCTCCGGCGAGTGGGTGGTGGACACCGCCAGCGACGCCCACACCGGCACGCTGGACCTGGGCGCGGACGGCGACAAGGCCGTCACCCTCACCAGCACCGACGCCGCGGGCAACGCCACCGGCGGCAGCGGCACGTTCACGCTCGACACGACGGCGCCGACGGTGCTGTCCATCGAACGGCAGACCGCGAACGACGGCGGCTACACCAACGCGGCTTCGCTGGTGTGGCGCGTGACTTTCGACGGCCCGGTGAGCAACGTCAGCGTCGACGACTTCGTCGTCACCGGCACCACGGCCGCCGTCACCAGCGTGGTGTCCGCCGGCGGCAACGCCTGGGACGTGACCGTGTCGGGCGGCAACCTGGCCACGCTGGCCGGCAGCACCGTCACGCTGAGCTTCGCGTCCACCGGTGACGGGCGCGACATCGAGGACGATGCGGGCAACGCGCTCGACCCCACGGTCACCGGCACCAACGACGACGCCTACGTCGTGGACCACCAGGCGCCGGACCTGGCGGCGATCGACACGCCCGCGTCGGGCACCTACGTCGCGGGACAGACGCTGAGCTTCACGCTGCGCCTGGACGAGCCGGTCCACGTCGGCGCGGATGCGTTGCTGACCCTCTCGCTGGACGGCGGTACCCGCCAGGCCGCCTACACCGGCGGCAGCGGCCTGAGCGACGTGCTGGTCTTCGAGTACGTCGTCCAGGACGGCGACGCGGAAGCCGACGGCATCGTCGTGCAGTCGGTGGACTTCGGCAGCGCGGCCAAGGCCGGCCAGGACCAGGCCGGCAACGCGGCGGTCATTGATGCGGGCTGGCTGCCCTGGGACACGGACGTGAGGGTGGACACGGCGGCGCCGGCGATCGTCTCCGTGGAGGCGCTGCCCTCGGCCGGGCACGGCGGCCACTACGTGGCGGGCGACGTCATCACCCTGGAGGTGGGCTTCGACGAGGACGTGGCGGTGGCGGGCACGCCCACCATCGAGGCCACGTTCCAGAGCGGCAGCGGTGCCGCCGTGACCCGGACCTTCGAGTACGCCTCCACCTCCGGCAGCACGGTGAGCTTCACCTACACCGTGGCCGCGGGCGACGAGGACCTGGACGGCATCGCGCTGGACGGCGCGATCGTGCTGGGCAGCGGCGGCAGCATCCAGGACGTGGCCGGCAACGCGGCTGTACTGGCGCTCGGTGGCGTCAGCACCGGCGGCGTGCTGGTGGACGCCGTGGCGCCCGTGGCACCCACGCTGACCCCGGTGGCGCTGACCAACGACACCACGCCGGTGCTCAGCGGCACGGCCGAAGCCGGCAGCACGGTGCGCGTGAGCGTGGGCGGCGCGACCTACGAGGTCACGGCCGATGCCAGCGGCACGTGGACGGTGGACACGGGCAGCGCCACGCCGGTGGACGGCGCGCTCGACCTGAGCAGCGACGGCCTGAAGGCGGTGGCGCTGTCGAGCACGGACGCGGCGGGCAA
>Ga0065721_10005953_pt1 | contig 21114 bp, 16 predicted proteins | sample Mesricmetagenome_FD_59108 | JGI IMG/M metagenome (GOLD analysis project Ga0065721, IMG submission 59108) | Mesophilic microbial community from rice straw/compost enrichment Sample: eDNA_1 v2 (version 2) | ecosystem: Engineered > Solid waste > Grass > Composting > Bioreactor | place: USA: Davis... | reverse complement strand
AAGTCCAGGGTCGACGTCGGATCGATCCCGCCGCGCACGTCCTCCATCACCGTATCCCTGCATTCCCCTTCCTTTACGTTCTCGAACATGAACTTGAATTCGAGTTCCGGTGATCTGGTCAAGCGAGTCAGCGGGACGTCGAACGTAGCGCGTACGGGCAACATGTCCCCGTTCGACAGCTGCTTTTGCAGCCATGATTTGTCGGCGACCTGGTCCGCGGAGGGCAATGCGAATGATTTGAGGAATTGGTCTCTCGTACTAATGATTAGGGAAGAATTGGCCTGCCCCGGCTGAACCGTATATCGATAGGAAAGATCAATGGGCACGGGACGCTCGCGCCAACCAAATAAATCAGGAGGAATGCGCAAAGGCAGTCGTATAGGGCCTGCGGTATACCCGGTTGACTCCAGCTCCCCCGGTTGCGTCAACTCACCGAACGTGACAGGACGATCGGTCCTGACCCATCGGGGTGCATCATAGGGCTTGCGGGGGGCGAGTTCATCAACCTGACTAATAATCGCTCGTTGCCCCGAGAAAGTATTACCTCCCGCTACCAAAGCACGCGCAGCCAACCGGATTTCGTCATCGGTTCGGCCGGCCACTACGAGCACTTTGCTCTGCGGATCATTGGGATTGGGGAAAATGGCGAGCGTCGGCCCGACAAGCGGCCCCTGGGCCAAGTCGCCAGGAGACTTGGTAAACACGACGGCATTGCCCTTGGAGGGATAATTGCCGTCGCTGCTTGCGTGAAACTGCGCACCGCGCTGGCCCGCCAGCGCACCGAACCATGACGCCACCATCCCCGCCGATTCAAGCACTCCGGCGTCGCGCATACTGGGAAGTACAAAGGTTAGCTCCAGCCGATGGGCATCCCGGAAGTCATAAAAAGGCAAAGGCAGGATCGAGAGATCATCCGGCAGTGGAAGCTGTCGCACATCGAGCTCCAACCGACTCTGATTGCTAATGCTGGCCCACAGACTCGAATGGAGTGGGTCCTCACATTCAAGCGCGTAATGACCGAGAAGCTGCACTCTCAAGCGATTGAATTCGGTGATGATGTGCGGGGGGAGGTCGATCCGGCGGCGCAAGGTCCGCCCGGCATCCTCTCGGGGCACGGGAAGTGCGGCCACCACCTCGTCATTGACCAGCACATTGATGTGGGAAAGATCACTCAGCAGTGCGGGCGAATAGCTGTAGTACAGATCCAGTTTTGCGCCCACCACCAACTCATTCGCGCGCAAATTGAACGGCACACTGTCGCTACCATCCACACCGCGCAGCGTAAACGGGTAACGTGCCCCTAGTTCCTCGAGCGTAAACGAGTAACGAGCGACCGATACCTGCGGCGCCACGGATATTGCCGCCGGTGTCACCGTGTCCGGAGATGCCGCAGAGGAAACAGGTGCACTCGTTGATTGGAAGCTGAGGCAGAAACCGGCGGCCAGCATCGCAGCACGAACGTGGAGGGATACTTTCTTATTCATTTGACGCCCTCATCCTGATCTCCGCCCTGCCCGATCTTCAATCGATGGCGCGCGCGTACACTCAAGGCCATATAGAAAACAGTGCCGGCTAATGCGGCAGCAAACAAGTACAAGAGAAACAGGGCTGCGGGATGATGCGAAAGAAACCACATGGCTGCCTGAGGCATATTGAGTTGCCCAGCGAAATAAGGCTTTGCTCGCGATAACACTTCGACGCGGTCATCCTGCACCGTTACGAGTGCGCCCTGCACCCGCCGCGTTTGCTCCGCATCACCGATCAACGACTCCGTGGCCCGCTTCAAATGCGCACCGGTTTCGCCCGCCACAACGACCACACTCCGGCCATCCGCAAGGGGCGACTCGAAACCCGCCAGATAAACCGGGCCCTGGGGAGAGGTGGGATTAATCGATCCAGTGGGATCGCGCGGCTTCCCGAACCATGTCGAGACCCAATCGAACCATTCACCCATGCCCCAATCACTTTCGTCCTGCGCTTGGACATTGTCGGAAGCCCCGTTCTTTACCGTCGTTTTTGGCTTCGGCAGGTATGCCGCCCACTCCGCAAGCAGGGACAAATTGCCGCCTGAATCAATCAGCAAGACATCCTTGTCTGCGATCTCCTGGGCGCTGATGTCACCGCGGCGTATGTCTACGTTTACAGCCGGGTAGCCGGTGGACCGGCCTATGTTGCCCATCCAGTCCAGAAGCGTGGTGTATTCCGAACTCCCCGCGCTTTGAGCCAACAGCACAACGGTGTCGGACAAGTCGGCCATACGCGTGAACGGAAAGCCTGCCGTGACGAAGGCCGCCAAGTCGGGCATTGCCTTGAAATGGGGGAAACCGGAAATATCGATGGTGGATGCCGGATCAATGGCACTCCGTCGGTCGTCCACCAACTTGCCTCGACACGCCTTCTGCGGGGGCGGGGAATAGGTGAACTGATACTGCAGACTGGCCGTTGATCCCAAAATAGAAAGAGGAATGTTGGTCGCGCGCCGTAAGACGGACTCATCCCCACTGACCCATTGCCACCCTGCTTCGTTATCGTCCCCGAGCTGTATCCGTTGCACGGGATAATAATTGACGGCAATATCAAGCACGCCAGCGTCAACAGACGGCCTCGCAGAATGCCGGTACAACAGCTCAATGGGAACGTCCTTGACGCGCCAATTCGATAAGTCGGGCGGCAGACGTAGCGGAATATTGATCGGTGCAGGCGTATAGCCGTCACGTGTCAAGTCGCTGACGGGCGCAAGCTCGCCGAATGCGACAGGGCGGTCAGAGGGCAGCCAGTTCGGCGCGTCATACGGTCGTCGTGGTTCCACTTCGAGATGCACCACCGCCGCATGGTCACCCGCCAGCGCTTTTTCGCCCACCGCAACGGCCATCGCGGCCTGCCGGATTTCATCATCATTGCGGCCCGTAATAACAAGCAGCTTGCCGGCGGGATCCGCGGGATGGGGACGAATGGCCACGCTCGGGCCCTTCGGTGCCGGCACATCGAAGCGCATGAGATCATCTGCACTGTTGCCTATGTAGACCGCATGACCCGACGCGGGCAGCTCATCGACCGCCACCTCGAAATGGGCACCACGATAATCGGCCTTTGCTCCGAACCATGACGCAAGAATGGCTGCCGCCTCGAGCCGGCTGTCGGAGACACTGGATATGGCGAAGGGCAATTCCAGACGCCTAACATCTCGCTTGTCGAAAAATGGAGCAGGCAACAAGGCAAGATCGTTCGGAAGGACAATCCGGTCCACGTCAAAAAGGAGGCGGCTTCCGTTCAGGATATCGACCCAGAGGTCAGAATGCCGTGGGTCCTCGCAACTCAATGCATAGTGGCCGATGAGTTGCAGCTCCAACATGTTGTCGGCTCTGAGCAAGTGCAATGGAAGCTCAACGCTTACCTGGTTTTCACGGTTTTCCTCACGCTCGGCCGCCGATAACGGATGGCTGAGCACGACCTCGCCATTGAGGAGCACATTCAGATGGGAATACTCCTCGAGCAATGCGGAAGAACGTAAGTAAGCCAACTCCAATACGAGGCGTCGAACGCGTTGATCCGCCCTCACGCCGAACGCCACACCCCGGCGGTCATCCACGCCTCGAAGCGGAACTGCGCTGGTATGCCCCAACTGCTTGAAATCGAGCACATAACTGATGCGATCGGGTCCGGACACGACGCCGGCGGCTTCCGCCGACGGGGCGAGGAAGGAGCCTGTAAACCATAGCAGCGCGGATAACACTGCGATCCCACGGTAGGCCAGTGCACGGACTGCATGCGCCACGAGCCACATGGCTAGGCAGCCTCCGTCGATTGATGTGCACCGGACTTGCGCTCGCGACGCAATGCACGCAACGACTCAGAAACCAGAATACGGAATCCACGCCAGCCGATCCGGCCGATGTCGCCAATGGCTCGCAAAGGCGCATCCGGAACGGAAGCGTTCCAGAAATCGGCCCAGATGTTTGCACGGGCAAACGTCATCTGTGCATATTCGACTTGCTGCCGAAGCGAAAGGCCGTCCAGATTGAGGCCTACACGTTTGTCACCCAGGAATCGAACAGTTGCCGGAAAGCTGCGCTCTTCGTGCCCTCGGAACAAGGAGACCGTAACTTGATCCCCGACGTGAAGCTCGATAGGTACAGGGAGTACCAAGCCCAGACCATCCTGGGAAAAATCGGATGTACTGCACGCGATGCGGTGCCCCGTCGGTAGGCGTAGTGAAGCCGGGAGCTCGACCGCTACACGGGGGGCATTGCGTATTTGGCGTCGTTCACCCGCTACGGCAATGCTCGCACTGCATATGACCATATTGTGCAGCGTCCATGACATGTTGAGCACCACGGTCAGGACCACACTCAGATCATTGAAATGCGTGATCAAGGCGTACACGCCCACCATCATGCCGCCCAAGTTAAGAAGGAGAAGTGCAATATAGGGGCGTGCGAGCGCCCAGTCGAAATAGGCCTCGTCCTTGATCCCCCCCTTCTGAGTAACATTGAAGGACGCTTTGTCCGGCTTAATGAGCGTGACGAGGGTCGGTCCCATGAGGTACCAGGCCAGCACGGCTTCATACACCTCGTTCCAAAAGGAATGACGGAATTTGCCTTGGAGACGGGTGTTCGTCATGTGCGCGTGCAGTACATGGGGCAACGCATAAGCCGCCACCATCAATGCAGAAGCATGAAACACTTGGGCGCCGGCAAATAGGTAAGCCAAGGGCGCCGTAAGAAAGACCAGGCGAGGCAGGCTATAGAAGAAATGGAGCGCCGCACTGGCATAGCAGAGCCGCTGGCTGAACGACAATCCTTTTCCCAGGAAAGGGTTGTTGTTGCGGAAGATCTGCGCCATGCCGCGGGCCCATCTCATGCGCTGGCCAATATGGCGCGACAGGCTTTCCGTGGCCAGGCCGGCTGCTTGGGGGATGGCTAGATAGGCCGTATTAAAGCCCGCACGGTTCATTTTCAAGGCAGTCAGTGCGTCTTCCGTGACGCTCTCCACTGCCATGCCCCCGATGTGCAGAAGGTGCTCACGGCGCAGCACGGCACACGAACCACAGAAGAAACTAGCGTTCCACAAGTCGTTTCCATCCTGCACCAGGCCGTAGAACAATTGCCCCTCGTTGGGCACACTGTGAAAGACCTCGAGATTCTGCTCGAAGGGATCAGGTGAGAAGAACACGTGCGGAGTCTGCAACATGGCGAGCCTGGGATCCTTGAGGAACCAGCCCATGCAGATTTGTAGGAAGGAGCGGGTAGGAATGTGGTCGCAATCGAAGATGGCGATAAATTCGCCCTTGGTTTGTGCAAGAGCCGCATTGATGTTGCCCGCCTTGGCATGCTTGTTATCGCTGCGAGTGAGGTACCCCACCCCAGCTTCCTCGCAAAAGGCGCGGAATTCCGGTCGGCGTCCATCATCTAGAACATAGATGCGCAGGCGGTCCGCCGGCCAGTCCTGCGACAGTGCCGCGAGAACCGTCTGCTGCACCACCTTGAGCGGCTCGTTGTATGTGGGAATATAAAGGTCGACCGCCGGCCACTCGTCGATGTCCGAGGGCAGCATGACGGGCTTGCGACGCAATGGCCATGCTGTCTGGAAATAGCCTAGAAGCATGACTGTCAAGGCGAAGAACTCCGCCATAAGCAGACCGTATCCAAACGCCGCATCCATCCAGTGTTCGAAACCTAGGGTCGCGCTTACGCGCCAGTACATATAGCGTAACGATGCAATCACCGAGATACACATCAGGACCAGCGTTACCCACCGTCCAGCCGATAGGCGATTCAGGATGTAGGCCGTCGAGAAGGCGATGGCGGCAAACGCGAGTTGCTGCCCGAGTGAAAGAGGCGTCTGTATCACCACGAAGGCAAGGAACGCCGCCATTAACAGGGCCGCGTACTTGACTAAGCGGTTCCCCCAGAACGAGGGATGCAGGAGCCAGTGCCTCGTTAATTCGCCCATCACGCGACCTTTTCGCGGTCCGAGAACAGGCACGATGCCACCCACATCGAGCATGCCTTCAAGTCGCTCGCTCCTTCACTGTACGGCGCATATTGAAAGACACTTTGCCCAAACGCCAGTGATTCACTGATGGATTGGTCCAGGTGCACGCCGCCGATGTAGCGGTCGCCAAACGATGAACGCAAGACTGCCACAACATCCTTGCCAAGAAGGCGGCTTTGATCGATCTGGTTGATGATCACACCGAAATCATGAAAATCAGCGCGGGCGGTGCAATAAGTGTCTATGAGCGACCGCATTTGCGGCACGGTGATATATGAACCAGCATCCGGCAACACAACCACCACCACGACCGTGGCCGCCGTGAGCGCCTGTGTCCCATACACTGAGGGCCCGGGGGGCGTATCGAGCACAACGATGGCGTCTTCATGCAAGCCGAGGTCTTCAAGTTGACGACGTACCCACGTTGGATCCTTCAACAAAAGGCTTTCGAACTCGCGACGCTGCGGCTCCGTGCATACGCCATAGGGAATCAGCGTCACGCCCGACGCCGTCTCCTGAAGGGCCTCATGCAGTCGCCCGGCCGGGCCGGAAATTGCCAACCCATTCTGTCCGCTCTGTTCCAGGGAAAAGTGGTAGCGCAATCCATTCTGTGGATCTAGATCCACAGCAAGCACGGAGTGCCCCGCCATTTGCAGTGCCACCGCAAGGTTGGCCGCCACCGTCGTCTTGCCGACCCCTCCCTTCGCTGACACTACGGAAAGGATGTTCATGATTGTTTGAGTCGGCTGAATAGGGATCTTATCGACGGGCTGGTGCGCTCTTCGACGGGCTCCCGGACAGGCACATCGGCTATCCCGGGGCGCTGTCTTTTCAAGCGGTCGAACAAGGCAGTCAGCTCATTCGAATCATTGCGNACCACAGAGGGTGNCGACCGGACATGTGGAAACTCCGCGGCGGGCCCTCCACCCATGTAGCCNGCAGTGCGGCGTGTGTCAGCCTCGCNTCGGTTGCCCAGGGGCACTTCTTTGAATAGCGGCCANCGGTCGCGTGCATCGTGTTGTTCGGCGACGCGGGTAATCTCGCGATACTGGCTTTCCTGGCTAGAGTTAAACAAGGAAAACAGGCTGCTGATATCGTTGGGTTCTTTCATGATGCTCATTGTCTCTACCCCGATGCAGTCGATCAGCGGCCGAAGTGGAATACCACCATATCAGCGTCGCCGCCTGGGACTTGCCGCACTCGCAGCTCATCTCCAGCGCCCAGCGACATGAACCATCTTTGGTAGACACCTTCCAAGAAGCCCGCAACCCATCGTTGCAAGTCGCCATTCGCCGCTGTCACCCGGGGCGCATACCGGTGGGTAATCACGACACGGTCGAGTTGCTCTGAAAAATCAACAAATCCCCAGCCCAGTTCCGCCCATCGATCATTCGCGGCCTGCTGCATTTGGGCCAGGCTCTCGCAAGGAGGTATGACCATGACCCCACCAGCCCTCATACCCGCATCTCGTGCCAGTACCTGAAGCGCTTCCGGCGCCACGCCTTCTTGCAAGGAAAGCAGAATGGATTTCAGGACGAATTCCCATTGCGGAGTGCGGCGCTGACTTTCGAGATACGCAACCAACGGGCTTTGCAATTGATGTCTCCTTGGACGCAACGACACGACGGGAATCACCTTCCCGACCGACGGACCAGCACTCCTGGGTCGGGCCAGCAATGAGGAATGGAACTGAAGTACGCACTGCAGAACCCGTACACAAGTACTGTCAGAACTCAATCCTGACAGCATGGGCCGCAATGCGAGTACGTCTTGATCAGGCAGGAATGGTGTTACGCTAAAAACACTTACTTACACTAAGCTGTATGCAAAATAATGTATCAATACAAAACGGGGATTTCAAGAAATTGCATGCCCCGGCGGGTGCGCAAAAGCTCGATCTAGGGCAATTTTCACCGTGAGTGTGGCCCGCATGCGACGTACCGTTGCATGCTACGATTTTCAGCCCTCAGAAAGCGAACACTAGTCGCCCCTCACGCCTACGGGCATCCGCTTACCCAGAAGGAAGCCCAAAGCCTCCCGACCCCGCTGCGGAAGCCATATCCATACATGGGTCGCCCGCGCCGGCCGTCTTCGCGCCGCTGACCTGACACCGCTTCCAACACTGATCTCTTGCCCCTATTCTCATGGAAAACTTTCAGAAGGACATTGAAGAGCGGACCAACCTGACCTCCGCGAACAAGTTCGAATTGCTGCTGTTCACACTTGGACGCGCGCCAGGTGAAGACCGTACAGAATTATTCGGCATCAATGTCTTCAAACTCAGCGAGATCATGCCGATGGTGCCACTCGTCCAGGCGGCAGGCATGCAGCCACCCATGCTTGGCATGATAGACGTGCGCGGCAAGATCATTCCGGTCATTGACTTGCCCTCGATCGTAGGACGAACGCCCGTCACCGGCCTGAACATTCTGTTGATCACCGAGTACGCCCGCAGCGTGCAGGCCTTCGCCGTAGAATCGGTCGAAGATATTGTTCGGCTCGATTGGAACCAGGTGCTCACTGCAGAAGGCAGCGTAGGGGGCGGCTACACCCTGAGTCTTGCAAGACTGGACGCCAACGACCTCAACGGCACCCGCTTGGCGCAAGTGCTGGACGTCGAACAGATCCTGTTCGACTTCATCCCAGGCGCCCGCAGCGCCCAGGAAACGCGCGCGGAAGCCAAGCGCTTCAACTTTAAACCTGGGGCTTTGGCAATCGTCGCGGACGATTCCAAGGTCGCACGCACGCTCCTTGAGTCGGCCCTCAATGACATGGGTATTCCTTTCGACATGCACATCACCGGCATGTCGGCGTGGAACAAAGTCAATGAGCTGGCACAGGCAGCGCAAGCCGAGAATGTTCCGCTCTCCGAGAAAATCAGTTTCGTGCTGACTGACCTCGAAATGCCGGAGATGGACGGCTTCACCCTGACCCGCCTTATCCGCGGCAATGCCTATACGAAGAACCTGCCTGTTGTGATCCATTCTTCCTTGTCGGGCAACGCCAATGAAGAGCATGTACGCAAAGTGGGCGCAGACGCCTACGTCGCCAAGTTCGAAGTCAACGAGCTGGGCGACGCAATCCAGATGTCCTTGGCTTCAGCCAGCAACTACTGACTCTAAGCCTGCAGAAGTACAACTCCATGGCCCGCGACACGGGCTCCATGATGGCGCTCGGCTGCCGTGAAAATCGCGATATCAGAAACGGTGGCCGCCAAAATACTTAGGGCCCGTATAAGGCTCTGGTATGGATTAAGCCCTATGGCGTAGGAGTGCTCCAATCGCAAAAAGAACGTTTACGATTGTAAGCAAGCCCGCGAAATACTGCCGCAGCGCTCATCACACAGGGACAGGAGACATCTTTGCAAACCAACAAGGAAAAGTATCAGCGCCTTTGCGAAAGGGAGCCCACCATACCGCTTTTCTGCCATCCCTGGTGGCTGGACGCATCGGCCGGCGGTGATGGCTGGGACGTAGCGCTTGTCGAGAAAGGAAGTCTCATCCTGGCGTCAATGCCCTACCTAAAGCGGAAAAAGGCATTTTTCCAGATATCGACGCATCCGTGGTTGACGTTATCGATGGGCCCATGGCTGCGTCCCTCCGACGCGAAATTGCCGCGACGCATTGCCCAGCAGAAGGAGCTATTTCAGGCGTTGATCGCCCAACTCCCTCATTTTGATCATTTCCAGCAGAAGTGGCACTACGACCAGACAAACTGGCTGCCCTTCCGCTGGAGCGGCTTCCAGCAAACCACGGATTACAGCTATGTCATTCCGGACCTGAGCGACACGGAAGCCATATGGAACGGCTTCCAGGAAAACATCCGCAAGGAGATCAGGAAGGCGACGGGTCGCGTACAGCTCACCGTGCATGATGATCGCCCACTGGACGATGTGCTGAGGCTCTACCATCTCACCTTCGAGCGCCAGGGCAAGAAGGCGCAGGTTCCAGACTCCATCATCCGGGCTATCGATAGCGCATGTGCCGCGCGTAGCCAACGGCGCTTTTTCGTCGCCGAAGACAGCCAGGGCCGTAAGCATGCAACGGTCTACATTGTCTGGGACGCAAACAGTGCGTACTACCTCATTGGCGGTGGTGACCCCCAGCTGCGCAACAGTGGTGCCGCCAGCCTGTGTATGTGGGAAGCCATTAAATTTGCCTCGACGGTGACAAAAAGATTCGATTTCTGCGGCTCCATGGTGGAGCCAATCGAACAATTTGTACGCGCCTTTGGCGGCGAGCAGTGTCCTTACTTCTCTGTGACCAAAACCCCATCCAAGCTATTGGCGGGTTATCTTTTTCTCAATTCACTGCGGCCGACCACAGAACATGCGTGAGGCCGGTATAGGCCGGACGACGTTGCTACATCGGCCCTTTTGCTCGGTCCGCAGGAATATGCCCGGAAGCGCGTGCTTGCGTGCCCGGGCGATTTTTGCCTTTACACCTTAAAACCGGGAATGCGACTAATTGCTCGCAAGCGACAACTTTGGAATGAGGCCGGCATAGATCTGCCGCTCATGATCCACCAGCTTCTGGTAATCGCCTGCCCCCAAATATGCGGCGCTCGACAATGCGGCGCTGACTGATTTACGAAACGCCTCTGATTCCACAGCGACCTTCAGGGCAGACTCGAGCTTGGCAACGACTTCAGGAGGAGTTCCGGCGGGGACAAACATTCCAAAATCCGCACTGAGCGCCAGATTCACGCCCTGCTCGGACACCGTTGGAACCGACGCCAATTCGGCCGTACGCTCGGCGCCCAGCTGAGCGAGCGGCACGAGGCGACCACTCTGGACCTGGGGATTGATCGCACCTGGCGCACCGAACACCAAATCGACGAACCCACCTGCCGCCGCGGTGACGGCGGGCGCCACGCCCCTGAACGGAACGTGACTGAGCTTGATGCCTGCTGCTTCAGCGAACGCCTCGCCGGCGAGGTGAACCGCCGTACCGCTTCCTGGGCTGCCGAACGTAACCTTGCCCGGGTGCTNGCGTGCNTATTCAATGAGCTCTGGNAGCGTACGGAACGGCGCATCGCTGCGTGCAGCNACCAAGTGAGGAATGATATTGANTCGGGCCAATGCCTTCAGGTCTTGGTATTTATACTGGGCCGCTCCGGTCTGNGGGGCGACCGTGATNACCGCGGGAGCGCCATACAGGATGGTGTGACCATCTGGTCTAGAGGACGCAACGAACTGGGCGCCAATCGTGCCACCCGCGCCGTCCCGATTCTCGACCACAATGGGCTGGCCCAGCTCTCGGGAGGCAATTTCAGCGATCTGGCGAGCCTGACGATCTGTAGCGCCAGCAGCGTATGGCACCACAATGGTGATAGGCCGATTTGGAAACTGCTGTGCCATCGCCGGTTTCCCGACGATCACTGCCATGGCCATACAAACGATAGCCGCGGGACGGGCAAACTTGAACATACCTTACCTCCAGAATATGGGTGGGTACTGCTGACAATCGCTAGGTCGGTTACTGGGCAATCAGCCCTTCTCTTATGCGGTATTCACCGGTGTCATTCCAGACTTCCTGCCTGATGATCAGACCGTTCCTCAGTTCGAACCGATCAATGAATCGGATGTGCGAGAACTCCCGGCCATCTGGCCACGCTCCATGCAAAGTACCTTGGCAGTACACAACGATGAAGTCGTCGACATGCAGGGCATCGTAGTGACTAATGTGTTTTCCAATCCGCCGATAGCGACGGGAAGAATTGGCCACAATTCCGGCGACTGACTCGCTTCCGTGACCGCCGGGGCCTATGCTTTGGAAGCTTTCTGCCAAGCACGCTTGGGCCCGGTCGATGTCGCGGGCCTCCAGTGCTTGCAAGTACGCCGCAACAACCTCGACCGCGGCGCGCAATGCGGGGTCCGATGCTGCCGATGCAATTACTCCGCTCATGCGTCCTCCGATTTGACCGCAAGAATGAGTTTCCATGGCAACCGCCACCGAGCCGGAGGAAGCTGCAAGGCATCGTCGGTCTCGGCAAAGTCGGAGATCTCGACCGAATTGAACCCGGCCGCCGCGTAAGCCTCTTGCAGGTTGATCCGACTATGCTCGAGGAGATATGGCTCGTTGTTGCGTGCAGCGTGACCCTCGTAGATCATGCGCAGCAGGGGTTCCTCTGGTGGAAGGAAGTCCAGGTGAGCCACCATACCGCCCGGCCGCACCAGCCGCCCTGCCTCCGCGATGAGCTGACGCACAGCGTACTCTGGCATCTCGTGCAGCAGCATGGTGGACGTGAGCAAATCGACAGAACAATCGGGGAGCCCAGTGCGAGTGGCGTCGGCCTGTAGGAAATTCACCCGCCCCCACATCGCTTCCGGGGTCTCGTGAGCGGCAACCCTCACGCAACTGGCAGATAAGTCGACGCCACATACCCGCGCTTCAGGGAGGGCTTTGGCGAACGCAAGCGTGCTTCGCCCGAATCCACACCCCATGTCGAGAATACGGGTGGGCCGAAAGCGCTCCAGTACGCGCTGCACATGGCGGTCGTGCAGGCTGGCAACGCCCACGACACCACCGGATTGAACCGCATCTCGATAAATAAACGCCGACAGATCGTGCGCTGCCACGCCACCCGGCTGTTGATGAATATCGCAGTCTACGAAATAGCTCGGCAACCGCAGCTCCGTATTCAGTGTCAACAAACCTTCCGGCAAGGGCCGGCTCAGCACGTTCGAGAGTTCGGCCCGACGCGCCTCCACGCCCGCGGCCAAACCTCTGTGACCCGAATAGCGCATACGCTGAAGGTGGCGCTCGAACCAGGCAAATACTTGGTACGTCGGTAAAGCCTCGACTCGCGATCGGAAGTCGTCGTTCAGTGTGTCCGGAGCGCCGATCTCGGACTCTACTTGACGCTGTACGCCTGCAAACATCCGCGTGGCCCAGTATGCGCGTGCCGCCCCGAGGAATCGCTGGTAGGCTTCACGCTCCTGCTCGGCGAGCCTGGTACGCGATGACAAGGTCGAAGCTGGGGCGTTCATGGATACCCCCTGGATTGCTGTTCACCCAATAAAGGCTCGAGCAGATGTCCGACAAACTTCACGGCATCTTCGGACTGACTCACAGGCGGCGCTTCGACCAACGTAGCGTCGCCCGTCAACGTGGCTACGTGCTGCTCCAGCCGAGATAGCCGTTCCCGCAACACGTAGACTTCGGACGCGAGCGTCATGCTGAAAGCCAACAGCCGATCAGTGATGGGATCGTCGAAAAAGCGTTGTTCCGGAAGGAAGTGCGGATGGTCAGGCGGGGACTGCGAGGCGTCTGAGGACATATGACATCAACCAAGATTCAAGATGAACGATTTAAGGTTGAAGTATCTTTCATCCTCCGACCGACTGTGTCAACACTTACACAGGCGGTATTCGGGTAAATCCCTGCCTTCTGCTCCCCTGTTGTGCAGGGAACTTGAGACTCGCTTCAAGTGCGGGCAAAAGTTGACAGTTCGTCGCCCATTGATTTTCGTCTTCCGCGACGCCGCAAACAAAAAGGAGCCGCCCCATTTAAGGGGACCGGCTCCTTCTCCAACAGCTGCGTGCCGGGTCAGCGTCCGCTTAGACCCAGGCTCGAACAAATCAGTATGTAATCAGGCGCTTTTCCATTTCGCGCATGCCTTCGTAGCCCATCAGTTTCATGATGTCTTCAATCCCGACTGCCAAATCGGGGCGGTCTACAGGTTCACCCGTCTCCACGACCTGCTTCATGCACTCAAGCGCTTCACGCATACCATGGATGGCCGCAGCCGGAAGCATACGAGGAAGACTGATGCGACGTACCCCCAGACGCTTCAGCTCTGGGATGGGAATCAAGGGAGTAGTCGGGCGTTTGCGGATGCCAAAGCCCATGTTGATGCTGACGGGGATACCCGCTGCTTCAACAATGCGCGCAATGTCGTCCGGCGTCTTCACCGCATCAGGGAAGATCATGTCCGCTCCTGCAGCGACGTAGGCCTTCACGCGTTCGATCGTGCCTTCGATTCCTTCCACGGCCAATGCGTCGGTGCGAGCCACAATCACAAAACTGTCGTCACGACGAGCTAGGCAAGCCGCTTCGATCTTCTTGACCATTTCGTCTTTGGTGATGACGTCCTTTCCAGGCATGTGACCGCAGCGCTTGGGGCTGACTTGGTCTTCGATGTTGACGCCGGCAATGCCTGCTTCTTCAAACATCTGCACGGTATGGAACACGTTCATGGGATTGCCGTAACCGGTGTCCGCATCCGCCGTCAGAGGAATATCCACGGACCGGGCCAGCATGCGGCAATGATTGACGTTCTCCATCAATCCCATTACGCCCATGTCTGGCACGCTGAGCAATGCATTGGACAAGGCGGCTCCACTGGTGCAGGCGGTCTTGAAGCCCGCAGCAGCCACAAGGCGCAAACTGTAGCCATCGTAGACGCCGGGTGACACGATGAAGTCGCTGGAATTCAAGAGATGGCGAAATTTCTGGGCTGCTGCGCTCATAAAGGTCTGTGCTCCTGGTTAACGTATGACGGCGTCTGCGCCCCTGTAAGAACGCAGACCGTCACGTTGGATGATCGAATTATGAGGAGATCCCGGAAAAGTGTCAACTCTTTGTGTGCGGTTCATAGAATTAACCCAGGAAAGGTGGACTAATGAAGAAAGTACTGTGAGCCTTCTCGTGATACTGTTGACACTGTAGCGGCTCGATCTTATGCTATGCCAGCTTCAACTAAGGCCAGACCATGGTAGATACTTCGCTGACCGGAATGCATACTCCTTCCACAGAAACGGGCGTGCCCATGCCCGACCCTTCGTTCGTCCGCACGCTCGGCGAAGCTTCCATACTCGACTTGCGCGCGTGTGCGGCGGCAGGCGGTGCTGACATCAGCGCGCTGCCCTTCGTCATCCGCGTCTTGCTCGAGAATGTTGCGCGCAATCGCGCGCTTGGCTGCCGGGTTGGGGTCGAGGAACTGCACGCCCTGTGCCAATGGTCGGACAACATCGACGCCCAGCTTTCACTGCACGTTGAGCGCGTCATCCTTCCCGACTCCAGCGGCCTGCCCGTACTCCAGGATCTTGCCGCGCTACGCGACGCCGTGGCCGAACGCGGAGGCGACGCGAGCCAAGTGGACACGCGCGTGCCCGTGGATTTAATCGTCGATCACTCGTTGCAGGTTGACACTTGGGGCCGACCGGACGCCGTGCAGCTCAATCTCAACGCAGAGTTCAAACGCAATGCGGAACGCTATCGTTTCTTGAAATGGGCGCAACAAGCGTTTGATGGGCTGAACATNTTCCCGCCTGGGAGCGGCATCATCCACCANGTCAACCTCGAAAAACTGGCGACAGTTGTCAGNGTCAACGAACAGGAAGGCCAACTGTGGGCNCGGCCGGATTTCGTCATTGGTGGCGACTCTCATACGCCCATGGTNAATGGACTCGGCGTACTCGGTTGGGGGGTGGGCGGCATCGATGCCGAATCGGCCCTGCTGGGGCGTGCTTACACGTTCCCGATACCCGAGGTCGTAGGTGTGGAGCTGGTGGGCCGATATGCCGGCCAGTTCCTAACGACGACGGATGCGGCTTTGCTCATCACCCAGACCTTGCGGCGCGAAGGCGTGGCAGGGTGCGCCGTGGAATTCTTTGGAGAAGCCGTTGCGCACTTACCGGTTCCCGAACGCGCCACGATCGCCAACATGGCCCCGGAGTACGGGGCGACCTGCGGGTACTTCCCCGTCGATGAACACACGCTTGCCTATTTGCGCCTGACTGGACGTCCTGAAACACATGTGGCGCAAGTGGAAGCGTACTGCCGCGCGAACCACCTATGGAACGACGGTGGAAGCCAGTCTAAGGTGCGTTACAGCCGGGTCGTACAGATCGATCTGAGCAAGGCCGAGCCCAGCATGGCCGGGCCGCGTCGCCCCCAGGATCGTCAGCCGATCAGCGAGATCCGCGAGGACTTTCGCGCACGCTTGCATGCGCCGATCGCCGAGGGCGGCTTCGGCGTAGAGCGTCAACACGCAGCTGGGGCCGACGAGTCATCGAACGGACTGGATCATGGCCGCATCATCCTGGCTGCCATCACCTCGTGCACCAATACCTCCAACCCATCCGTCATGATCACGGCCGGGCTGATTGCGCGCCGTGCCCGCGAACGCGGTCTGACGCCTCCGACCTGGGTGAAACGCTCGCTCGCGCCGGGCTCGCGCAGTGTGACCGATTACTTGCGCGAGGCCGGCTTGTTGACCGACATGGAGGCCATGGGTTTTCACGTAATCGGCTACGGCTGCACTACGTGTGGCGGCAAGTCCGGTCCCATAGATGCCGCATTGGCTGAAGAGATCGCGAATAAGAAGTTGGTGGTATGCACCGTCCTGTCGGGCAATCGCAATTTTGAAGGACGGATCCATAAGGTGGCGCGCGCTAACTATATCGGGTCGCCCGCCATGGTCATGGCCTATGCTCTTGCCGGCCGAATCGACATTGACTTCATGTCTGAGCCGCTGGCAACCGATACAGACGGCAAGCCGGTCTGGCTGCGCGACCTCTGGCCCGAGCCGGAGGAAGTGGCTTCCATCATGAACCGCGTCGTCCGCCCCGAGTGCTTCCAGCAGACCTGGCAACGCCCGGCCGCGGGCGCGGAGCAGTGGCAAAGCCTCAGCGGAAGTGACGGCCTGCATTGGCAGTGGGAAGCGGGCTCCACCTATTTGGTCAAGCCGCCCTTCTTCTCCACGCCTGCCCCCGACTTGGAACGGCTGGACGCACGCTATCAAGGGACCCGGGTCCTTGCGTTGTTCGACGATTCTTTAACCACGGATCACATTTCGCCGAGCGGAGAAATTCCGCCCGACACCCCAGCCGGTCAATATTTGTTGAACCTTGGCGTTGCGCAAAAAGACTTCAATACGTACGTGGCTCGCCGTTGCAACCATGAAGTGATGACGCGCGCAACGTTCGCCAATATTCGCGTGCGTAACCTGCTCGCCGAGGGTACCGAGGGCGGCTATACGCGCATCTTCCCGTCCGGTGAGATTACAACCATTCATTCAGCAAGCCAGGCGTACCAAGCTGCCGGCATCGGCACAGTCGTGCTGGCCGGAAAAGAGTACGGCACCGGCAGCAGTCGCGACTGGGCAGCTAAAGGGACGGCCTTGCTTGGCGTACGTGCTGTCTTGGCGAAGTCCTTCGAGCGCATCCACCGCGCCAATCTCGTCGGCATGGGGGTCGTACCGCTGGCGTTTGCGCCGGACGAGGGGTGGCGGGAGCTCGGGCTGGACGGCACTGAAACTTTCGACTTCACCGACATGCGCGCGGCGATNGAGAATGACCATTGGGTGGAAGTGACCGCTACGCATCCTTCCGNCCGNCGCACCCGATTCGCGATGAAACCCCAAGTNCTGACAGGTGCGGAGCGTGAGCTCCTGTTGCAAGGCGGCATTCCGCACAGCGTCCTGAACGATTACCTGAATACCTGAACCTATCGTCATACCGAGGAAACACGATGACTCAACGCCTTGATACGCTGCTGATCAACGCTCTCATACACCAGGAAGGTCAGGGGCTGGTTCCTGGCAAGCTCGGCATTTCGGGCGGCAAGATCGCACTGGTCGGTTCCCACGACCAAGATATGCCCCCTGCCGACGAGGTCATTGACTGTGAAGGCTTGTGGGTACTACCCGGCGTGATCGATCCGCATGTGCACTTTGGGTTCGGGAACCCCGAAACCGATTTCGAGACCGAATCCCGTAATGCCGCGCTCGGCGGAACCACCAGTGTGATTTCTTTCCATCGCTCTGCCGACATTCGTGACAGCTTTGACGCGGCGCGTGAACGTGCCGAGAAACAAAGCTGCATCGACTTCGGTTTCCACTTCGGCGTGACGAGCCGTCTGCATGTCGAGACGCTGTCCGAAATCTCGCATCGGTTCGGCGTGAATTCTTACAAGCTGTACATGATGTACAAGGGGGCTGCCGGCCTGTCGAAAGGCTTCACCGAAATCGACGACGGCCTCCTGTGGGGCGCGTTGCTCGCTGCCCGCGAAATTCCAGGCGCCATCCTGGGCGTGCATTGCGAAAACGTCGAAGTCATTCCCTGGCTGCGCGACCCCTTGCGTGCCGCCGGCCGCGATGACCTCGCAGCATGGAACGAACAGAGCCCGGATTTCCTGGAAGCCGAGAACGTCCACCGTGTCTGCTACTTCGCAGGCAAGACCGAGACTGCCGTCAATATCGTGCACTTGAGCAGCCGCGAAGCCCTGAACGAAGTGCGCCGCCACCGTCGTGACGGCCGCCGTTCGCCCATCTATGTCGAAACGTGCCCGCACTATCTGTTCCTTGACTGCTACAGCATCGCCGGCACTTATGCCAAGGTGAATCCACCCGTTCGCACGCAAGACGACATTGACGCCATGTGGGAAGGCGTCTGCGACGGTGCCATCACCACGATTGGTTCCGACCACGTGCCCCGCAAACGCGCAACTAAGGACAAGGACATCTGGGCGGCCACCAACGGTTTCCCCGGCACCGGCATGATTCTTCCCATTCTGCTGCACGAAGGATTCCACAAGCGCCAAGTACCGATTGACACATTGATGCGCGTGGCCAGTAACACCACCGCGCGCGTCTACGGGCTGAAAGGAAAGGGCGCAATCGCCCCGGGACACGACGCCGATCTGGTGATTGTCGACCCTGACCTTGAAAAAACCGTGGATCCCGCCGTCATGGAATCGCATGCCGATTACTCACCCTACGAAGGGATGACACTGAAGGGCTGGCCCGTCCGCACACTGGTACGTGGACGTACGGTCGCGCGCGATGGTGCCATTGAACCTTCCGTGCGCGAACAGCCCGGCGGCCGCTTCCTGCGCCGCCTGTAAACCGGCCAGTCCTCAATACGAATACGCACCCCGCAACTCATCGAACCACATGGAGAATCGAATGTCAGAAACCAAACGGATCTGGGATGATTTCCTGACCGAACGCGACAAGGAAGTCTACAAGGCGGCCGGCTATGGCAAGCGCGGCGGTTTTGGCAAGCGCCCCGCCCTGTTCATCATCGACGTGCAGTACAACTTCTGCGGCGACGAACCGGAAGACATCCTGGAAGGCCTGAAAAAATACCGTACACATTGCGGCAAGGAAGCCTGGGACGCTGTCAAACACATTGTTCCCCTGCTGGAAGTGGCCCGCGAGAAGAACATTCCGGTTTTCTACACGGAAAGCGGTCGTCGCCCTGATCTGCTCGACAGTGGCGTCCAGGTCGGCAAGAACCACCGCGGTACAGAAAAGACCGTGGTCGCCAATACGCACGCGACGCAAACGGTGGAACCCCTGGCGCCGCGCCCACAGGACATTCGCATCGTGAAGCAGAAACCATCGTGCTTCTTCGGCACGATCTTCATGAGCCACCTGAACTTCCTGGATGTCGACACGCTGATCTTGGTTGGCTGCACGACCTCGGGCTGCCTGCGTGCCACCACCGTCGACGCCTACTCGTACAACTTCAAGGTCATCATCCCCGAAGAAGCATCTTTCGATCGCTTCCAGGCCAGCCATGCCATGAGCCTGTTCGACCTGAACTGCAAGTATGCAGACGTCATCCCGACTGCGGAAGTCGAGGCGTACCTGAAGGGCCTGCCCGCTCCGGAAGTAAAGTAAACGCCGTATGACCAGTACAGCCACTCCGATCATTCTCCTGACCGGATTCCTGGGTAGCGGAAAAACGAGCCTGCTGAAGCGATTGATCCAGCAGCCTGCCTTTTCCCGCTGCGCTGTCGTGATCAATGAATTCGGAGATGTGGGCCTCGATCAGGCGCTAATCACCGATCAGTCGGACGATCGCGACATCCGTCTATTGGACTCGGGGTGCCTGTGCTGCCTGGCAAGCACCTCCATACAGGACACGCTCGCATCCCTGTACTACCGCCGCTTGCGCAAGGAAATCCCATGGTTCGACAATGTGCTGATCGAGACCTCCGGGCTGGCGGAGCCCGGGCCCATCATCAACGCGCTGTACGGTGACAACACGCTCAACCGTTATTTCCGCTTGGGCGGTATTGTCACGACCTTCGATGCCGGCTTTGGGCAACAACAAGTCGACGAATACCGCGAAGCAAAACTACAGCTGATGATGGCGGACGCCATCGTTATCACCAAGGGCGACCTTCATGACTCCGTGGAGCCGTTGATTGCGGAACTGCAAGCCATGCATCCGAGTGCCCATATTGTCAGCAATCAGCTCGACGACGCGGACCTCGCGCAGACGGTGCTCGCCGCCGACGGAAGGCGATCAATCGCGCCGGCAAACGGACCAGAGCGACTTGCCGTCCCGCGAGGCTTGCCTTCACTGCGCCATGTGCTTGCATACGGCATTCATAGTGTCTCGGCGCATATCGATCACCCGATCACTTGGGGCGCTTGGGCCCGCTTTGTAAAACACGTGCAGAACGACTTCGGCGAGGAGCTGCTTCGCTTCAAAGGCATTCTCGCCTTCGAGGGCGAAGCGCGTCCCATGGCCGTTCACGCCGTGCACCACCTCTTCTCGCCGCCTGAACCCGTAGACGCGCCTTTCCACGCTGTGGGAAATGTCGTTTTTATCGTACGTCAATTGGAGAGACAACGTATCGATGCGGCCTTACTTCAATTTGAGGCCAAAGAGTAGGTTCGCGTTTACCCTTAACTCCTGTATAGTGTGTTAACAGTTTTTTCAAATAGTATAGATTTGAAGGACTGTGGGCGGCGAATAGTTATACCCCGACTTTTTCATCGCTCGTCTCTCTGTCAACAGTAATGGAACCCGTATCATGACGCATCGCAACACACCGTCACGCACCGCAAGCCAGGGTCGCCGTCGCCTGCTGGCCATGGCGGCTTCTGTCATGGCTTTGGCAGCAGTGCCAGCCTCGCACGTAGCGGCAGCTGAAGATTGGCCGAATCGCCCCGTCACCATGATCGTCCCCTTCGCACCAGGAGGCCCAACCGACACGACCGCTCGTGTACTGGGTGACGCCTTGTCGAAGATGTGGAACCAAACGGTGGTCATCGAGAACCGTGCCGGTGCTGGCGGGACGATTGGTGCCGCTACTGCAGCGAAAGCCAAGCCCGATGGCTACACACTTGTGTTGGGTGTCACCGGCTCGCATGGCA
>Ga0065721_10050331_pt1 | contig 21119 bp, 17 predicted proteins | sample Mesricmetagenome_FD_59108 | JGI IMG/M metagenome (GOLD analysis project Ga0065721, IMG submission 59108) | Mesophilic microbial community from rice straw/compost enrichment Sample: eDNA_1 v2 (version 2) | ecosystem: Engineered > Solid waste > Grass > Composting > Bioreactor | place: USA: Davis... | reverse complement strand
GCGATGATCTACCTTAATTCCTTCCAACAAATTATTTGAAGCAGGGATGTGCGTGAATATCTTTTTCCGGACATCAAAATAATTCAAACCGCCTCCATAAGTACTAACCCAGAGATTACCGTTTTCATCTTCCGCCAGGTCGTAGACATTGTTGTTGGTAATGGATCCCGGAGAAGAAGGACTATGCGTAAAATGTAACATGTATGGCAATGGTTGTTTCAACCAGGCTGCAAGGCCTTCTTTGCCAGTAGCCACCCAAATAGAGCCATCACGCATTTTATAAAAACGCCGGATCAGGTTGTCGCGCATATTGAATTTCTGAACAATGTTCGATGTGTCAAGTCGCGATATCCATCGTTTGTCCTGCAAATCATAGTAAGCAAGAAAATGTCCATACGGCGCAGTGATCAGCACGGGTTTGCCTCCAATTTCATCACGCAATACGGAAACAATTCTTGAATCAATGATTCGCACCATCACGCTGTCTTTGTCTGTGTTGGGCAACGGGCTAACCCGGTGTGCTACAGGATCATACCTGAAGAATGAATAATCTGTGCCGAGATAAAAACTACCATCTGTATCACGATAGAAATAAGTAGCATGCAAAGATTCTCCCTTATAAGTGATGCGATGATGCGAAAGATTGCCATCAGGTGATTTGATAAAGATGCCTTCACTGGTACCGATCCAGATATTGCCTTCTTCATCTTCATAAAAATCATAGATGGTAATGGGCTTTTCCGAACGTGAAGGAAGAAAATACTGGTTGAATTGTTGCTTTTCAGGGCTGTTGAGACAAGGTCCCCGGTTTGTTCCAATCCAGACACGTCCCTGCCTGTCCATATAAATGCAGTTGATCGTGTTATCAGGAAGCGAACCTTCCCGGGATGGATCATAGCGGTAGTTGTAAAAACGATTTTGCCTTCGGTCGTAAATGTGCAGGCCTTTTTCTTTTCCTCCAATCCATAGTCTGCCACTGGCGTCTTCTGCGAAACTCAATGCTTCATCATTCTGAAAACTATATGATCCGTTTGCCTGAAACACTTCTTCTTTTCCTGAAATAATATTCTGACGATACAACACGCGATCCCATGAACCAAACCATACATGTCCGTCACGATCGGTAAAAAGTGCAGTGATCGTGGCGTGAGGAAGATTTGCATACAACTCACGATAACGATCATCTTCAGAATAAGAAAGTGTAACCGGATTAATTTTCATCATTCCTCCACCCTGTCGGCCAACAAGAATAGAACCTGTTTGATCAAGACAGAGATCAAGAATTGTTTTGTTGCTGGGATTGATCTTGGAAAAACGTTCTTTCTGTTTGTCAAACCGAAGCACTGAATGCCCGCTTGTTCCGAGCCACAGGAACCCCTGTCTGTCTTCTAAAATTGTGTTGATACCATTCGTAGGGATGGAAGCTGGATCGCCGGGCTTGTGTTTGTATTGTTTGAATTGATTTGCCGGAGGGAGCCTGTAGTCGTAACGACAAAGGCCGCCATCAGCTGTTGCGATCCAGATCTTCCCGTCCCTATCCTCATAGAGATCTGTGATGATATTTCCAGAGATTGAAGTGGAATCATTCGAGCGACTGCGAAAGTGAATAAAACGTTTGCCATCATATCGGTCAAGACCGTCTTCTGTACCCAGCCAGATAAAACCACGCCGGTCCTGCAAAATGCAGTTGACTTTGTTGTGTGAGAGACCATTTTCAACCGTAAATTTTTCGAAATACAGCGACGGCTCTTGTGCCTTTAGCACCATTACTGGAAACAGGCAGAAAAACAAAAGCAGATTTCTCATGTAAAAACGGTCTTTACTAAACTAAACAAAATCCCGCAACACGAGGTTACGGGACAGAACTAAACCAACGCTTCCTTTTTTAAACGACTCTTATCTTTTCACTGGCTCACTGTAAATGATATCGTCTATAACAACCAGATCTTTACTTCCACCCTGGGAAATATCAGGTTCTCCTTTCGCAATCACTCCCTCGTGATTTACCCGGACGGAAGTGATTGTATGATTATGAAAACAGACGCCGAGGAACGAAAACCTGCTTCCAGGTTCCGCTGCCGGCACATAAAATTTTCCAAGACTACGATCTCCGTCAAAAAATTCGAGAGAGGTGGATTGAGGAAGGTCTACATCGGAGAAAACCATTCCAAATCCCTGAACGGAGGCCGGATCTGATTTTCCCGCAACTTCAAATCCAATGGGCCAGGATTCATTTTCTGTGTTGGCAAACACCTGATCGCCACTGAATGCTTCGAATTCTGCAGAAGCTGTTGGATTCAGATGGTCAAATCCTGAAGCACTCACCTGGAAATCACCATCCCTGTAGGTAATGCCTTTTTGCACGGAAGAAGAAGCCGCGCTATCGGTGCGATTGAAAAAATTGAAAGGAAGAGGTGTGTCAAGCAGACTATCAGGCACTCCGTCCCAGTTTACTTCGCGTCGGCCTGTAGTAGCACCAGGTTCTGTGTTGAGAGGACCGAGTTTGGTTCTGAATTCATTTAATGCGGTTGAAATATCACCTGATGCTGTGAACAGGGTGTATTGAACTTCTTTTTCCTTTTTGCAGGAAGAGATAAAAACAGAAAACAACAAAAGCAGGATCACAGTATTCTTCATGGTCTGATGGTTTGGGCTGCAAAAATGAAGTGTGTGGTGATGCGCGAGTATCACCAAATGTGGGGAGAAGTCAAAGAAGAGCTTTGCAACGGAAGCGAGAGGATAAAAATTAAAAAATCAAATTATCAAAAATGAAAACTCAAATCTTCACAACACCGAAGATGTGTTTGATGGAGATGTCCCGTTTCGGTTAAATAAAAAGCTTTATTCTCTGAAAGGGAAGAAACAAACTACAATCCGAATTTTTCCTGTCTGAAGATGATTTTTTTCCCTTTTTTCTTAAGGATAAAAAGATCACCGTATTGGGTTTCCGGAAGATCTCCGGGAATGAGGGTTTTACCTGAAAGTTTGTTGACAATATCATCCACCGTATTGGAATGACCAACGATCAATGTGTTGCCTCTGTCTTCTGTTCCGGCCGACAGCAAACGTGTACTGAAAGTAGTATCGCGAGGATCGTATTCCTGCATTGTGATTCCCACTGCATCTGCAAGAGGTTTTGCCGTGGATTTCGTGCGCAGATACCTCGTTGTGTAGATGGTGTTAATCCCTTTATTTTTTAATTTTTCACGCAAAGCTTCTGCCCTTTGCTGACCGGCATCGGATAGTGGCACGTCACTTGTCATGGTATTTTCTGATTTTTCCGCATGCCGAACAACATAATAAGTTGTGGTATTACAGGAAACTAAAAGAGAAAAAACACAGATGATGATCAGAGATTTCGGCATGGCTAAAGAATTAACATTACAAAGGTAAACACCTCTATGATTTGCGCGGTCTATTTCTTAAATTAGGAGAGTAAAATTCCCAGACTATGAAAAGATTATCCGAAACCTGGTTCGCGGAAGGCTATATTGATTTTGAATTAAAAAAATATACCCTGTTAGCCTACCTTCAGGAAATCAACAAGTACTTCAATGAAAGTAAGCTGTACCCCCAGTTATCCGACCTCATCTTTCATTACAATAACATCATTGCATTTAGAGAAAATAAAAAATATCTGCAGGAACATTTTCCTAAAAAATTGTCGGGCATCCAGATAGAAAAACTGCAGGTGCTTTACGAACAAATGATCGAGGACAGTGAACTAATGCAGGAACTGGAAGAGATCATTAATTATTCCGCAGATGAAATGAAAACCACCATTAGCAGCGGAACAGAAATTTACGAATTCGTGGAAGAAAATCTCACCATCACTCCCATCGGCATTGTGCCACTGGATGTAAATGAAGGATATTTTTTCCTCAGTGCCGGCAATACAAAAGCAACACACGTTTATCACTACCGTCTTTCCATATTCGAAAAACACAATGAAAGTTTCAGAAGCATGAAAACAGCCTACGTGGATCAATTGCAACGGAGCGTGGGTAATACTTACGAAAACATCAAATCAGACCTGATACGACACAGGGCCGAACTCCCTAATCCGGCAGTTTACAGCATCGAAACGGGACTGAGTTTCCCCGTAGAAGAAACTTTGCTGCCTGTGGCAAAAAGAAGTCTGGTGAAATTCATCACTGTTTCATAAAACAAACATCACTTCCGCATGATCCGCCATGTGTGAAATACAACAGCAATTGTGATGAGCGCAAAACCCGGATAAAACCATTGCCCTAACAGTTTATTCTCGTGATAGATCGCAAACGCGAGAATGATACCATACACCGGTTCTAGCGTTAGTGCAAGATTAGCAGTGAATGCAGACAATTTTTTCAGCGCCCTTATGTAAAGGAAGAAAGTCAGAATTGTACACACCCAGCTGAGAATAAACAACCAGAGCCAGTCCATCGGTTGCGGCATCTTCCATTGTTCGTTGAATAATGACTGAAACAAAGGCAGCAGCAAACTCATTCCCAAAAAACCTCCGGTCAGCTGATACAAAGTGATCTGCTCTGCAGGAAACCGGTCGATGATCTTTTTATTAAACACTGAAACCAGCACAGTTAACAACGCTGAAATCAATCCCACTACGATGCCGGGTGAAAACTCAAGATGCGTGTTGTAAATGATAAAGATGCCGGCAATTGCAAACATGCCGAGCAATATTTCGAACAGGTCAAACTTCTTTTTAATGACGAGTGGTTCAACCAGTGCAGCGAGTAATGCCGTTGTTGACAAACAGGTAAGCGCTATCGTTACGTTGGCAAGTTTGATGCTCGCCTAAAAAGTCACCCAATGCAGGGCCTGTATCGTTCCAATCACAGAGATCATCAGAATGCTGCGGGCTGGCATTCGCCTCACCTTTCCCTGCATCAGATATAAAAACCAGAGTGAGATCATGGTGATGAGAAGGCGCCACCACACCAGCATGTTTGCATTCAATGAGATTGCTCTCCCCAAAACGCCGGTAAAGCCCCATAAAAAGACGGCCAGGTTCATCTGAATTAGGGCTTTTTTCATCCTGTCGGGAGATAATTTTTCTGGAGAAAATTTGAGGAGATTCTTTACGCTGATGATTTATTTTCAAACATACAGAATGTTCCTCCCACCCAGTTTTTGTCTTTATTATATCGCACACCGATCATTTTCCCCTTGCTCAAACGCGCAAGGTTGTTTGCCGCAACCATTCTGTTTGTCACGGGATCGCGGAAGTAAAAAATGCGGATCTCGGCTTTTGCAGGTTCATCAGGTGTGTTGATTGCTGGTGCATAATTCACTTTACGCTGCAGAATCCAGTTCTCCGGATCCCTGATCTGTTCCACTTCTTCGCGGGTTGGATCAATGATGACACCCTGACCCGCAAATGAAAACAATGGCTTTACAACATAGTTCTCCAGATCAGATGGAAGATCTGTTTCGTTCAAAAACTTTGTGGCAGGTACAAAAGGATGATCAATGAAAGGAAGTGTAAACTTGCTCAAACGATAAAACCAGTTGGGATGCGGAAGCCACACAACATCGAGTTCTTCCTGAAAAATTTTCCCTTTATCCTGAATTTCCTGAGGCTGCTGATACAAATCATCAAAGATCACACGATTAAAAATGCGTTTTACCGGAGTTTTTTTCCCTTCACGCATGTAGTACAGTTGTCTTCCATCCCTGATCAATTCCGTCAGACAAACCGTTTTTATACCCAGCATGGTTTCCGTTGCATAAAAATCCACGCGTGTCTTTTGCTGATGCGGCAACACTTCCAGCAGGATTACCTGCTCAGGATTTTCTTCGCCTATGATGAGGCTTTTTAAAAGGCTGAGATAGGTTTTTTTCTCGTATCCGTTCAAATAAGGTGTTAACCCGGCAACTGAACTGAAGTGTCTGCTGTGCACCTCAGGCAACAATACCTGCCAGCAAAAAAGCGAGGGAAATCCCTGCATTTCTATCAGCTGTGGTTCAAGTTCTCCTTTTTCGTTGCGACAAACACCAAAATCAAATGCGATAAAATGTGAAAAAGAATCTTCTCCGGGAACTTTTAGATGCGGGGGAATGGCTCTTTCACTGGCTTTCAGGTAAGAAGGCTGCGATACGGTGCTGATGATATGGTCGCAGGCAGCGATAATTTTCTCTTCAAAATCAGGTGGAACAAACACGGGCGATTCGGCCACCCTGAAATCCAGTTGTCCGGGATACAATCCCTGCAGTTCTTTTAAATATCCCTCGTATTTGTCTTCCGAAAATTCCTGGTTGTAACGCTCCCTGTATGCGGTGATCATAACAGAATTTGTCAGGAAGATAAGGAATCGTTGAAAAGGAAACAGAACAGCCCACAAAGAAAATCCCCCCGTTACCGGAGGGATTAATTCGTTCAGGCGGTTAATTGTTTTGTTTTTTCAAAGGGTTTAGACGCCTGGGACTTTTCCTGGAATGGACTAACGGATTTCTAAGGATCTGGTAGTTTTCAGGGATTTGGATTCGATTGCTTTCTAAGGATCTTGTGGATGGTGTAAAGTTGGAACATTAAAGACGCTATTCCAAGCCAAACAAGAGAAAAAATCGCATTTTAAAAGATATTGCTGAGGCTGTGTAGGTAGATTCCCCTACATTTTGGCGACCCGGGGCAAAAAAAAACCTCCCCGGGAGCGGAGAGGAATGAGGTCAGGCGCTAAGGACCTGGCTTGCAGGCTTTTCGTGGATAAAGAGGGGCGCGTCAATTAAAGTATACACAGGTTCTTCATAGGTCAACTATCTGCCCGACGGCATGCCGTCATCGTGTTACATCGTATGGGTCCCCTTTTCAGGCAAATTTTGCACCAGAATGGGGTTTCGGCCCCAAATTATTTCCACAATTTGATCTGAATCATATACTTAGGCGTTTTGCATGAGTTCGGCTTCGTAAACCGGACTGAAAAGGTAGACTCTGCGCGTGGCCACTTCCTCGCAGCGGAAGCGTTTGCGCAGCTTTTCGCCTTTGCGGAACACCTTACCATCATGGGTTCTGAACAAAGCACCGGTCGGCATGGCCTCCACGAACAGCAATCCCTTCTGTTGGGGGTCGTATTTTCTGAGCGTACGCAGGAGAATTTCGTCTGAACAACTCGAAGCAGCCGGATTGTGGAGCGACTGAAGCAGGGCATGTTTGATATCGGGAGGGAAAACACCTGCTTCGATGAATTGCGCCAGCAGTTTGCTGAACACCGTTTTCCATTCGATGCCGTGAGCGGCTATTCTGTTGCCATAATTTTCAAAAGCAAGCAGATGTGCCAGTTCGTGCAGAAGTGTGATCAGAAAAGCATATTTGTTGAGATTTCCATTCACACTGATGCGATGGTTATGATGTCGCGTTCTGTGGCGGTAGTCTCCGAGAATCGTTTTTCGCTCGCGCGCAACGGTAAGGTGAACCTGATAGTGATGCAGGTAGGCAAGCACGGCTTCGTAAGTGCCTTCAGGGAGATATTGTTGTAATGCAGAAATGGGTGCTTCTTTCTTAGCCATTGGTCCTCTGCTTCAGCAGTTTCATTAAACCGGAAACTTCCAAAAAAGTATATACCAGATACAAACCCATGCAAATAAACAGTGCAGGTTTATTGAGTTTGTCGCGGTACGACGCGATGTAAATGAAGGCCGCGATGATACAAAGAAACAGTTTGATCATGATGCTGCCATAAATCGATCGCACAAAGGCATGAGGGTTGGGATGGTTCAGTCCTTTTGTTGCAACGAAGAAAGAGACCAGTGTGATCACAAAAAGAATGGTATTTCCTGCAATGAGCACATTGCGGTCAACGCCCCATTGATCGAACCATGACTTGCCGGCGATAAAAAGACCATTGAGCAGGATAAAGAACAGCATCACGGGCAAAAAGCCATTTCTTCTAGCTTTCATTGTTTTCTCTTGGAGGTTTCCTTTACCAGTTTAAAGATCATGATGCATAGCACGGCCAGCGGAAGCAGCCATACCAAAAGAGGGAATTTTTGAATCCACCATTGGTCTGCCTTGTATCCTGCAAAAGCAGCAATGCCCAGCGACACAAAGATTTGCGTCCCCAGGCCTGCGTATCGCAGCAGGTCCGATTGATTACTGCGCTTCTGCTGTTGCGGCCGTTCTGACATCGGGTTTACTCATTGTCACGATACTCCCCGCGCCTCCCATCTGGCATTTACCATTAAAGACGGCCGTAGGATCGATCTGCAATTTAGCAGCAATAATGTTCCCCTCAATATTTCCCTGATCCTTAAGTTGAAGCAGTTCCTTTACGGTAACATTACCCGTGACTTTGCCAAAGATATCGGCATTTCCACTTTCGATATTGCCTTCCACGTGTCCTGTTGGTCCAATGATGACCTTGGCGCCTGTTTTTACATTGCCGTGGATGGTTCCGTCGATACGCAGGTCATTTTCACTTTTTACATCGCCCTGCAAAACGGTTCCGGGAGAGATGAGGGTGGCGCTGTTGCTAAATGCTTTTTCTGACGAAGAGGATTTTTCTTTGTTGAACATAGGACTGGTTTATAATGAATAATGAATTAATCGTTCGATTCTTCCGTTTTGGGAATTTCCAGCTGTATGGTATCGAGCCGGATATCCGTATCACCTGTCAGCATTCTCCTTAATCCATTGCTATATTGCTCGTGGTAAGATACTTGTTTTTCCAAAGAATCAACAACGTATTTTAACTCGCGATATTCACGATCCATTTTCGCGTTTCCATAACCGGGAATGTAATATTTAACGGGTGTAAACACGATGAGTGCCACAGTGAGGCCCACAAGCACCACAAATATTGTGCAGAGAAGAATATAAACGCTCATCCTCGACAGGCGGAAAGTCACTACTTCCTCATAGGTATCATCGTTCATCACCACCAGTCTGTAACGGTTCCGTAGCCGCTGCAAGGTGTCTCCGGCGTCCAGTTTAGCCATAGATCAGATTTGCGCTAAAGGTAATAAAAGAGCAAGACGAGGGGAAATCCGGGACAATCCAAAAAAAAGCCCTCCCTTTTATACTAAAATCTTTGAATTTCAGTTTATAAGATTTTAGTTTGCGGCCGATAATGAGAGTGTACTGCTATATCTTCTTTTGCCTGGCATTGACCCTGGTCAATTCAGTATTTTATTCTGCCCATGCGCAGCTGGGATTTGACCTGAAAGTCGACAAACCTTCGCCGTACGAAGAACGGGTTCTTAAGGCCGAAAAAACAAAAGATAAAAAGCTCCGCGGCCCGCGTCGCTTCTTTCAAAACCTCACCACTCATTACAACTATTTTTTCAACGCCAATGTTAAACTCAATGAGGTAATCGACAATGCCAAACTGGCTTTTCAGGACGATTATAGCACACTGCTCCCCTTTTACAACTACTCTCTCGACGTTACCGCGCAAAACTCCACCGAACTCGATTCAGTGATCTACAAAGCCCAGACCGGCATCGTCATGCACGATTTGCGAAACGACTGGATGGATAACATGTACATGCTTTGGGGCGCAGCCTGGTTTTTTGAGAAAAAATTTGATTCGGCAGCGCTGATGTTCCAATTCATCAACTATGCTTTCGCAGAAAAAGAAAAAGACGGTTACTATAAATACATCGGTAGCAGACTCGATGGAAATAACGCATTGACCATCTCTACAAAAGAAGATCGCAATTTCCCCAAAAATCTTACACCTGCTCCCAGCCGCAACAACGCTTTTATCTGGCAGATCAGAACCCAGATCGAACTGGGCAACTATGCCATGGCAGGAAGTCTGATCGCTACCCTCAAAAATGATCCCCTGTTTCCCAAACGCCTGTATGAAGATCTCGAAGAAGTCACCGCATACTGGTTTTACAAACAGCAGGTTTGGGATAGTTCTGCAACGCATTTGCTGAATGCACTCGGACAGGCGAAGACCAAACAGGAAAGAGCCCGGTGGGAATACCTGGCTGCCCAAATGTTTGAACTGTCTAACAAAATTGATTTGGCACAGGAGCTCTACGCAAAAGCCATCAAACATACCACCGATCCAATCATGGATATCTATGCCAGACTGAACCTGGTGCGCATCAACAAAGAAGGTGGAGAAAACTACGTGCAGAAAAATATTGAGCAACTGCTCAAGATGGCGCGTCGTGATAAATACTCCGACTATCGCGATGTGATCTATTACATGGCCGCCCAAATGGAAATGGGTCGCGGCAATTTTGAAGCCGCCAGAATATTACTGGTAAAAGCATCAAAGAACAACAACGGCAACCTCGCATCCAAAAACAAAGCATACCTGCAAATAGCAGACCTCTCATTCGATCAGAAAAAATACATGCAGGCTGCGAGTTTTTATGATAGCGTTCAAACCGCCGATCTTTCCGAAACCGACCTCGCCCGTGTTGACACACGAAAAGATGCTTTGACAAAAATCGTTACCAACGCTCTTGTCATCGCGCGACAAGACAGTTTGCAAAGAATTGCAGGCATGGCCGAAGAAGAAAGAAACGCATATCTGGAAAAATTGCTGAGGCATTTATTAAAACAACAGGGGCTGGATGATAAAGTCATCACATCAGGAAGTTCTTTCCCCTCTCCCACCAACAGCGCCTCTGATCCATTTGCGAGCAACACCAAGGGGGAATGGTATTTCTACAACAACACGCTCAAAGCACAGGGCGAACAAAAGTTTCGCCAGGTCTGGGGAAATCGTCCCAATGTAGACAACTGGAGACGGTTTTCAGAAGTAACACAACAGATGAATAACCGCGTTGTCAGCAATCTTAATAAAGACTCTGGCGACGAAAAGGTTGAAAATGGCGATGCAGAAACCGGCCCCAGCATCAACGCATTGCTGGAAAATATTCCACTCACAGAAGAACAAATGCGCAAGTCGAACGATTCAATTCGCAATGCACTGTTCAATCTGGGTATGGTATTTCTGAATGAAGTGGAAGACTATCCTTCTGCCATTGAAAATTTTGAAGCATTAAGATTGCGTTTCCCGAATGATGGGAACATGGTAGAAGTGTTGTTCCATCTTTTTTATGCTTATGGCAAAACCGGAAATCAGGCCAAAGCATCTGAAATGCGGAATTTATTGCTGTCGCAATATCCTTCCTCGCGTTTTGCATCAATCATTACTACCGGTAAAGATCCCGTTGCTTCCACTTCAGCAAAAGAAAAAGCAACTGAGGTCTACGAAAAAATTTATGACCTTTTTATTGAAGGCCGATTTGCTGATGCGCTGGCTGCAAAAAAACATGCAGATAGTGTATACAGTACTGCATACTGGAACCCACAACTGCTATACATTGAAGCAGTATATCATGTAAAACAAAGAGACGACAGCGCAGCAAAAGAAGTACTGCAAACACTCATTGCGCAGGATCCCAACACACCCATGGCTGCAAAAGCACAAATCATGATTGATGTGCTGAACCGCCGCGAACAAATTGAAGCGGAACTGGCCAGCCTGCAAATTGTGAGGCCAGTAGAAGACACGCCCAAAGTGCAACCTCCTGTTGTAACACCGCCGCAGACAAGAGACTCATTGCTGGTAAACAATCCTGCACTGGACAGTGTGATCAGCACGCCCACAAACAACGTAGTGGTGAATCAACCTCCGGTGCAACCCAATGTAGATACAGGCACGGTGAAACAACCCATTGTTCAGACCAACAACATCGCATCATCCATTTATCGTTTTGAACCTGCGGCCAAACATTCGGCCATGATAATTTTGAACAAAGTGGATGGCATGTTCCTCAACGAGGTGAAGAATGCATTTGCCCGTTTTAATAAAGAGAAGTTCTACAACATTCCGCTGGAAGCCAATATTCTTTCTCTGGATGACGATAACAAACTGTTGATGATCACAGGATTCAACAACGCACAGGACGCACTGGATTATATGGAGAAGGCAAGGAAGGTGGCGCACCTGGAAATCATTCCCTGGCTGAAGAATGACAAATACTCGTTCTCCATTGTTTCAGATTCCAACCTGACCACACTGCTCGAGAAGAAAGATTTACAGCAATACAAGCAATTTTTGGATCAAAACTTGCCGGGTAAATTTTAACCTTCTATTACACCCTATTTTTTAGTTTTGATGAAGTCCTGCGCCTGCATCAACAACAGGTCAACGGCTTCCTTAAACATATCTCATGAAAAAAAGTATTCGCATTTTCTGGATTCTTTTTCTGAGTGGCTTTGGACTCGCTGTAGCAATGTTCCTTATGGTCGTGCTCGGCGTATTTGGTAAACTGCCCACCCTGAAACAGCTCGAAAACCCAAGTATTGTTCAATCTTCTGAAGTATATGCGGCCGATGGTACACTCATGGGCAAGTATTATCGCGAAAGAGGTAACAGAAGTAATGTTGCCTATCGCGACATTTCCAAACATGTAATTGACGCACTGATCGCCACGGAAGACGAACGCTTCAAGGACCACTCCGGAATCGATTTCAAAAGAACGATTGGTGCAGTCGTTACATTAGGAAGCCGCGGTGGTGGTAGTACCATCACGCAACAACTTGCAAAAACATTACTCGATCAGGGAAGTAAGAATAAGGTGGAACGCGTGATTGAGAAAATGAAAGAATACATTGTTGCAATTCGCCTCGAACGCAATTTCACCAAAGAAGAAATCATCGCTCTTTATCTCAATGCCGTTCCTTTCGGTGATAATATCTACGGCATTAGAAACGCTTCACGAACTTTTTTCCAAAAAGAACCCGATCGCCTCAACATCGAAGAAGCTGCAGTACTTGTGGGAATGTTGAAGGGTAATACTATTTATAATCCAAGACTCAATCCCAAACAATCCAAAGCAAGACGCAACGTGGTGATTGGTCAGATGGAGCGCAATGGTTTCATCAAACCTGAAGAGGCAGCCAAGTTGAAGGAACTGCCAATTACCCTTCGTTACAGAAAACTGGATCAAAATACAGGTTATGCACCTTACTTCCGTGAAGTATTGAAAGACGAAGTACAAGCGCGGCTCAAAGGCCTGAAGAATGAAGACGGAGAACCTTATGACATCTATAATGATGGACTTAAAATACACACGACCATCAATCCGAAGATGCAGACCTATGCGGAAGAAGCCATCGCGCAGCAGATGCCCGGTCTGCAAAAAGCAATGAATGCGCAAAACAATATCAAAAAAGGAACCGTGTGGAAAGACCATCAGGATGTATTAAAAGCTGCAATGCGCAACAGTGATCGCTGGAAACATCTGAAGGCAGCAGAGCTGAGCGACGAAGAAATTGAAAAGACCTTTCACGAAAAAGTGGAGATGACTGTATTCGCATGGAATGCCAAACGTGAAAAAGATACCGTGATGACCCCACTTGACTCGATCAAATATCATCGTCAGATGATGCAAAGTTCTTTCATGGTGATGGATCCTGTTACCGGAGAAGTGAAAGCCTGGGTCGGTGGTATTGATTACAAAACATACAAGTATGACCACGCCAATATTAAAACAAAGAGGCAGGTAGGTTCTTCCATTAAACCACTGCTGTATTGCCAGGCGATTGATGAAAGAGGCTACGGTCCTGAAACAGAGGTACAGGATGTACAACAGTCGTTTGGGAAAAATCAGCTGGTGCCCGCCACTTCAAGGTCCTGCACGGGTCGCACCATGACCATGTATAATGCACTCACATGGTCCAGGAACTGTGCTACTGCTTATATCATGAAGGAAGTTGGACCAGAACAATTTGCCAATTTCCTTTCGCAAAGGCTGAATATCCCTACTAAAGTGGATCCATATCCTTCCATTGCGCTGGGCTCCTGCGATCTTTCTTTGTATGAAATGATGTGGGCATACACCATTTTCCCCGGAGGCGGTTTTTCTACCAAACCGGTTTTCATCTCCAGAATTGAAGATCGTCATGGTAACACAATTTACAGGGCTGATATAGGTTCTAATCGTAAAGAGGCTGTAAGTGAAGCTGCTGCATATCGCATGACTCAAATGTTGCAAGGACCTGTAACCGTTGGAACAGCAGCAGGACTGATGCAACGCCTGGGTGCAAAAGCCATGGGAGGCAAAACAGGTACTACCAATAACAACGCCGACTTCTGGTTTATGGGCTTTACACCTCAACTTCTTGCTGGTGTATGGGTAGGTTGTGATGATCGTTTTATTCAGATCGAAAGTGCTGCTTACTATGGTGGTACCGCAGCCCGACCAATTTGGGAAGCTTTCTTCAAGAAAGTGTATGCCGATCCAACACTTGGTATCAGCAAGGATGCAGAATTTGCAAAGCCTGCAGATCTTGATGTAGAAACGATCATGGACGGACCGTTGCTGCCAGAAGAAATAGATAGCGTGGAGATTTACAATAACAACGACTATTTTGACGAGGGTAGTTCCGGAATCGGTGCCGAATCAAAATCTTTCGAAGAAGATGAAGAAGATCCCGCGCCCAAAAAACAGCAGCAAAAAGACACTTCACCCTCTCCCAAAATTGGAGAAATGAATGAGGAGCCTCCCAAAAAAAAGAAGGGAATTTTCAATAAGATCTTTAAAAAGAAAGATAAAGGGAATGATTACTGAGTATGAGGGTTTGGGGTTCGGAGTGTAGAATTTTGGGTAACATGCTTCTGAAGCATTTGTCATTCAACATCTGCAATCTCAGGCGGGTCTCAATCTTTGACTTTTTACTGTTGAATTTTGACTTGCCCCAGACGTCATACGTCACACCACACCCCACACCTACTTCCCAACATAATCCTCAAAACTCACCTGCTGCATTGCCTTCGCTGCTTCAATATCGCCCGGTGTGATGTTACCGTTCTGATAGATCAATTGTTTTCCCACATTATCAAACACCAATTGTTTTCCCCGCTGCACAAAACCAAATCCATCATTGAAAGAAAAATAAGCCCACCGCGATGCAGTGCTGTCAAAAATATTCTTGCTAAAAGGAAAGAATTTTCTCTCAGCACCCAATTGTCCCGTTAACGTTGCCGCCAAATCAAGCTGTGAAACCGGATCTTCCACAACCATTCCTTTTTCCGCCAAAGCACCTCCAAGCCACAACATTGGAATTCTGAAATTCGATATCCAGTCTGAAGGATCCGGCAAAGTATGTCCATGATCCGCAACCACTACCAACAAAGTATTCTCCCACCACGGTTCCTGTTCACAACGTTTGATGAAATTGTAAAAAACTTCATCCGTATAATGAAGCGAATTTGCAAAAAGAGAAGTATGATCTTTTCCCGAAAACACAGAAGGTGTCGGTGTTTCAAAAGGTTCATGACTGCTAAGCGTGAGCCAGGTTACAAAAAACGGCGTTGGTTGTTTTGCCAAATCAGAAAACAACCTTTCTGCCACCACTCCATCGTGTGCACCCCACTTCGAGTTTTGATCTTTTACACTGAATTCATTCTTATCAATCAGTTGATCATATTGTCCCTGTAGCAGATAAGATTTAATATTTGCAAATTCTGTCTCGCCTCCATAGTAAAATGAAGTAACATAACCTCTTTCCTTAAAAAATCCCGATAGTGTACTGAGTTGCGCAGATTTTTTGGGGAAACGAATAATTGAAACTTTGTTCATGGCAGGATAACCACTCAGCACGGCTGCAACGCCTTTATCGGTTCTGTCGCCACTGGCGAATGCATTTGAAAAATAAATGCCTTCATTTTTCAACTCATTGAACCGCGGCGTAATGGGTTTGCCATCGATAGTTTTATGCAAGGCTTTTTCGGTAAAACTTTCCCAGATCACCACAATTACATTCGGCCGGTCTGTCTTGAGAATTCGTTTTATGGATCCGCGTGATTGATAAAGACTATCAACAATTTGTTTCGCTTTATCCTGATTTAAATATTGATATGGATTTTCCGTAGATGCGCCCTGAGCAAGTCCGTTCAATAAATTCCATGTAGCATTGACTGCTGCTACATTCGCAAAATTGTTTTTGGAAAAATACACGATGCTCTGGTTCATCGGCGTAAGCTGAAAGCCTCCGCGCATGGGAATGATCAATGATCCTGTAACCAAAAGAAGCACCAGCACAGCCAGCCACGGCTTGCGTGCTGGCTGAATGCGCGCAATCATTTTATCAATGAACTTTTTGAAAATCCAGCAGAGGCCGAGCCAGACCACAAGAAATACGGTGAAGATGAGTAACAACGGCAGGTGACTGATAGAAGCCCATACTTCCTGCGGAGACTGTAAATACTTCAGCGGCGTTGCGTCAATGCGAAAACCCCATGCTTTAAAAACTTCCAGGTCTGCCAGTGTAAGCAGCAGTACAAAAAAAAGAATGATGTAGTGATAAATGCGATAAACAACAGGGCGTGTGAGAAAACGAACAAAAAGACTGGCGATAATCAGCAGACAAACAGGAGCAATCAGATAGGCAGCTGCGGAGGCATCCATCCGAAGTCCGTAGAAAAGACTGGAAAGCCAGGTTTGAAAACTCAGCTCTCTGGCTTTTTCCCAGTGATAAAAAAGAAAAAGGAGTCGCGCTGCTTCAAAGAACAGTATCCACAGAAGGAAACAGGCAAGCAGGAATTTTAAGCGCGAAAGCATGAGGGTTCAAAAATAAAACAGCCATCCGCATTAAACGAATGGCTGTGAAATATTGTGTTGGCAGGAATTAGCTAATCTTTTCAACCTGCATGTAATTCAGTTCTACTGGTGTAGAGCGACCGAAGATCTTCACGGTTACTTTCAGTTTTTTCTTTTCGTCGTTCACTTCTTCGATTACACCATTAAAGTCGTTGAATGGACCTTCAATTATTTTGATGGTTTCGCCAACGATAAATGGTTCGCTCATGCTCACGCCACCCACTTCTGCCATCTCGTCCATTTTGCCAAGCATTTTGTTTACTTCAGCTTTGCGGAGCGCGATCGGATTTTCCTTACCGAGGAAGTGGATCACATTGGTGGTGTTCTTGATTGTGTCGCGCAGGTCGTCATTGAGTTTGCCGTCGGCTACTTCAATCATTACATATCCGGGATAGTAGTTGCGTTCGCGCATCACTTTTTTCCCGTTCTGGACCTTATACACTTTTTCTACGGGAAGAAACACCTGCTTCACGACATCACCCCATCCGCCGCGGGAGATTTCCTTATCCAGGTATTCCTTCACTTTACGCTCTTTGCCGCTTACAACGCGCAGTACATACCATTTGGTTTCCTGCTGTTGTGCTTCGGGTGTATTGGGTGTTGTTGCTTCCATCATTACTAAGAAATAATGCCATAAATAATTTTCAACCCGCCGCCGGCTACAAAATCCATCAGTGCCACGATCGCCGTGATCACCAGTGTAGCGCCCAGAACGATCATGGTAGACTGCTGGAGCTGTGTCCATGTGGGCCAGGTCACTTTCTCCATCAGTTCCTTATAGGAATCGCGGAAATAGTTGGATACTTTATTCATAAAAATTTTAAATGAGCCGGCCGAAGCTGGCTTGTTAGCACGGGCAGAGAGATTCGAACTCCCATCAACGGTTTTGGAGACCGCTATTCTGCCATTGAACTATGCCCGTCTATGATAGTGTTCCAATGTTCGTGAAAAACTCGCGATCAGTGGAAACTATTTTGCCAATGAACTTTTTCAGAGAGGCGATCCGGATGAAAAACCCCGGACCATGTCCTTAAGAAAGCTAAAAGCTACTAGCCGGAGCTAATAGCTTTTAGCAATATAGTGCAAATATAAGATCAATTTGCAAACCCGGAAGCTAAAAGCCTGAGGCTTAGCTTACTTTAAGATTTCAGTAACCTGACCGGCACCTACTGTACGGCCACCTTCACGGATCGCGAATTTCAAACCTTTTTCCATCGCGATGGGCTGAATCAGTTTCACTGTAAGGTTGGTGTTATCGCCAGGCATTACCATTTCTGTTCCTGCAGGCAGTTCCACCTCACCAGTTACGTCTGTAGTTCTGAAGTAGAACTGAGGACGGTATTTGTTGAAGAATGGAGTGTGACGTCCACCTTCTTCTTTGCTCAATACATAAACTTCACCTTTGAACTCAGTGTGAGGAGTGATAGAACCAGGCTTCACGATCACCATACCGCGACGGATCTGGCTCTTTTCAATACCACGGAGCAGCAGACCTGCGTTGTCACCAGCTTCACCTTCGTCAAGAAGTTTGCGGAACATTTCAACACCAGTTACAGTAGAGCTCAGAGGAGCGTCCATCAAACCTACGATCTCAACAGGCTCACCAACTTTGATGCGACCTCTTTCGATACGGCCTGTAGCAACTGTACCACGACCAGTGATTGAGAACACGTCTTCTACAGACATCAGGAATGGCATATCAACCGGACGGGGAGGCAGGGGAATGTATGTGTCAACGGCTTCCATCAGCTCTTCTACAGCCTTCACCCACTTGTCTTCACCAGCCAGAGCGCCGGTAGCAGAACCTTTGATGATAGGAGTATTGTCGCCATCGAAACCATAAGAGCTCAACAGTTCGCGGATCTCCATTTCCACCAGTTCCAGCAGTTCAGGATCATCAACAAGGTCAACCTTGTTCATGAATACCACAATGCGGGGAACACCTACCTGGCGAGCCAGAAGGATGTGTTCTTTTGTCTGGGGCATGGGTCCATCGGTAGCAGCCACAACTAAGATCGCACCATCCATTTGCGCAGCACCAGTGATCATATTCTTCACATAGTCAGCGTGACCAGGGCAATCAACGTGTGCATAGTGACGGTTGTCTGTCTGGTATTCAACGTGAGCAGTGTTGATAGTGATACCTCTTTCTTTTTCTTCAGGAGCACCATCGATTTCATCATATTTTTTTGCCTGAGCAAGACCTTTCTTTGAAAGGATCTCTGTGATAGCTGCAGTCAAAGTTGTTTTACCGTGGTCTACGTGACCAATGGTTCCAACGTTTACGTGGGGTTTGTCCCTCTTAAAGGTCTCTTTAGACATCTTTATCGGTTTTTAGTTGTGGAGTTATTAATGTTTATCTTTCTTCCCCACCCTCTCGCACTGCGAAATGATGCGGAACTTTTTTATGTAATCAGCAACGGGAACCACTCCCGGCTTCCGTTGCGTCGCACACTTGTACTTTCTGATCGCTACTCAGCTTAGGACATCCAGATAGTTCCAGTTCCCTGATGAGCCGTTGATGAGAATTGAACTCACGACCTCTTCCTTACCAAGGAAGTGCTCTACCACTGAGCTACAACGGCTTTTTGAGTCATTGAAGTCAGTGGAACAAACAAGCCAGGAAGAAAAGTCTCTCCGACCTTTTCTGACCCATTTCACCTGACCCATCCTCTTGAGCGGAAGACCGGGCTCGAACCGGCCACCTATAGCTTGGAAGGCTATCGCTCTACCAAATGAGCTACTTCCGCTTAAAAAATGTTTTTATTTAAAGAACTTTCGCAGCCTCACCGCTTCAACTGATCGAAGCAGACATTCACTACGACTCTTAAAGAACTTTTCCAACCGAAGTTTCATTTTCAATTTCACTTCGAATGAACAGTGGGCAGGAGTGGATTCGAACCACTGAAGTCGAAAGACAGCGGATTTACAGTCCGCCCCATTTGGCCGCTCTGGAACCTGCCCTACTGAAAAATGGCGTTTCCACCATCTGCGCCAGTATTCCGTTCGAGAACTTAGCAATGTGTCTCCATACAACACACCGCATCGGTTCTGCTCTGAGCCACTTGTCGGAATCGAACCAACGACCTACTGATTACAAATCAGTTGCTCTACCAGCTGAGCTAAAGTGGCTTATGTAAAGAACTTTTTCAAAGTCTTTCGCGGCTGCAAAATTCTGATTCAAAATGAAACGAACCAACAGCAACTTATCAAATCTGCCAGTGAAAAATCTTCATCATTCCGGCGATCCTGAAAGAACTCCCCTTTTTTTGGGAAGGCAAAGGTAAAGGAATTCCCCAATTGAAAAAAAATGAAACTTAAAAAAATATTTAACCGATGCCCTGATTTTCAGATTGTTCACCCCAACATCCCGCAACTGCCACCACCGGGAACCATCACACGGATTTTCTGTCCGCCATCACCCATCACCTCCAACCCACTTCCACCAACAAAAAAGACCCTCCGGAGAGGGTCTCGAATTTTTTTCGTACAGCATTACGCTGCTAATTTTTCTTTTTTTCTTTTTATCTGGTTTACCATCGCCTCGAGCGCTTCATCAAAAGATGCTTCGAAAGACTTGCTGGTAGATTTCACAAAGAACTCAGAACGGGGTATTCTTACTCTTATCTCTGCGATCTTGTCCTTGATGGTATGCACTACATTGTCCAGTTTTAAAAATACGTCCACACTGATGATGCGGTCATGAAACTGGGTGAGCTTCGCGAGCTTTTGATTGACATATTCTATCAGTTTTCTGTCCGCATCAAAATGCACAGTTTGAATGTTAACGTTCATAAAATCGCATTTAAAAAATGAAACAATAAATAAAGAACTGCTGTTTTCATAGGTCCACTATGAAGTTACTGTACCAAGGGTTTTTTGCCAAGAAAACAAGGTGAAATTTTGGACAGAAACGGTGATATTTTCAGGCCTTTGGATGAGCCTTTTTATGGATATCCTTGAGCTTGTCAATTGTATTGTGTGTGTATACCTGCGTTGCCGCCAGACTGCTATGCCCCAACAACTCTTTTACCGCATTCAAATCCGCCCCGTTATTCATCAAATGTGTGGCAAAACTGTGGCGTAAAACGTGCGGACTTCTTTTTTCAACCGTAGTCACCAGATCCAGATACTTGCGCACCATGGAATACACTTTTCGCGGCGCCAGCGCACGGCCTTTATCATCAACCAAAAGGTACCCAACATCTTCGAATTCCTTTTTTCTTTCCTGACGATAAGCCTGTATCTCATCCATCAGTTCCGGACTCACGGGAATAATCCTTTCCTTATTTCCCTTTCCCAACACCTTCAGCGTCCTGACCGATGGATTGACCTGCCCGTCCTTCAACTGGATCACCTCGCTGAGACGCATTCCCGTGCTATAGAACAATCTCAACAATAATCTCTCGGTTTTTCCCTGCCAGTTGTCGGGGAATTCAACCCGACTGAACAGGGTTTGGATATCACTTTCCTCAACGAAACCGGGCAGCCTTTTTTCGTTTTTAGGCGCCACAATCCGGGTCATTGGAGTTTGGGTTACGGCACCG